>ENA-OQCW01001266-OQCW01001266.1-human-gut-metagenome-genome-assembly--contig:-NODE-1266-length-10677-cov-2.975355_pt1 | contig 10677 bp, 9 predicted proteins | sample MGYA00242767_ERZ504593 | MGnify/ENA primary metagenome ERZ504593 (study PRJEB26092, sample SAMD00036307) | human gut metagenome | host: Homo sapiens | study: EMG produced TPA metagenomics assembly of... | reverse complement strand
TTTTTAAGATATGGACGAATTTGACAGCGGGCAGGAAAAAAGGTGCGGGAAGACTTTAAGAACGGTGACATCGTCGTTAGGTTCAGACATTCTATTTTAGACAAAATAACGATATACTTTTAGGGAGAAAACACAAGGGAGGTAATACTGATGAAAAAAAGTCCGCAGAAAAAAAACAGAGCAGGCAGTTATCAGTTTCGAAAAAAAGTGACGCCTTGGTGTATTTTGTTCATTCCGATGGCGTGCACAGTATGGCTGAAATATTATCCGATTTTCAGTGCATTTTTCATTTCATTATTTAACTACGATCCAATCAACCAGCCAGGGAAATTTGTTGGTTTCCAGAATTATGTAGATATTTTCCAGATGCAGGGATACTGGGATTCCTGGAAGAATACATTTATTCTGCTCGCATTACAGCTGTGTATGTGCTTTTTGATCCCACTGATCCAGGCGCTTCTTTTAAATGAGTTGGTGCGGTTGAAGAAATGTCTGACGACACTTTATATTCTCCCGGCATTGATTCCGACTTCTGTAAACGTAATTATATGGAAATGGATCTGGCATCCGGACTACGGTGTGGCAAACCAGATCGTGAAGTTTTTTGGAGGTCAGCCGCAGACATGGCTCAGTGATCCAAATCTGGTCAAGTTTTGTATCATCTTTCCGGGAGTGCTCGGAGGTGGATTGACAGTGTTGCTTTACCTGTCAGCAATCCAGGGAGTTTCCACGGATATTATGGAGTCGGCGGCGCTTGATGGATGTACCGGATTTGGAAGAATCATACATATTATATTACCGAACATTTCCTTTATGATATTTATCCAGCTGATCATGTGTGTGATCACTACGATGCAGCTTTTGGATGTACCTTATATGTATGCTTCAGGAGGTCCAAGTGGGGCATCGACTACACAGGGAATCTTCATTTACAATGCATTCAATCAAGATCTGAATTATGGCAGAGGTTCTGCGGCTTCTGTGATCCTGTTGCTCGTGATCGCAGCAATGACGATGATCCAGATGCGTTTTGAAAAAATGGAGAAGGAGTAGGAGGCAGAGAAGATGAAGAAAACAAAGCATAGAACAAAAATGAAGCTTGGAAAATCTGAGCGCGGGCTGAAAATTGTTGCAGTAGTCGTGTCACTGATCTTTGCGGCAGCGATGTTGTATCCGATGATTTTTGCAGTTTCCAGCGCGATGAAAGATAACAAAAAAATATACGAGATACCGCCGAAACTGCTTCCGGATGCAGCAAATAGCTTATCGGTCGTGTTAGATTATTCTGAGGTCAAAGGAGACGAGAAGGAATTAAAGGACAAAATGCTGCAGGATAATATTGTGACCATGTTTGGAGTCAGCCAGAAGATGCAGGAAGATTCTATTATGGAAATTAAAGTGTACGGAGTGAAAGACGGAGAGACGGTATTTTACTCGAGAGCACACCAGATGAAACTGCAGATGGAAAAGGATTATGGAATTTATAAAGGAACTGCGATCAAGACAAAAGTACTTCTCCACGGGGATCGCTACATCCGTGCATGTGATTCCATTGGCTATGAATTTGATATGAACGGAGTGTCTGAAAAAGCACCGGAAGGACTTGGGACAAAGTTCTCTGAGAAAGTCGCAAAGATCATGGACGAAAAATATCAGACAACCGGAGAGCTTGTAAGCGTTGGTGACAAAGTGAAAAATTTTCTGAATCTGGAGAGCTTTAAATACTACTTACAGATGCCGGCATATATTTATCCAGAAAGTGAAGCAGTACAAAACTTTGGATTTATGACATTTGTATTTAATAGTATCATCGTCATCGGATTCGCAATGGTTTCACAGGTGATCTTGTGTTCGGTATGTGCATTTGTCATCAGCAGGAAACTTTCCAAGAGAGCAGGACAGTTTGTACTGTTATTCTTCCTCGGTGGAATGATGGTGCCATTTGCAAGCATTATGCTTCCACAGTTGATCATGTATAGAGAAATGGGAGCTTACAACAACTATGCAGCGTTGCTCCTTTCCGTTCTTGTACCCGTATGGATTTTATGTGTACCTGTACAAAGGATTTTTTGATCAGATTCCGGGAAGTTATTTTGAGGCGGCAGAGCTTGACGGCGCGGGAAGCTTTTACCTCTATACAAGAATCTGTATGCCACTGTCTAAGCCAATCATTTCGCTCATTGCGCTGCAGACCTTTATTGGGAACTGGAATGATTTCTTCTGGGCATGGCTGGTCACAGAAGATCAGAAACTTTGGACATTAAACGTGGCACTGTATAATATTTCTAACAACGTAGCGACAAAACAAAATGCGCTGATGGGACTTGCGGTCGTGACGATCACGCCAGTGATCCTGCTTTCGATTTTGTTCTCAAAACAGTTAAAACAAAGTATTGTCGCATCTGGTGTGAAAGGATAATAGTTCTAGTATTTTCGTATGAGAAAGGGGACGTCATATGTATAAGAAAAGAAGTGAATTCAAGAAAATTGCAGCGATCGCTGTGGGAGCTTGTGGAATTGCATATGGATTTGGAGGAGCAGAAGTGCAGGCAGCGCCGCCGGAAGGAGGAAACTGGACGTTGCTTCCGGCTTCTTCTGATGAGTTTGATGGAGACTGTCTGGATGAGAACAAATGGACGAACGGAATCTGGTATGATGTCACAACAGATCTTGCGTTTTGTCCGGAAAATGTATCTGTGCGAGATGGAAATCTTGTACTCACAGCGAAAAAGCAGGACTATAACGGAAAGGCTTATACGGCAGGAGCGGTGGAATCAAAATTCGATGTTCCGGGAACTGCAAGCTATGTAGAAGTACGTGCGAAAGCATTAGACAAAAAGGCGAATGTACTCAGTGCAATCTGGATGCAGTCTTCCCCATTGAGCTTTGAGCTGAATCCGAATCCGGAAATTGATATTATGGAAACATTTGATTATACAAAAATGACAAGTACGATTCATACGTGGAACCAGAGTCCGTCTCTCCATCTGCAGAGAGGTACAAATGGGTGGAAGACTGGCCTGGAAGATATCAGTGCAGACTATCATACCTATGCCCTTGAGCGGAGAGAGGGAAAGATGCGGTTCTATTTTGACGGACAGCTTGCATGGGAGAAGACAAGCAGAGAGGATTCTTTTGTAGAACTTTCCCGCCACATGGTGCTCAGTTTGGAGGGACATCTAGGTACGCCAGAGGAACAGTATCTTCCGGGAGAATTTCTCGTAGATTATGTAAGAACTTACTATGACAGTGATTTTGCAGGGCTTCCGGAAAGTGGAACCTATCAGATCGTCAATCAGGAAAGCAAAAAAGTGCTGGATCTTTCCGGCGATCAGAAAGGAATTCAGTTGAGACAATCTTCGGCAGAGAGTGGAAGTGACAGTACCAAGTGGACATTGATGCAGAATGCAGATCAGACATGGAGTATACAGAATATGGCAGATGGAACCTATGTGGATCTGACTGCGGATTCCGGAGTGACATCAAATGGGAATCCGGTCGTGGCATATCCTTATCATGGAGGAACTAATCAGAGATGGTATCTGGTTCCAACAGAGAGCGGGACATGGAAACTGATGTCGGCGCTTAGTGGAAAAGCATTGTGTGTAGAAAATGCTTCTTTGGAAGAAGGTGCACCGATTGTCCAGTGGAGTTATGAGAAAAAACGAGAATGCAAACGATGAGTGGACGTTTGTGCCTGTTCAGTAAAAAGGCAAAAATTGAGACAGTAGGAGCAGGAAAGGGAAAAACATGGGTAAGAAATATCAGGGTGTCCTGACAGAAAAGGAAGAATTTTTATATCCGGACAGTGTCTCTGAGACACTGCCGGAGTCCATTCGGGTGGTAATGCCGAAAAATGGAAAGCAGGGGATTCAGCTTTTGCTGGATACGACAGGCGATGAGATCCAGATGGATTTCGAAGGTGATGGATTTTATGCAGAGTGGTATGAAATGATTGCAGTGCCGGTGGAATACAATACCGGAGATGGGGAAAATCAAGGCGGAGCGATGGTACTTGTGGAGGAGCAGAAAGAAACACCGGCTTATGCAACAAGAAAGGCGCCGTTTTTCGTCTATGATTGCCTGAAAGAACAGCAGACCGGGAAGATTCCAGCGAGGGAAAGTGAAAATGACAGAAGAGCGGCAGTTTACTTTTGCATCTGTCCGGAGAAAGAGCTGGAAGCAGGAGAATATTCCGTCATGGTGACGGCAAAGATGGCAGAAGGAATCTATCAGCTTCGAGTCACTGTGCAGATCTATGATGTGAGGATACCGGAAAATACATTTTGGGTCACGAACTGGTTTTCCGAGGAGGCAATCTGCCGTTTCCATGGGGTGGAAAAAGGTTCGGAAGAGTATTTGCAAATGCTTCGAAAATATATTCAGACGATGCGGCGGATGCACCAGAATGTGTTTTTTATTCAGTTGGATGAGAAGTGTGTGACTGCAAGAAAGCCGTATCAGTTTGATTTTGAATATCTGACACCAGAGATTGAAGCGTTTTTTGAAGCGGGAATGCAGTATATGGAACTTGGAGTGCTGCTTGATCGAGGGAAAAAGTCGGATGGCATGCCGGATATGTATACAGAACATTTTACATGTGCGATGGCGAAAGATGTTCCATTTGAGACACTGGAAGGGTATGAACTGACTGTGACCTTTGTAAAAAGTCTTGCAAACTATCTGACAAAACATGGATGGGAGAAACGAGTATTGTTCCATATCCACGATGAACCAGACATTCATTATCAGACGCAGGAAGTATTGGAAGCACGCAAGAGACAGTATTATCTTGCAGCCGGAATTTTAAGAAAATATATTCCGGGGATCCGGATCATTGAAGCAGTGGATTCGGCAGAATTCAGAGGTGGAATTGATATCTGGGTTCCGGGTACTGCCGGATATGAGAAGAAAAAGGAAGAGTTTGACACATTGATCCGTCTTGGAGAAACTGTATGGACGTATGTCTGCTGTGGACCGGAAGGACATTGGCTGAACAGATTTCTCGATTTTGCATTGCTCAAAGGCAGAATGCTGTTCTGGGGATGCGCAAAAAATCGGATTTCCGGATTCCTTCACTGGGGACTGAATCAATTTCCAGGGGAGATGAATCCCTATGAGGGAACGAGTTGCCCGAACCATACGGGAATCGGCACGAATTTTCCATGTGGAGATTCTTTCCTGATCTATCCTGGAAAGGAAGGACCAAGGATGGGAATGCGTCTGGAGGCACAGCGGCGTGGTGCAGAAGATGCTGCATTGTGGCAGATGTTAAGGAAAGTGGATGAAACAGCTCATGACAGACTGCTGGGAAGCGTTTTTACAAATAATTATACATACAAAGATAGTCCGGAGTTGTTTGCCAAAGTGTATGAGGAACTACTTAGTGCACTTCAGAATGCAAAACAGAAAAATACAGATGAAAGATCCAAAGGATAATGGAGCTGAAAATATGTAAAATATGAAAAAGGAACATTGACAACTGCATGGCGTATTTTTTATAATGAAGATAAAAAAGAAACAGCATTCATGCTTACAGAGCGCGTCCGGATATCCGGGTACGCTCTAAGTTGCTGTATGGGTGAAAAAATCAGAGCTATTTTGCCTGTCGAAACCTGTCGTAAGAAGGTTTGAAAAGCACGTTTGTAAGCGAATGGAAGGAGAAAACTACAAATGAAAACAGAAAAGAAGTACGCATCTGTATTTGAGCTGAACGGTGTTCCTAAATTGACACAGGCGTTTCCGCTTGCACTTCAGCACGTAGTAGCGATGATCGTAGGGTGTGTGACACCAGCCATCGTGATTGCAGAGATGGCAGGGCTAAATGAGGGTGACAAAGTAATCTTTGTCCAGGCAGCATTGTTCATCGCGGCGGTTTCCACACTGATTCAGCTGTTCCCGCTTGGAGGCAGAATCGGTTCAGGACTTCCGGTGATTATGGGGGTGAGTTTTGCTTATCTGCCAAGTATGCAGGCGATCGTTGGTAATTTTGATATTGCTACGATTCTTGGAGCACAGTTGATCGGAGGAGTTGTGGCGATCTTTGTTGGAATCTTTGTGACAAAATTAAGGAAGTTGTTCCCGCCTTTGATCACCGGAACGGTTGTCTTTACAATCGGTCTGTCGCTCTATCCGACTGCAGTGAAATACATGGCGGGCGGACAGTCTTCCCCAAACTATGGGGCATGGCAGAACTGGCTTGTGGCATTTCTTACACTGGCTGTGGTTGTAGCACTTAATCATTTTGCAAAAGGAATCCTGAAGCTGGCATCCATTCTGATCGGAATGATTGTCGGATATATCATATCCGGATTTTTTGGTATGATTGATTTTTCAGCAGTGCAGGGTGCAGGGATTTTTCAGATTCCAAGACCGATGTATTTTGGAATGAAATTTGAAACGTCGGCAGTTATGACTCTGGTGATTCTTTTCATTATTAACTCAGTGCAGGCCATCGGAGATCTTTCTGCCACAAGTGGGGGAGGATTGGACAGAGAACCTACAGACAAGGAGCTTTCAGGGGGAATCATTGGATATGGAATTACGAATATTTTAGGTTCTTTCTTTGGAGGGTTGCCAACTGCGACGTTCAGCCAGAATGTTGGAATCGTGGCAACAACAAAGGTAGTAAACCGTGTAGTGTTAGGACTTGCAGCAGGGATTATCCTGCTGGCAGGATTTGTTCCAAAGTCCTCGGCGCTTCTTACAACGATTCCGCAGTGTGTACTTGGAGGAGCGACCATTTCGGTATTTGCGTCCATCGCCATGACCGGAATCAAGTTAGTGGTACAGCAGCCGCTGACCTATCGCAATACTTCGATCGTAGGACTTTCGGTTGCACTCGGTATGGGAATCACACAGTGTTCGGATGCGCTGGCACAGCTTCCAGCATGGGTCACAACAGTATTTGGAAAATCTCCGGTTGTTGTGACAACGATTGCTGCAATCTTGCTGAATGTGATCTTGCCGAAAGATAAGGAAGCAGGGAAATAAACTGTTTTAAGTCTTTCAAAAAAGAACCGGTCAGGATTCAAAAATGAATGAATACGATAAAAATGTAAGGACACCATTAGGTGTCCTTATTTTTGTATGAAATCATAATGTTTCAGAGTTAAAATGAAGTTCATAAACTTTTACAGGTCGTCCTTTGGAGGTGGAAGAATGACTGTATACCATAGTGGCAGCACCTCCTTTTTCCAACTGATTTAAAATACGGTTGGCATTTCTTAAGGTGACACCGAGGTGTTCTGAGAGATCCTGAGAGGTCATCTTATTTGTCCCGGTAATTTGAAGGATGGTATTTAATTTTTGAATGGTCAGAGTAGATAATTTACATTGTTCGGCAATCCGGTATAGCTGCTCGGACATGGTTTTCTGGATTGTAACGCAGTGGCTGCGGTTAAGGGGGCCGATTAGATTCCCATTTTCATCAATGACAAAACTGCCTTTGGCATAGAACGATTCCTTTAAGGCGGCCTCCGCGTGACTGCGGGCTTCTGTGATATTTTTCCCGATTCCATATCCGACTGATACCGGGAAGCCGTAGTCCTCTTTTAATCGGACGCTCAGAAAGGAAGTCTGAAAGTGGTCAGTTAAGTAGTTAATATATTTGGCACTTGTAAATAACTGGAAGCCGGTTGGTGTTTCCTGAAAAATCATATCCAGCGCAAGTTCAGCTTTTAAAGCATACAACGCAGTCTTTAACTGAGCGCGGTCTTTTTCACCAATCTCTGAGGAAGTTCCAGAGATGGTAATTGCAGCAGGGAGGTTTTCGCGGAAGAAAGACAGTTCAATTTGTGCAAGAAGTGTTTCTACCAGTGATTGAAAGACTTCTTTTTCCGGATAGCAATAGATATAAGGGATGTTATGCTGTTCTAGAACCGGAATAATGCTGCTGTATTGGCAGATTAGAAGATCAAACTGATTTTGTTCCCATAGTCGGATTATTTTCTGGGAAGTTTCTTCTTCGATGGAGGAGAGCCTGCCAATGTCCAGAGTTGCAAGCCAGTTGTCTACTGCAGTATTGGTACTTGGAAAATCCATATCATGGAGAAAATATGAAACGGTAGCGTTTTCCTGAATTGGGAGAAGAAAATCAAAAATTACCCGGTCTGTGCGGAGAGTTCTTTGTTCCACAAAATGTTTTAACAGCAGTCGATACATAGAAACCAGATCGGAACCGAAAGAAACCGCGGGTTTCCTATGATCAGGAAGTGCTTTTTTCCAAAGCGGCAAGCGCTGCTTTTCCGCTTAACATAAAACCATCAGAGGTAGATTCATATTGTTGATAGATCTGTTTGATATCTTGAAAGCACTTGTATTCTACGATTTCCACATCGCAGTCGAGAGGAAGTTCATCAATTATGTGCTGTACGAAAACGTGCAGAAACTTACTTGTGATAATAATAATTTTTCGCTTGTTCATCATGGAAATCCTTTCGTTTTTGAAGTGTAAAAATGAGGTGATGTAAAAAGTTACATCTCCTAGAAAAGGAAATATCCTATGCTTTATTTTACAAGATAGGAAATTGGAGTGCAAGACTGTTTTGAAAAATGAGAGAAGAATACAGATGTAAAAATCAACAAAAAATATTGACTTATATAGAAAATACTGATACAATTCAACATACAAAGTATTCCATAAGTATTCCATAAATATTCTTTATATCTTCTAAAAAGATATAATAAAAATGAGGAGGTCAGGATATGGATTTTTTTAAGAGAGCAGCAGAATTACAGGAAGAAACGGTGGAAAACCGAAGGTATCTTCATCAAAATGCCGAAGTGGGGCTGGAGTTGCCAAGAACAAAGAAGTACATCATGGAGAAATTAAGAGAATATGGAATGGAACCGCAGGAATGTGGACATGGTGTTGTGGCAATGGTTGGCAAAAAGACAAAAGGGAAAGTCATTCTTTTGAAAGCGGACATGGATGCATTGCCGATGGAAGAACGGAGTGGACTTCCGTTTGCTTGTCCGACAGGGACAGAAGCACATACTTGCGGACATGATCTTAATTCGGCGATGCTGTTGACAGCTGCACGAATGTTAAAAGAGCAGGAAGAGGAGTTGGAAGGAAGAGTAAAAATTGTGTTTGAACCTGCGGAAGAAATTTTTAAAGGCGGAAAAGATATGATTGCCGCAGGCGTTTTGCAAAATCCAGAAGTGGACGCTGCATTGTCCTTCCACATTGGACCGGGGGGACCTCCGGGAGGGTATTTCTTCAATAAAGATGGTGCGACAATGGCATCCTGTGATGGATTCCGAATTAAGATTGCCGGTGCAGGGGCACACGGTGCATATCCACATCTGGCAAAAGATCCTTTGAATGCTGCAGTGAAGATTTATGAGGCTCTTCAGGAAGTTGTGGCGCTGGAGTGTGATCCGGCAGAAACGTGTACATTGACAATTGGTCATATGCAGGCAGGAACTGTTTTTAATATTATTCCGGATACGGCAGTGATGGAAGGAAGCATTCGCACAATGTCCAGAGAGATGAGAAAGCTTCTGGTGACAAGAATGAAAGAAATTGTGAATAAAACTGCGGAAATGTTCCATGTAGAAGCGGAAATAGAAATGCTGTCAGAAGTTCCTCCGCTAATCTGTAATCAGAAATTGGCAGATGAAATGTTGGGATATTTAGATCAGGTACCGGTACCGAATAAATATTCTGTTCCAGGAGTAAAATCAAGTGCTTCTGACGATTTTGCAGAGATTACAGAGCGTGTACCGGGTGTTTATATGTTCCTGGCAGGAGGATTTGCAGATCGCGAAGCAGGAGTAAGCCATAGTCCGGAAGTACAATTTAATGAAGAGGCACTTCTGTTTGGAGCAGGTGCGTTTGCATATTGTGCAAGTGAGTGGTTGAAGAACAATCAGTAAAGGAGAAAAAACGCATGTCGGAAGAAAAGGTAATGATCCCTCTTACGAAGGGAAAGAAAAATGCGGTAATCATTGGATGCGTGTGTCTGATGTTTTCGGTTACTGTTTTTGGAGTTGGTTTTTTTGTCATTCAGGGACCGATATTGGCAGAAATGCATGCATCACAGTATTATTCTCTGCTGACAATTTTTGCATCGCTGGGGTTGGCGATTATGACGCCGATCGGAGGAAAACTTGGTGATTTATTCGGAAGAAGAAATATTGTAGTGATTTCAGGAATCATTTGTGCTGCATGCGGAATCGGCATGAGTCTTGTACACTCGATTCTTCCATTTGCAATCTTCCGTCTGCTGCTTGGAGCTGCACAGGGAGCATTTACCGCAGCACCGTATATTCTGATGCGGGAGATCAATGAGTCAAAAGATGTTCCAAAATGCAATGGGATATCTCGCAAGCGCTATTGCGGTAGGAAGTTTTGGAGGGGAAATCTTATTAGGGGGACTTGCAGATGCAGGTTTTTTAAAGATTTGCCTTGATGGTTCCGGCGATTCCGCTTTTGAATTGGGGTTGTATTGATTGGAACTTCTCTGCCAAACAAGTAAGAAAGATAAAGTTGAGATTGATTTTTCGGGAATTGTTTGTCTGGCCGTTTTACTTAGCGGATTCTGTCTGGCAATGAATTATGGTCCGCTGATCGGATGGGGCAAATTCTGAAAGTTTTGGCAGGGTTTTGGCAGTCACAGTCGTTGCAGGAATTATTTTTGTAAAATGGAAATAGGCAGCAGACCGATCGTA
>ENA-OQCW01001259-OQCW01001259.1-human-gut-metagenome-genome-assembly--contig:-NODE-1259-length-10745-cov-6.929365_pt1 | contig 10745 bp, 11 predicted proteins | sample MGYA00242767_ERZ504593 | MGnify/ENA primary metagenome ERZ504593 (study PRJEB26092, sample SAMD00036307) | human gut metagenome | host: Homo sapiens | study: EMG produced TPA metagenomics assembly of... | reverse complement strand
ATAAATACCATCGGCACTTTCACATCTTTTCGCAGCTCTTTCACAAATGCAAATATTTTATCTGTTGTCACACCACCACTTAATGCCCTCAAGTTTGCCCCCTGAATTACATTTCCCTCCGCGGTAGGATCTGAAAATGGGATGCCAAGTTCAATCAGATCTGCCCCGTTTTCCACCGCTGCCCGAACTACAGCCCCGGTTGTCTCCAGATCCGGATCACCGCAGGTGATAAACGGAATGAATGCTTTTCCTTGTTCAAATGCTTTTCTAATATTACTCATAGATATCCTCCCCTCTATAGCGTGCAATTGCAGCACAATCTTTATCTCCTCTGCCCGATACAGTAATGACAAGAATCTGATCTGTTTTCATTTCAGGCGCAAGTTTCATGGCATAGGCAACTGCGTGTGCAGACTCAATCGCCGGAATGATTCCCTCCGTCTTTGCCAGATATTCAAATGCATCCACCGCCTCATCATCTGTCACCGGAACATATTCTGCTCTCCCAAGATCGTGCAGATGTGCATGTTCCGGCCCGATTCCCGGATAGTCAAGCCCTGCAGAGATCGAATATACCGGCGCGATCTGCCCATACTCATCCTGGCAGAAATACGATTTCATACCATGGAAGATTCCAAGTGTTCCCGTATTGACTGTCGCTGCGGTCTCGCGCGTATCAATTCCTCTTCCAGCCGCTTCACAGCCGATCAGCCGAACTTCTTTGTCGTCAATAAAGTGATAAAAACTGCCAATCGCATTTGAGCCTCCTCCTACACAGGCAACTACTGCATCCGGAAGTTTCCCTTCCTTTTTCAGTATCTGCTCCTTAATCTCCTTGGAAATGACAGCCTGAAAGTCACGCACAATCGTAGGAAACGGATGCGGTCCCATCACCGATCCGAGACAATAATGTGTGTCACTGATGCGTGAAGTCCATTCCCGCATTGCCTCAGAGACCGCATCTTTTAAAGTGGCAGTTCCTGTTCTGACCGGTATCACTCCGCTCCAAGAAGCCGCATCCGATACACATTGAGCGCCTGTCGGATTGTGTCTTCTTCTCCCATAAACACCACACATTCCATTCCTAAAAGCGCCGCTGCCGTAGCAGTGGCAACTCCATGCTGACCGGCTCCGGTCTCTGCAATCAAACGTGTTTTTCCCATCTTCTTTGCAAGCAGCGCCGACCAAGCACATTATTGATTTTATGTGCACCAGTATGATTCAAGTCTTCACGTTTCAGATAAATCTTTGCCCCGCCCAGATCTTTTGTCATCTTCTGTGCAAAATAAAGTCTTGACGGTCTCCCCGCATATTCGTTTAATAATTCCGTAAGTTCCCGGTTAAATTCCGGGTCGTTTTTATAATAATTATACGCTTCTTCCAATTCAATCACTGCATTCATCAAGGTTTCCGGAATGTACTGTCCACCGTGAATGCCAAAACGTCCATTTTGATTTGTCATATTTTCTCTTCCCTTCTTACTGCTGCGACAAATGCCGCCATTTTTTTCTGATCTTTTTTCCCATCTGTCTCAATGCCGGAACTGACATCCACGCCATCCGGATGCAATCTTTGTATCGCCTCAGATACATTGTGGCTTGTAATGCCTCCTGCAAGAAAATAAGGTCTTTCTATCGTTTGGATCAGCTTCCAGTCAAACACTTTTCCTGTCCCGGCTCCGGAATCCAATAAGAGCATATCCGCTTCACTTTCCTCTGCCCTCTTAACATCTTTTTCCGTCTTTATGCGAAATGCCTGAATAATCGGTCTGTCAGACATCTTTCGAAGCATTTTTATATATGCGTTATCTTCCTCACCATGAAGCTGCGCTATATCTATGACACCGCTGTTTAGAAGTCCTGCAACCTGCCTTGGCTCTTCATTTACAAACACACCGACCACCTGGATTCCTGCCTGCAAAATATTTCTAAGTTCCGCTACTTTTTCCAGGACTTACATATCTCCTGCTTTTCGCTGCAAATACAACCCCCAAACATACTCCGGATGCAGGTCATTGGCTGCCTCAACGTCACAAACCCGCCTCAAACCGCACAGTTTTATCTTCGTCATATCACACCTCGCAGTTCTCTCAGCTTTGCCTTTTTATCTGCGGCACGCATCAGTGTCTCACCGATCAGTACAGCATCCGCCCCAATCTCACGAAGCTTTTTTTACATCCTTTGCACTTTGAACACCACTTTCCGACACAAACAAGATTTCCGTTGGGATCTGTTCCCGCAGCCTGCGACTGTTGTCCGTATCCACCGAAAAATCTTTGAGATTCCGATTATTGACACCGATAATGCGTGACTTTGCGTCCACCGCCATCTGCACTTCCCGTTCATCGTGTGCCTCAACCAAAGCGGAAAGCCCGAGCATATCACAAATCTGAATGTATTCACGAATCTGTTCTTTTGAAAGAATCGAACAGATTAAAAGCACTGCGGATGCCCCAAGCACCTTCGCCTCGTAAATCATATATTCATCCACTGTAAAATCCTTGCGGATACACGGAATTTTAACCATACTTACAATCTCTTCCAGATACCTGTCACTTCCTAAAAACCATCTGGGTTCCGTCAGCACTGAGATACAGTCAGCTCCCGCTGCCTCATATTCCCTTGCAATTTTCTGATACGGGAAATCAGAAGCAATCACTCCTTTCGATGGAGATGCTTTCTTACATTCACAAATAAAAGAGAGTTCCGGCTTTTTTCAGTGCTTTTTTCAAATGCAAATGTTCCCCTTTGGCAGTTCCAGTGCTCGCCCCCTCATCTGTTCAGGCGATATTTTTCTTTTTGCCTGCCTGGTACGCTCTTTTGCATAATCTGCGAGTTCTTCTAAAACAGTCATTCTTTCACCTCCTGACGATTGCTTATTTCTATCAGTCTGCGCAGAGTCTCGAGTGCTTTTCCGGAATCAATCAGTCTGCCTGCAAGTGCAATTCCTTCCTCCATACTTTCCGCCTTACCCCCGATATACAATGATGCTCCAGCATTCATCAGAACTGCATTTCTCTTATGTCCGCGTTCTCCGTTTAAAATACTGAGCGTAATATCCGCATTCTCCTTTGGGCTTCCACCTCTTAACTCTTCTTTTGTACAACGCTCAAACCCAAACATTTCCGGAGTGATTACAGAAGACTTGAACCATCCGTCCCGAATCTCGCAAACAGTTGTCGGCGCACTCATAGAAATCTCATCTAATTTATCCTGCCCATACACAACCATTCCTCGTTTCACTCCCAAATTGATCAACACCTGAGCAAGTGGTTCCACAAGATATTCGTCATATACTCCCAAAAGCTGCATAGACGGTGTCCCCGGATTGGTAAGTGGTCCTAAAATATTAAACACTGTGCGAAAACCAAGCTCCTTACGAATCGCTCCCACATATTTCATAGATGCATGATATTTCTGTGCGAAGAAAAAGCACATTCCCACTTCCCGCAAAAGTTCCACGCATTTTTCAGGGCTTTGCTGAATGTTCACACCAAGCGCCTCCAGACAATCTGCTGTTCCACACTGGGAAGATGCTGCCCGATTTCCATGCTTTGCCACTTTCATTCCACCGGCAACTGCGACAAGCGCCGATGTAGTCGAAATATTAAAGCTATGGGCATTGTCTCCACCTGTTCCTACAATCTCAAAACATTCCATATCTGTCTCCACCTTTGTGGCATGTGCCCGCATTGCCGCCGCACAGCCGGCAATCTCGTCTGTCGTCTCGGCCCTTGCGCTCTTCGTGGAAAGCGCCGCAAGAAACGCCGCATTCTGTGTGGCAGTTGTCTCTCCGCTCATAATCTCATTCATCACCGCATATGCCTCATTATAAGTAAGATCCTCTTTATTTACGATTTTTACAATTGCTTCTTTGATCATCTGCTCATACCCCTGCAAGAAATTTTTTAACATGGTTTTTCCATCTGGCGTCATAATTGATTCTGGATGAAACTGCACCCCGTAAATCGGATAGTCTTTATGCTGTACTGCCATGACCTCTCCATCTTCCGTTTTCGCTGTCACTTTCAGACATTCCGGCATCGTTTTTTATCTCAGCCGCAAGTGAATGATAGCGCGCCACTGACATATTTTCCGGACAAGTTCGAAATAGCAAACAGTCCTTGTCAATGTAATCTGCGACTGTTTCCCGTGCATCAGTTCTTTTGCATAGGTGACCGTTGCTCCAAACGCTGCACAGATTGCCTGATGCCCAAGGCAGACACCAAGTGTTGGAATCTTTTTTCCAAGTGTCTTTGCCACCTCTATAATAGCACCTGCATCTTCTGGTCTTCCCGGTCCGGGCGAGAGAATGATACGTTTGGGATTCAACGCTCTGATTTCTTCCACTGTCATCTCATCGTTTCGAATCACCCGAATATCCTGCTCCATCTCACCGATCAGCTGATACAGGTTGTAAGAAAAACTATCATAATTATCAATCAGTAAAATCATATTTCTCCCTCCTCTGCCAATTTCAATGCATCCACAACAGCTTTTGCCTTATTGATGCACTCTGTATATTCTTTTTCCGGAACAGAATCGGCGACAATTCCCGCTCCTGACCTTACAAATACCTTTGCGTTTTTCTTATATGCAATGCGAATTGCAATACAGGTATCCATATTTCCGGTAAAATCAATGTACCCGATTGCCCCTCCGTAAATGCCACGTTTGTTATTCTCCAACTCTCTGATCAACTGACACGCCCTGATTTTCGGAGCACCTGAAAGCGTTCCGGCAGGCAGTACCGCCTCGATTGCATCAAGCGCATCTTTTCCCTTGCAAATTTCCCCACGCACAGTCGATCCGATATGCATGACATGCGAGAAGTATTCGATAGTATGAAACTTTTCTACCTTCACCGTTCCAAATCTGCTGATTTTTCCGAGATCATTTCTTCCAAGATCAACTAGCATATTATGTTCTGCAAGTTCCTTTTCATCTGCAAGCAGTTCTTGCGAAAGGGCTCTGTCTTCCTCATTTGTTTTCCCCCTCGGTCTCGTTCCTGCAAGCGGAAATGTATGCAAAATTCCATTTTCCAGTTTCACCAAAGTCTCCGGCGATGCACCGGCAACCTCAACATCCGTACCGGAAAAATAAAACATATATGGCGACGGATTAATTGTCCGAAGCATGCGGTAAGTATTCAGCAGACTTCCTTCAAACGGGGCACTCAGACGATTAGAAAGTACAATCTGGAAAATATCTCCCTCCCGGATATATTGTTTTGCCTGTTCTACCATGCCACAGAATTGCTCTTTCTCAAACAGTGGTATGACTTCTCCCATCAAACATCCTTTTGTTTCCTGCTTTTTTTCACCTTTTTTCAACAATTCTACAAGCTGTTTTAACTCCAGCACTGCCTTGTTATAACCAACTTCTATATCGTGCAGAGACATATTTACAATAAAAATGATTTTCTGACGAACATGATCAAATGCAATGACTTTATCAAACAGCATCAAATCCACATCTTTAAATGCCTCACTGTCTTCCACCCTGCATCTCACAGATGGTTCACTGTATCCCAGATAGTCATAAGAAAAATAACCGACTAGTCCTCCTGTAAAAGAAGGCAGATACGCAAATCGAGGACTTTTGTAATCTGCAAGAATCTGTCTGATATGCTCTGAAGGATTCTCCGTCTCAATTTTGACATTCCCAATTTGCATTTTCCCGTCAATGCAGGTAATTTCTAACTTGGGCGCAAATCCAAGAAAGGTATAACGTCCCCACTGTTCATCTGCCACTGCCGACTCCAGCATATAACAATGTGTGGATACATTTTTCAATATTTTCATCGTCTCAATTGGTGTTGTAAAATCAGATAAAATCTCACAGCTGATCGGCACAACATTGTATTGTCCGCTCTCTGCAATCTTTTTCACTTCACTAAATTCCGGTAATATTTTCATAATCACGGCCTCCTCTTACGCACTTTGTTCAAGTCACAGTATACATTCTGTCGAAATTTTTTTCAGTGCTGGAATAGAGTTTTTATCCCACAAAAAAACGTCCTTGACAGAATGATAGTTTCTGTCAAGGACGAATAGTGTACATGTATAACAGGTACGACACAATCCGCGGTGCCACCTTGAATTCACGGAATCTCCGTGCTCTTAGCAGGATACAAACATACCCCCGGCAACTGACGTATGCCTACACGTTGCAGAATACTCTGTAAATATAAACTTTACATTTGACTGCACCCTCCGCGGTCCATTTGACAACTTGTTTCTCAGCTGGTTCTCAGCATCCCAAACTCTCTGTAAAGGCATCATTGCCGTTATCTCCGCTTCAACGGTTTGACGTATTAAATTTTTTATTACAATAGCACATGATTTCTCTTGTGTCAAGACAATTTTGAAAATTCATGTAAAATTGCCATATATGATGTTACTGTTCAGAGGTTAACTGGACTTAAGAAAACCGATGGTGTAGACTGATAACAGTCAAAGCCATCGATTTTCTTTATCCAAATATCTTGGACACTCTGTCAAATATATTTGCCGATTCTTCCAAGCGCATCAAAACAAGCATGCTCATGCATTGGCAGAGATAATCGATACTTTCGAAACTCCTAAATGTCACGGCCTGCGCCTGTTTCCGCTTATAATTCCTCAGAAGCCGTTCGGCTTCGTTATTCGTGGCAGGTACTCTGGAGTTATGCAAGAACAGCAGATGATTCTGCATGTATTTCTCCATTCTCAAAAATAAATTATACCCGTCTCTATAATAATCATTTGCCGGAATGTCCCTGTATTCCTTTCTGGCGGTTTCCAGTATCTTCTGATATCTTTTTTCAAATTCGGAAACCTTTTTCAGATCCGGCTCCTGGGTCGGCTGGAAGCCTTTTCGGAAATGGATCATTTCCTGTACCAGTGAACGCATTTCTTTGTTCCAGGTGCGCTCCGGTTCGTTATCTATACTGTCTTTCAGATAACGCAGTACATGAGCAAGACATTCCTGATGATTTGCTCCATAATGATAAAAGGTAAGATCATGGTCATGGACCAGAATTCCCTGATAATCCTCCGTGACAGTACCTTTTACCCCTTCATGCCCTTTTTTCTCACGTGCAAAGTATAGGGCTTTTCCGTCCGGTGTCACACAGACATATACCTGACAGTTCTTTCCGTTTTCCCTTGCATTTGTACAGTCTGTATGCATGACAGGGGAAAGCAGCATCTCTGCGTAGGCAGTTCTGCGTTCAGACTCTGTTTTTAAAGCAAACTCCCTGCTGAGTTTACTTATCATTCCTTTCGAAATATTCAGTTTTCCACCTGTTAAATCCGACAGGAATTTTCTGCTCTTATCAATGGAAGTACAGCAGTCATTATTTAAAAGAAACAGAAACGCCCGGATGCTGCCATCATAATTCACATCATCAATCACGCCATCCGGAAATGCAGCATGTACACGTTCTCCCGTCTGACTGTTATAATAAACATCTGCATGGTATTCCGTTACATCCAGAACCATACGGACCCTTACCAGTTGTTTTATGATTGTCCTTGCAGTCTTTTTAAAAGCACAGTCTTCAAAGACTTCTTCTGGCGGTGGAAGAAGGATTGCCGGCCGCGTAGGTTCCTGTTTCTTTCGGCTGTGCCCCTTATGACCGGGCTGTCCTCCCGGTTTCCTGCCCGTTTTTTCTCTGCTGTTTGTAATCTTTTTTCGGCGGAGGACCTTTGAAGAAGGAATAGAAGAATTTTCATAATCCCGGTTGATTTGTGCGCGAAGTTTCAAGTTTTTTCCCTGTTCTTCTTCCAGCCTGGCTGCTGTTTTATAAAACTGAAGGCGGAGCTCTTTTACTTTATCTAAAGCATCATCTCTTTGTTTTTGGGCAAAAAGGACACGCTTCTCCATCTCCTTTAGCTTCCGTTCGGCTTTTTTCTGCATCGCTTCAAACTCCAGGAGCATATCCTCCAATACCTGGAACCAGTAATTACGGACACGGATAGTTTCTTTATGCGCTTCCGCTAGTTCTGTCTGCAGTTCCAGAATTTTATGTTCATAGTCTCTGCAATCCTTCTGGTGGAGTTCTTTCAGTTTGACATATCTCTCACCGGATTCCAGCTCTTTATTCCTTGTCTGTGCGGCTTTTAGCCGGCACATGAGTGTGATGTAATCATAAGTATCAGGCATACGTTTTCCTCCGGCACAGTTATCATTAAACGCCACTGATAATGTCTGTGATCTTTGAAATATAATCTTCCAGATATTCAATCATTTCCTTTTGTTTTTGGATAAATTCCTCTTGTATCTCAATCTGTTTGAGGTAACCAGCGAGAAGTTTATCACGTTTTTTCAATTCTTCTTTTAAATCGATGTCCATAAGAAAACCTCTCTTTCTTATGAAAGAGTATAACAAAAACATAGAAAAAAAGCGAATTTCCAAAAATCGTTCTTTCGTCAATCTGACTGTGGATAAGTATTCGTTTTGCGATTGAAAAAGCATTGATATCAGCCATGAAACTTCGAAAACGGGCTCTGGAATCCAGAATCTGGTGTATAACTTTGCCAAAAAAGAACGGCAGGAAAAACTATAAACACAGTTTTTCCTGCCCAAAATGAATATCCACAAAATAAAAAACTAAAATTTACGTTATTTTTTACAATGACTTATGCATACCTCTGAACAGTAACCCTCACTCTGCCGTTTGTCGGCATACTTGCGGAACACCTCATAAAGCTGCTGTTCCAGCTCCCGGCGTTTTGCCGCTTCCTGCTCCAGCGTGAACACCGGGGAGAGATTTTCCAGCGTGATTTCCTTTCCCTGAAAAGTCACGACTTCGGTTTCTTTCTTGTATCTGATATGCTCCATAGTACCTCCATATTTAATTTTCAAAGTGCAGTGCCGCCATGCTGCGGCGTGAAATGTTTTCTGTCATCAATCACCGTTCCCTTGTGTGCCGCTGCTGCCGTTTCAGTTCTGCCAGCACCTCCGGCGGGATACGGTCTACCAGCCGCTGAATGTCTTTCAGCTCGCTTTCCAGCTTTGCCCGTTCCATCGTATCTTTCATCTTGCCCTTTTCGCTGGCTTTGGCTCTGGCTTCCAACTGTTCATTTTCTGCTAAAAGGTCGTTTATCGTGACCTTGTACTTTTTTGAGCTGCCCGGAGAAGTTCTCCATCTGCGGAAACCACTTTTCAGCAGGGAGAGGGCTTCCTCTTTCTTCTTCCGGCGTTGAACGGGGTAATATCGCCCAGCGTGGTTTCAATGGCTCTTGCCTGTTTGGAGAGATTGACCGCCTGCTTGAACAGACGGGTGGGGATATGCTTCCGGCCTGTCTTGCTGGCGCTTTCCCCACGCTCCAAGTCGGGATATTTCTCCACCATATAGGCGTGAAAATCGTCCTGCCATTTTGTGAGGTTGGCTCTGTTCCCTATAATCTCCTTTGCACACAGGCGGTTGTCTTTTGTCAGCGGAACAAAAGTTAAGTGGAGGTGGGGCGTTTTCTCGTCCATGTGTACCACCGCCGACACGATATTTTCCCGCCCTACCCGGTCAATGAGGAAGTCCGCCGCCCTCTGGAAAAACGCCTGTATCTCCTTTGGGGATTTCCCCTTGAAAAACTCCGGGCTGGCGGTTATCAGCGTATCGACAAACCGTGTGCTGTCCTTGCGGGTTCGGCACCCGGCCTGTTCAATCCGGCTCTGAATGAAGTGGTAATAGCGTCCCTCCGGCTTGACGATATGGAAGTTGTATTTGCTCCGGCTGGTGTCAATGTCGGGGTTGCTGGCGTATTGCTCTTTCTGCCGTTCGTGATGGGCTTCCAGCGGTCTTGCCGGGTTGCCCTTGTGCTTCTCAAACCGCAAAATTGCGTGTTGTGCCATTCTGCTCCTTTCCCCATCCCTTTCCTATCCGGGGTTTTCCACAGGGAAAATTTCACAGGAATTAGCTCGGATAGGATTGGAATGGATAGAATATAAATCAATCTTTTTATCTTTGTATTTCTATATACCGTCCGGTTTCCGTACTTCTGGGGAGTGATTTCCATACTTCATGGGTACGGTTTTCAGTCCTCCGGCGTTCCATAACCGGATTTCTTGAAGTCGGTGTTTGGAACCGCTTCATAGGATTTTGGGTAAATTCGGTTGGGTTTTCCACAGCCTTGCTTCTGGATTTCCACCAGTCCGGCGTATTTCAGCTCCCGCAGGGTGTTGATGGCTTTCTGCCGCCCACAGTGGAGCAGGGCGACCACCTCGCAGATTGGACAATACAGGAAAATGCGCCCGTATTCGTCCGCCCAGCCGTTCTTGCGGGATAGCTCTGTCCGGCGCAGGATAAAGGCGTACAGTATCTTTGCTTCGTTGGACAGGGGCGTAAATGTAAGGGCTTCAAAGAGAAAATTCGGGAGCCGGGTAAAGCTGACCGATTTCTCCGGCTGATGAATATAAATCGTGTTTGTCATAATGTGCTTTGTGGACAGTTAGAACGGCATTTCCGGGGGTGGACGATACTTTATACCACTTCCCCCGGTCCTGCCCTTTGGAAGCCTTATAAATAAAGGCTTTTCCCCCGCCTAACTGTCCACGCTCGACCTCCTTTTCCGTTCACTTTCTGTTTTCTGCCGCCTGTGAACTCTGGCGGCGCAGTCCGGGCAGTATTTCCCCCGGTTGGATTTTGGGAGAAAGGCTTGTCCGCATACGGCGCATCGTTTCGTGTCCTTATCCCGGAAAATCTCCACTTCCAGCGTCCCGTCCAGCGGCAAAACCGCCCAGCGGAACCACTTACAGCAGAC
>ENA-OQCW01001256-OQCW01001256.1-human-gut-metagenome-genome-assembly--contig:-NODE-1256-length-10761-cov-2.676039_pt1 | contig 10761 bp, 10 predicted proteins | sample MGYA00242767_ERZ504593 | MGnify/ENA primary metagenome ERZ504593 (study PRJEB26092, sample SAMD00036307) | human gut metagenome | host: Homo sapiens | study: EMG produced TPA metagenomics assembly of... | reverse complement strand
AAGATTAAATTTTTTTGGAGGGGAAGATGGAAATATAAGAAAATATTTGAATGCAGAGTTGGAAGAAAGAATTGATATACTTTGGATGATAATGGAATTTTATGGGTAGATTGGCGTGAATATGATGAGGAAATAATAAAATGTTGTGAGAAGTTTCTTAAGACAGGAGATTTAGACGGAGAAGCAAGAGAGTCAGAAAATGATATGGGATTTGATATAATTATAAAATTTAAAGGAAAAGAACATATCATAGAATACAAGAAAGAGGGAACAGATAGAGATACTACTATTAAAACATTGAATAAGGTATTAAGTCCTGATTATGAAATTCGTTTTGGATGGATTCAATAGGAAGTGATACATAGGATTTTTCCAAGACATCAAAATTCTGGAAGGAATTAGAAGATGAGATTTGGGGCAGAAAAAGTAAGAAAATATTTTTCTATTATAGACGAAAATAGTAGAATGTTTGATATGAATATGAATGAAATTTTTAAATTAATGGAAGAATTAAAAAAATAGTATATAATTAGATAGTGAAAGAGTTGTTACAAGGTTAAAGCAGGAGGACCAAATATGAGAGATATAGATTATGCCTTTTTAGTCAAATGAGTTATTTGAATTGGGAAAATCTAAATAAAGAAAATATAAGAAAGGCTGAATCTAGTGATTTAGTGACAAACATATTAAATACAAAAGAATTATGGGGTATATTGAGTCCAAGTACAAATTTAAAGGAAAAAAAAGTAAGTGAATATACAGGAAATGATAAAAGGCTTTTTATGAAGTATAGATTAGAAGGTAGAAAAGGACCGTTTTTTTGATTTTTCAGAATGGAAATTTCTCTTAGGTGTAAGATACAGTGATATATGTAAATTATATTTAAAAGAAAATGGAAAAAATTTTAAATAATAAATATAAAGGAAGTTTTAAAGGAACTGTTTTTAAAAGAAAAAATAAAATAATTATTGCATTTAATGGTGGAGAAAAACTCATAAGTATCAAAAAAGATGTTATTACAGTTGATGATATGAAAATGTATGAGAGAAATTATGCACCTCTTGTAGCTGGATATTGGCTTTATAAATATGTAAAAGAAAATTATGCTGAAGAGGGAGATGAAATACATTTAACAGGAAATAAATATGGGGGATTTATTGCGCAATATGTATATATGGCAACAGGGGGAAAGGACAGAACTGTTTTGTGGAATCCTATTGGTTCTGGAATAAATTCAGAAATGAAAGAAGCTAATAAGCCCTATAGAGAACTTACAGGATTGAAAAATATTGTAGGTTATACAGAATTCACTAAAGAAATAATAAAGAGAATATATTCAAAATTTATATTGGAAAATGGGTGGGTATCTCCTGCCATATTAGAGGAGGACGCAAAAGATAAAATATTTCAGATATTTGAAGAAGTTGACAATGAAGCAGATAAGATTTCAAAGAAATCTTTAGTAAAGCTTACTGAACCAATGGAGGTATTGTATTGTATTCTTCTTACAACATATTTGTACAATGATGATTATGAAAGAAAAAGAAAACAGAGCCTTATGTATACATATTTAATTGAAGATGAATGGGCAGTACATGCTATAAACAGAATAGGAGCAGTAATAGATATAGCAACTGGAATTAGAACTGAAAGAAGAAGAGTGGAAAGAAAAATAGCTCCTCCTTATGAACTTCCTTTTCTGACTTCAGAGCTTAACGATGTAATTATGTTTATGAATGACCAAGGAAATTTGGAATATGGAAAAATGAGAAGAGAATTTGCAAGGAATAGTCTAAAAAGTGTAATTAAAGCTCAAATGAAAATATTAATAGAAAATAATATAATTATAAAAAATGAAGCAAGAATGGAGATAAAAAGAGAAACACTTGAAGAATTTGATATTAAATATTATTCAGTTCAGGATGGGTTATCACAGAAAAATATTCAGAATTTCATTCAAGATGATAATGGTTATATATGGATGGCTACGTGGAACGGACTAGAGCGTTTTGATGGATATTCTTTTACTAATTATAAAACTTATCCTGAAAGTGATGTACGTATAACAAATCATCGTTTTACCAATATTGAAAAAAGTTCTCTGAATAATATTTGGTGTCAGACGTATGATAAACATTGTTATCTGTTTAATACCCGTACTTGTCAGTATGAAGATCCCTTTCTTTTCAACAAAGGGGTGATAAACTCAGTTGAAAAACTGTATGTATTGCGTAAAGGGATAACATGGGCCGTAGGTGTACAAAATGAGTTATTCCGTTTGGATGAAAATAGATTTCCTGCTACGGAGTCAGTGCAATTATATACTGGAAAAATAGAAAATAACATAGGAGACAGTATCTATATTGTGATGCAGGACAAGGATGGAGATGAATGGATTCTGACAAATAAAGGAGCTACGATTGTAGGAAAGAAGAGTATGGCAAATCTTATGCCTTTTAAGTTTATGGTAGAGAATGCAGATGATATCTATCTTGCTACTTCAAAAGGCTTTTTTGCCCGATATGACTATCAGAGTCAAAATGTTGTTCCATGTGTCCCCAATGAACCTATGTCTGAGATTATCGGACTGAAATCTTTATCTGATCATAAAATCGCTATTTTACAGAGAAAAGAGATTCGGTTTTATAATCCGAAAACAGGCAAGTTTACTCTTTATAAAATGCCTGTAGAGATCAGTCCTGATATATATCAAGATAGAAAAGGTATTTTTTGGTTGCTGGGGGTCACGGGCGGGGTTATTCGTTTAGATTGTACTACTGAGGATATTATCTTATTAAGTTATCCTAAGTTAAAGGAAGTTCCTTTTACCAAGCCCTGTACTTTTATACATGAGGACGAGTATGGTTGTATTTGGGTGAATCCTGTAGAAGGTGAGTTATACTTTTATGATCCGATGACTAGATCTTTGGAACAGGCTTATGTTTATGAAAAAGGAGTGAGAGTACCAATCTCATTTCAGGCTTTCAGCTATTTTATTGATCATCATAAAAATCTGTGGTATACCACTCCAGGAAGTGAATTAGGATATCTTTCTTTTCATCAAAGTGGGTTGGATTATATAATCAACAGACATAAAGAGTCTGCTCGTTCGTTGATGGAAGATCATCGCAAACGTGTATGGATTGGTTGGAAACGGAATCATAAAACTCAACCGGGAAACATCTGTCTTTATGATTCGTTAGGACAGTGGATAGGAAATATTTCGCAAAAGGAAAATAGTGGCGAATCAGTCTGTCTCATTTAATGCTGACGTGTACTGTATTTACGAAGATAAGGATCATAACATCTGGATGGGGACTAGAGAAGACGGTTTGTTTTTATTCCGTTTTCAAGGGGAGGACAACTATCAGGTAACTTGTTACCTGCCTGATAAAGATAATCCTTACAGCATTTCTTCCAAGTCTATATTCTCTATTTTGCAAGATTCGTCTGGAAGAATATGGATTGGCACTTTCGGTGGAGGTATCAATTTGGTTGAGTCTGCTTCCGCAGGAGGAGATTTGAAGTTTGTTCATTACGGTAATATTCTCAATAATTACCCCATTCATGTATGTGAGAAAGTGCGTTGTTTATATGAGGTGGCTGATGGAGTGATTTTGATAGGTACTACTGGCGGATTGCTGTCCTGTTCTACAGATTTTTCCCGTCCGGAAGAGATTCGTTTTTTTCATAATGTTTGTGATGAGCGTTATTCCAGTTTGAGCAATAATGATATATTGGATATAACCCAAACTAAGGGTGGTAAACTGCTGGTAACTACTTTGAGTGGTGGTATTAATATTTTGGATGATGGTAGCAGTTTATCTGAAAGATTGAACTTTAAACATTACAATGCCACTAATGACCGATTACCGGATTTGTCACTGTCCAGCATAGAGGATCAAGAAGGAAATATATGGATAGTTTCAGAAAACAAGATTTCCAAATTTGATGCTGGCCTGAATCTGCTCGAAGAGTATAAAGATCAGATACAGATGGCAGAGACTAGGCCTGTTTTGCTATCTTCTGGTAAATTGCTTTTAGGGTCACTATATGGTGCGTTATGTATAATTCCCGATGAGTTGCATAAGAGTGATTTCGTTCCTCCTATCGTTTTTTCCCATCTTGACATTTATCAGAATAATACTTCTCGCAGGCAGGACATATATAGTAACGATGAGGCTCAGTACCTGCAGCCGGATGAACGTAATTTCACTATAACTTTTGCTGCCTTGGACTATGTTAACTCTCCGGCTATAAAATACGTATATCGAATTAAGGGACTGAATGACCAATGGATAGAGCTTGGAAATAATCGTTCTGCCAGTTTGGTGAATGTACCTGCCGGCGATTATCTGTTTCAAGTCAAATCCACTAATGCCGATGGGGTATGGGTTGATAATGTGGCATCTTTGTCCATACATATTGATCCTGTGTTCGGTGAAACTGTTTGGGCGGTATTGCTCTATATCACCATGGCCGTGGTGATTATGTTGGTAGTGATCTGCATTGTGTTACGCATTACTAACCTGCAAAGAAGGATAGATTTTGAACAACAGATTTCCAACTTAAAACTGCGTTTCTTTACTGATATATCCCATGAGCTTCGTACACCGTTGACGCTTATAGCCAGTCCCATTGACGAAGTCATTAGTAATGAGAAATTATCTGATGCAGGCATGGAGAATATGCAAGTGGCCAAAAGAAACACAGACAGAATGTTGCGGCTCATCAATCAAATATTGGATTTTCGCAAGATACAGAATGACAAGATGAAAGTATTGGTGGAACAAGTAGATATAATCCCTTTAATTCTAAAAATCTACGATAATTTTGTTCCTATGGCTCATACGCATCGTATTGATTTCAGGTTGTTTTGTCCTCTCGATTCCTTTGTTATGTATACGGATGTGGACAAATTGGAGAAGATTCTTTTAATTTATTGTCCAATGCCTTTAAATATACTCCTGATGAGAAAAGTATCTCCCTATCTGTTACTTGCGAGAAACAGATTTTGTGTTTGCAGGTGAAAGATGAGGGTAGAGGTATTAATGCCCAAAAGCTCAATCGTCTGTTTACCCGTTTTGATACTTTGGATGAGATTGATCCCAATATGTCTACCGGTATAGGACTTTCATTGGTCAAAGAATTACTGAATCTGCTTCATGGTACTGTCAGAGTAGACAGCAAACTGGGTGAAGGTAGCAGTTTCTTTATCAGACTGCCGGGTAACCGTGATGTTTTCGATGCCGATGCCAATATTGAATTTATTCTAGCGGACAGCAAGAATTCCGGACAGGAGGTGGCAATACCCGATAAGCTTACAGAAGAGGAAGAAGATAAGGAAACACGGATTCTCATTATTGAGGATAATGAAGAACTTCGCCATTTTATCTGTGGTGTGCTTGCTAGGGAGTATGTGGTTCTTGAAGCGGGTAATGGTTGTCAAGGACTTGAAATGACGTTGAGAGAATTACCCGATATCGTGATCAGTGATATTATGATGCCCGAAATGGATGGAATAGAATATCTGAAACGGGTTAAAGGAAACAATGATATTTGTCATATTCCTATTATTTTGTTATCTGCCAAGTCTTCTTTGAATGACCAAATCCAAGGACTGGAATACGGGGCAGATGAATATATAACGAAACCTTTTAGTTCTGCTTATTTGAAAGCCAGAGTAGATTCCTTACTCAAACAACGGCAAATATTGTATGATTATTACATTTCAAAGATGAGAGAAGGCGAGAAAGATACTAGTCTTATGGAACAACTTACTCCTTCTACTCCTCAAGTTACTCATTTTGATAATGATTTCATCCGGAATATTCTTCAGAGTGTGGAGGAAAACATTCAGAATTCTGAATTTAAAATTGACGATTTGGCAGAAGCTATGAGCATGAGCCGGACTGTATTCTACCGGAAGGTGAAATCTTTGATGGGAGTTTCTCCTGTAGATTTTGTAAAGACGATGCGGATTAAACGGGCTGTCCAACTTTTGGAACAAGATGAATTTACTGTATCTGAAGTAGGATATATGAGTGGATTCACTACTCCGCAATATTTCAGCAGAGTATTCAAAGAAGCAATGGGATGTACACCAAAAGAGTACAGATTAAAGCATAAAACGATTGTTGAACAAAATGTATAATTAATGCCCCAAATACTGCAATGGCTGTATAGGTATCTTGTCCTATTTTTGCATAGAATTATAAACATAATACAATACTATGCAGACAAGAACCGCTCAAATTTTGGTATCTTTGCTGTTTCTGACAACAGCCATATCTTCATGTGATAAAAAAGAAGTATCTCCGTGGAATCAAATGATCGAGGTTAATAATCAAATTGTACCTCCTGTCTTCCCTGAGAGAAGTTTCGTGATTACGGATTATCACGACGTAAAAGACACGCTTTATACGAATGCCATTAATAGGGCCATAACTATTTGTTCTGAGCAGGGAGGTGGGAAAGTTATTATTCCCGATGGAGAGTTTCTCACAGCCCCCATCCGTTTGAAATCCAATGTAAACCTTCATTTATCTGACAGTACGGTACTGAAGTTTACTACAGATCCCTTCTTCTTCGACCTTGTGCAGACTCGCATAGAAGGAATAGATTGTTACAATATCTCTCCGTTGATTTATGCCTATGGAGAAACTAATATTGCCATCACTGGTAACGGGGTGATGGATGGCCAGGCTGATAGCAGTAATTGGTTCAGTGAAAACAGAATTCGTGGTATTGTACAGGAAGATGGTAAGAAAATAAATGAGAAAACTTTGTTGTATGAAATGAAAGAGGATTCTATTCCTTTTAAAGAACGTGTCTTTATGAGAGAGAATGGTATACGCCCCCAGTTTATCAACCTCTATAAATGTAAGAATATTCTATTGGAAGGATTTACTCTCAACCGTTCTCCGTTCTGGCTTATTCATCCGTTGTTGTCCGAGAATATCACTGTCAGGGAAAGTCAAAATGCAGAGTCATGGCTATAATAATGATGGTTGTGATCCGGAATCATGCAGGAATGTATTGATTGAGGATTGTGATTTTGATACAGGTGATGATTGTATCGCCATCAAATCGGGACGTGATGAAGATGGCCGTTACTGGAATATCCCCCAGTGAGAATATTATAGTCCGTCATTGTAGAATGAAGGATGGTCATGCCGGAGTAGCTATTGGCAGTGAAGTGACCGGAGGATGCCGTAACGTATGGGTGGAAAATTGTACCATGGACAGTCCTGAACTCGACCGTATTATCCGTATAAAATCAAATGCCATGCGAGGAGGCGAAGTAGAAAATATATTTATCCGGAATATTAGGGTAGGTGAATGTAAGGAGTCTATTTTAGGCTTTGAATTGAAATATTGGCATGTGGATGACGGACCGTATCTTCCTTATTTTCACAATATTCATTTGGAAAATATCACAAGTAAGAAAAGTCAGTATGTTTTGCATCTGGATGGTTTTGAGGATAAAATACAGGCGCGAGATATTTTTGTGAAAGATTGCACTTTTGATGGAGTGATGAAACCGAAAATAAATAAGGTGACTGGTGTTGAAAACATTCACTTTGAGAATGTAACAGTAAATGGACAGGATTTTAAAGGAGTATAAAGTAATGAACAGATTCGTATTTTATTAGGTTTTCTTTTGATGGCATTGATGACGGTTACTCTTCAGGCTCAGAAAATAATTCCTTTGTGGCAGAATAATATGCCCAATAGCAAAGGTATAGTTCTTAAAGATTCTGTAGTCAGGGAACGTGTGGTACAAGTCGGAATTCCTGCTGTTCATGTTTATGAACCGTCAAAAGCCGAGCGTACCGGTACGGCGGTATTGATCATTCCTGGTGGCGGATATGTGAAACTGGCGCATGAAATCAGCGGTATCGCATTGGCAAAATGGTATAATACCTTGGGAGTAACGGCTTTTGTCCTGATACATCGTTTCCCGCAATCACCGGATGTAATAGAATCTTACAAAGCTCCTTTGCAGGATGGACAACGTGCTCTTCGCTATATACGTGCTCATGCGGAGGAATATGGAATAGATATTCATAAAGTGGGAGTGATGGGTTGTTCTGCCGGCGGTCATCTGGCCACTTCATTGTGTGCTATTGATGAAGACTGGTCAAAAGTGGGCGATGCACTGGATGCATATAGTTGTAAACCTTCTTTTGCTGTATTGATATCTCCGGTTATTTCTATGGATGACGCTATTGTTCATAAAGGGAGCCGGACAAATCTGTTGGGAAAGCGGGAACAGGATATCGCTCTCAGAAACTTGTTTTCTTTGGAAAAACAAGTGGATGGTAACACGGCACCGGCTATCTTGTTTCATGCTTCTAATGACAAGGCTGTTTCTCCTTTGAACAGCATCGCTTATTATACAGCCTTGTATAAAGCGGGAATAGAGAAATCTTCGTTGCATCTGTTTCCTGTCGGTGGGCATGCCATCTCTTTGCGTGCACAAAGGGGAAGCACGGTCATGTGGCCGGAGTTGGCTGAAGCTTGGTTGATAGAGAATGGATTTCTTTCTCCATTATAAAAGTCGATGATATTTATTAATTTAATTATAAAATGACACGTAAGTTATTAAAAATAGCACTTGTAGTTTTGCTATCTGTAGTCAGCATCAGCATAGATGCTCAGGAAAAACCTGTATTATGGTATGATAAGCCTGCCAGATATTGGGAAGAGGCATTACCTTTGGGAAATGGACGATTGGGAGCCATGGTATATGGTAATCCTGTAACCGAAGAGATTCAATTGAATGAGGAAACAGTATCGGCAGGTTCTCCTTATAAAAATTATAATCCTGAGGCTAAAGGAGCGTTGGCGACCATCCGTCAGTTAATTTTTGCTGGTAGATATCCTGAAGCTCAAGCGTTGGCAGGTGAAAAAAATCCTCTCCAAGAACGGTTTCGGGATGCCATATCAGACAGTGGGCAGCTTGCGTCTGGACTTTCCTAGTCATGAAAATTATACAAACTTCCGTCGTGAATTGGATTTGGAAAAAGCTGTAGCCACGACTGCTTATACTGTAAATGGAATAGATTATAAGCGTGAGGTCTTTACCTCTTTTGTCGACCAGCTGGTCATTGTCCGCCTTACTGCTTCTCAACCGGGAAAACTTACTTTTTCCGCTTCCCTGACTTGTCCTCAGAAGGTGGATGTTACCGTTTCTGGAAAGAATGCCTTGATTTTGGAAGGCACAACTAAAGGAGACGATTTCACAAAAGGTTCTATTTGTTTCCGTGCAGATTTGAAGTTAGATTTACAGGGTGGAAAGAGTGTGGCAGGAGATACATTATTATCCGTGACTAATGCTAATAGTGCTACTATTTATATCGCCATGGCCACTAATTTTGTGAATTATAAGGATATATCCGGAAATCCATCCGGGCGTAATAAGGTATCCATGAAGAATGCCGGAAAGAATTATGCCCGAGCTTTACAGGCTCATATCAGTGCATATCAAAAATACTATAACCGTGTATCTCTGAATTTGGGACGCACTTCGCAGGCTGATAAACCTACTGATGTCCGGATAAAAGAATTCGCTATTTCCGATGATCCCCATCTGGTTGCTCTTTATTTTCAGTTCGGTCGTTATTTGCTTATTTCCAGTTCTCAGCCGGGAGGACAACCTGCTAATTTACAAGGTATTTGGAATCAGAAACTAAATCCTGCTTGGAAATGCCGTTATACCACCAATATCAATGCGGAAATGAATTATTGGCCTGCCGAAGTTACCAATTTGCGTGAGATGCATGAGCCTTTCCTACAAATGGTGAAAGAATTGTATGAGAACGGTCAGGAGGCTGCCCGGGAGATGTATGGTTGCCGGGGATGGGTATTGCATCACAATACGGATTTGTGGCGTATGAATGGTGCTGTAGATAGGGCTTATTGTGGACCGTGGCCTACCTGTAATGCGTGGTTATGTCAACATTTGTGGGACCGTTACCTCTATTCGGGTGATAAGGAATACCTGGCTTCCGTGTATCCTATTCTGAAGAGTGCTTCAGAATTTTTTTGTTGATTTTTTAGTAAGAGATCCCAATACCGGTTATCTGGTAGTCACTCCTAGTAACTCTCCGGAGAATTCGCCTAGTATTTGGAAAGGGAAAGCCAATCTGTTTGCAGGTATCACGATGGACAATCAGTTGGTATCCGATTTATTTTCAAATACTCGTTCAGCAGCACAGATTTTGAATCTGGACAAGCAATTCTGTGATACCATTCTGTCATTAAAAAGGCAACTTCCTCCCATGCAAGTAGGGCAATACGGACAGTTGCAAGAGTGGTTCGAAGACTGGGATAACCCTAATGACCATCATCGTCATATCTCTCATTTATGGGGACTTTTCCCCGGTTATCAAATTTCTCCTTATTCATCACCTATACTTTTTGAAGCTGCCCGTAATACATTGATACAGCGTGGTGATCCTTCTACTGGTTGGTCTATGGGATGGAAAGTCTGTTTTTGGGCAAGATGTTTGGATGGGAATCATGCATTTAAGTTGATTGCCAATCAGTTGAATTTTGTTTCTCCTGAAGTACAGAAAGGTCAGGGAGGAGGTACTTATCCAAATTTATTCGATGCTCATCCGCCTTTCCAGATTGATGGAAATTTTGGTTGTGCAGCCGGAATTGCTGAAATGTTGATGCAGAGCCATGATGGGGCTGTTCATTTACTTCCTGCTTTACCTGATACCTGGAAAAATGGAGAGATTAGGGGGCTTC
>ENA-OQCW01001255-OQCW01001255.1-human-gut-metagenome-genome-assembly--contig:-NODE-1255-length-10768-cov-2.686214_pt1 | contig 10768 bp, 10 predicted proteins | sample MGYA00242767_ERZ504593 | MGnify/ENA primary metagenome ERZ504593 (study PRJEB26092, sample SAMD00036307) | human gut metagenome | host: Homo sapiens | study: EMG produced TPA metagenomics assembly of... | reverse complement strand
TGGTGACTGCCGTGGCGGCAGCTGTATTCTGGCTGTCAGGCAGCGGGGCGGCCATGGCGGCGCAGGAACCGCAGGAGGAAGGTTATGGCGCAGAGCTTCGGATCGACCCGGGATGTGGAGACGGCAGAGGACGGTGGAATCCGGGAGCCGGCTGACCGGTATTGGGACGGTGATGGAAAGGAGTACCGGCTGGATTCCTGGGAGATAGTGACAATTCCAGGACAGGATGTCAGCCGGCGTCTGGAGCGGAAGATGGTGTATACTGGTGTGGAAGGGGCTGAAGAGATTCCAGGGTCCATTTCTTTGAAGGAGGATGTATCGGGAAGCCAGGCAGAGGGAACCCTGTTCCTGAGGAAAAGCCGGATTGTAAGAGAGGAGTGGCAGGATGGATTTACGGCGCCTGTCACCTTTCACGCCTACGGTGCGGATGAATACCATGGAGGTTCCCTGGTTATACCGGGGGACGCGGTTTTTAGAGACCTGCGTGTCCATGGGGGGACAGCTGCTGGAGTTTATGGGCCTGTCTCCCCTGGAGTACCGCATACTCTCCGCAGACTGGTATGGGGAGTCATACGAGGATGAGGAGGGGAGAATGTGCCGCCAGGCCATGGTCTGGGGACAAAAGCTCCTTAGGGACTATGAGGCTGAATATGAAGGGGAAGTCAGCTGGATTAAACCGGAAACCCAAGAGCTGGAGATGGTTTACAGGCAGATTTCCGCGGTTTCTCCTGCAGCTTTGGAGACAGCTCAGGGGGCAGAACATGTACCTGCGCCGGAGATTCAGGGTGAAGGCCCGGAAGGAAGTCTCTGGTACTGGGTACGCAGCGGTTTTGTCATAACGGTGGGGGCTGGACTCATAGGCATAGGCGTGGGACTGCTGGCTCTTTTGGCAGTGTGGTACAGGCAGAACCGGCGGGAGCACCGAAGAAGATGCCTGCCCCGCATAAAAGGTTGAGCCCTGCGGCTCAGGTATGATATACTTCACATAACAAGGGAGGGATAAACTCCCGTTAGAAAAGGAGAACAGATATGACAAATCCTGTGTATGACAAGCTGAGAAACTGCTATGACAGCATAAAAGGTAAGATTCCCTTTGAACCTAAGGTGGCACTGGTGCTGGGGTCCGGTCTTGGTGACTATGCGGAGCAGCTGGAAATCCAGGGGACCATTGATTACCACGATATAGAGGGATTTCCGGTATCTACGGTACCCGGACATAAGGGCAGGTTTGTGTTCGCCCGTATAAATGAGGTTCCGGCCGTGCTGATGCAGGGACGGGTCCATTATTATGAGGGCTATCCCATGTCAGATGTGGTCCTGCCTGTCCGTCTTATGAAGCTTATGGGAGCGGAAATCCTCTTTCTGACCAATGCGGCCGGCGGAGTCAACTATGATTATGGGGCAGGGGTACTTTATGCTCATAAAGGACCAGATATCCTGCTTTGTCCCCTCCCCGCTGGTGGGGCCGAACTGGAGGAGCTGGGACCAAGGTTCCCGGATATGAGCCATATATATGATGAGGACCTGAGGGATATTATCCGCTCCACTGCTCTTGAGCTTGGAATCAGGATACAGGAGGGGGTCTATGTGCAGCTTACAGGACCTGCCTACGAAAGCCCGCATGAGGTGAAAATGTGCAGGATACTGGGCGGGGATGCAGTTGGCATGAGTACGGCCTGCGAGGCAGTGGCGGCCAATCACATGGGGATGAAGATATGCGGTATATCCTGTATATCCAATCTGGCCTGTGGTATGACAGACGTTCCTCTGTCCCACAAGGAGGTCCAAGAGGCGTCGGATAAAATGGCCCCTCTCTTCAAAAAACTGGTATCAGAGTCCATCAGAAAACTGGGGAGTATTTAAACTTTTATGAAAAATTAAAGAAAAGACATAGTAAAATAGTGTTTTTCGTAGTAATATGTAACGTGGACAAAGGCAGGGGGAATATGCTGCCCGTCCTGGCATAGTATATGACATATCATGATTTAGAAAAGAGGAGATTATTATGAAGAGACACTATTTGGCAGTTGCAGTCCTGGCACTTGCATTGGGGATGACAGCTTGTTCTTCCGGCAATAAAGAAACTACAGCGGCCCCAACTACTACAGCATCCCAGACTGAGACAGAGAAAGCGACAGAAGCAGAAGACGATATGGAACTGGAATACTTCTATGGTTTTGTGGGAGAGGTAGCTGATAAGGTGGTTACCGTTAAGGACGACGAAGGCAAAGAAGTGAAGTTTGATGTATCTGAGGCTAAGATTGAAGGCGCAGATGCCATTGGAGAAGGTGATGAGGTAGAGGTTGCCTACGCAGGTGAGCTTTCCGCAGACACCACCAAGGCAAAATCAGTGGATATCGTTACATCTGCAGCAGCAGAGGCAGCGGAAGAGGCAGCCGCTGAGGAGGATGACATTGTCACAGGAACCGTAGAGAAAGCAGACGACAATACCCTGACCCTGACCACGGACGAGGGTACATATACCTTTAACACCAAGATTGCGCAGAAGGTATCCAAGGACGGCATCAAGTCCGGAGTACAGGCAGATGTGACCTACTACGGGGACCTGGAAGACGAGACCGACAAACCGGTGGCCACCAAAATTGTGACCGAGGATGCCATGGACTCAGAAGACGCTAAGATCAATACTCTTTCCGGCAAGGTGGCAGAAGTTGGGGCGGATTATGTGGTCATCGACACAGCGGACCCGGAGAATACCCTGTTTACCTTCCTGGGAAAAGAAGGCATGTTTGACAAACTGAAGGTAGGGGATACCGCAACTGTTATCTACGAGGGAACCCTTACAAACAAGACAATTACAGCTATCGGCGTGAAGTAGAGAAGATGCAGCTGGCCGCGGCACAGACAGATAAGGACTGTGCCGCGGCATTTTTTATTTAAAATAATTAGCACTCGACCCTTGACAGTGCTAACAACATGTGTTATAGTACGACTAGAACAAAGATGACAAAGCACAATTCCGTAGGCCGCTGCTTCCGGAGGATACACACAGGCATTCTGGTCAGAGGCGGCAGAGAAGAAAGGGGAATGGGCAATGAATATTAATAAATTTACTCAGAAGTCAATGGAAGCAGTTCAGAACTGTGAGAAGCTGGCATATGAATACGGAAACCAGCAGATTGATGAGCAGCACCTTCTGTACAGCCTGCTGACCCTGGAGGACAGCCTGATTCTTAAGCTGATTACCAAGATGGGAATACAGGGAGATATGTTTTCCAATGAGGCAAAGCAGGCAGTGGAGCATCTGCCCAAGGTAAGCGGCAGCGGCCAGCTTTACATCAGCAGTGATTTGAATAAGGTGCTCATAAGCGGAGAGGACGAGGCAAAGGCCATGGGTGATGAATATGTATCCGTGGAGCACTTGTTCCTGTCTCTTTTAAAGCATCCCAATAAGGAAATCAAGGCGTTATTCAAGTTATATAATATAACCCGTGAGACATTTCTTCAGGCACTGTCCACAGTAAGGGGCAACCAGAGGGTGGTCAGCGATAATCCTGAGGCCACCTATGATACATTAGCCAAATACGGATATGACCTGGTGGAGCGGGCCAGGGACCAGAAGCTGGACCCGGTTATCGGCCGTGACAGCGAGATTCGTAATGTTATCCGTATCCTCTCCCGTAAGACGAAGAACAACCCGGTGCTTATCGGTGAGCCCGGCGTGGGCAAGACAGCCGTGGTGGAAGGTCTGGCCCAGAGAATCGTGCGGGGGGATGTCCCGGACGGACTGAAGGATAAGAAGCTCTTTGCCCTGGACATGGGAGCCCTGGTGGCGGGAGCCAAGTACAGGGGTGAATTTGAGGAACGGCTGAAGGCTGTGCTGGAAGAGGTAAAAAAGAGCGACGGGCAGATTATTTTGTTTATTGATGAGCTGCATACCATTGTGGGGGCAGGTAAGACAGAGGGGTCAATGGACGCGGGCAATATGCTAAAGCCCATGCTGGCCAGGGGAGAGCTTCACTGTATCGGCGCCACCACACTCAATGAGTACCGCCAGTATATAGAGAAGGACGCTGCGCTGGAACGAAGATTCCAGCCGGTGATGGTGGATGAACCCACGGTGGAGGATACTATCTCCATACTGAGGGGACTTAAGGAGCGCTATGAAGTATTCCATGGAGTGAAGATAACAGACTCTGCTCTGGTGAGTGCAGCCACCCTGTCCGACCGGTATATTACCGACCGTTTCCTGCCTGATAAGGCCATTGACCTGGTGGATGAAGCCTGCGCCATGATTAAGACTGAGATGGATACCATGCCTGCGGAGCTGGATGAGATGTCCAGGAAAATCATGCAGATGGAGATAGAGGAAGCAGCCCTTAAGAAGGAAACAGACCGTCTGAGCCAGGACCGCCTGGCGGATCTCCAGAAAGAGCTGGCTGAGCTTCACGATGAGTTCGCGTCTAAAAAAGCCCAGTGGGAGAATGAAAAGGCCAGTGTGGACCGTCTTTCGTCCCTCAGGGAAGAGATAGAGAGTGTAAACAGGGAGATTCAGGACGCACAGCAGAAGTATGACCTGAATAAAGCGGCGGAGCTGCAGTATGGCAGACTGCCGGAACTCCAGAAGGAGCTGCAGGCGGAAGAGGAACGCATCCGCAATGAGGACTTAAGCCTTGTGAGGGAGAGCGTTTCAGAGGATGAGATTGCAAGAATCGTATCCAAATGGACCGGAATTCCGGTTGCCAAGCTGACAGAGAGTGAGAGAAGCAAGACCCTGCATCTGGATGAGGTTCTTCACAAACGTGTGGTGGGCCAGGATGAAGGCGTGCAGCTGGTAACCCAGTCCATCATCCGTTCCAAGGCAGGCATCAAGGACCCCACCAAGCCAATCGGATCCTTCCTGTTCCTGGGGCCTACCGGTGTAGGTAAGACGGAGCTGGCCAAAGCCCTTGCCGAGGCGTTGTTTGACGACGAGTCCAACATAATTCGGATTGATATGAGCGAGTACATGGAGAAGCATTCCGTGTCGCGTCTTATCGGAGCGCCTCCAGGATACGTTGGATACGACGAGGGAGGACAGCTGACAGAGGCCGTGCGCCGCAAACCATACAGCGTGGTGCTGTTTGACGAAGTGGAGAAGGCCCATCCGGACGTGTTTAACGTACTTTTGCAGGTCCTGGATGATGGACGTATCACGGATTCCCAGGGCAGGACCGTGGACTTTAAGAATACCATCATTATCCTCACCTCCAACATCGGTTCCCAGTATCTGCTGGAAGGAATTGATGAGAACGGAAACATCAGGCCCCAGGTGGAAAATATGGTTATAGATGAGCTTCGCGCCCATTTCAGACCGGAGTTCTTAAACCGTCTGGATGAAACCATACTCTTTAAGCCCTTAACCAGAATGGATATCGCAAGAATTGTGGATCTCTGTGTGGCAGACCTGAATAAACGTCTGGCCGACAGGGAACTGACCATAGAGCTGACAATGGGAGCCAAGGAATTCGTAACGGATAAGGGATATGATCCGGCCTATGGTGCCCGTCCCCTGAAACGTTATCTCCAGAAGAATGTGGAGACCCTGGCAGCGAGAATTATACTGGGTGACGGAGTCAGGGAAGGAAGCACCATTGTCATAGATGTGGACGAGGACAAAACACGGCTGATTGCATATGTGGAATGATGTTAGATAAATATATATGAAGATACAGGTGAGGGAGCGAATCTGCGCAAACAGGTTCTCTCCCTTGCTTTTTTCCATAAATTAGGAGGTATTTTTCAGAAAATTTCTAATGAAGAAATATAATTACATCAACTTCTGGGGATGACGAAAAAAGTAGGGAAAATACCCTAATTTCATGTTGAAAACGTTACTTGCAGGTGATATAATCGTTTCTGCTGAAAGCCGGTGTACCTATAGCCGGAATAGAACTAGATATAGGGTATTTGATGTGGATTTAATCAATATGAGGTAATAGAAAGCAGGTAAAAATTGTGAGTACCATTCCGAAAGACCCAGTTATTTTGCTGAGTTATGTAAACACGCAGCTCCGTGACAATTATAGTTCTTTGGACGAGATGTGCCAGGCATTGGATGCGGATAAGTCCAGAATTATATCTGTACTGTCTGGTATTGGCTACCAATATGAGCCGACTCAGAATAGTTTCCGTTAATAAAATCATATATAAGTGTTTTGCGGCCGGCTTTGTCTGACTTATATCAGATAAAGCCGGTTTTGTACATATGAATGCCATATGGAAAGGGGGAGGGGAACCATGCCGCGTTACAGATACAGGGCGAAAAGTGAAGATGGAAGAGTTCACTGTGGAACCGAGAAGGCAGACAGCGGCCGGGCTCTTTTCGTCATACTTAAATCCAGGGGACTCTATTGTTATGAATACAGCTCGCTGGAGCGGACACCCTCAGCGCGTCCGGCAAAGCTGAATCAGAGACAGCTTCCTCTGCTGTGCAGGCAGTTAGCAGCCATGCTGACAGCCGGAGTGCCGCTGTCCAGAGCTCTGGAGGTGAGCGCGGGGTCTGCCAGGGATAAGACCCTTAAGGTGACGCTTGCCGGACTCAGGGAGAGCATACACAAGGGACGTACCTTGTCAGAAGCCATGGAGGAGATGAAGGGAGTATTTCCTAATCTGCTGGTTTATATGACGCGCACGGGCGAGTCCAGCGGAAGGCTGGATGAACTGCTCCATAAGATGGCGGGGTACTACGGCCGGGAGGAAGAATTAAATGGCAAGGTGCGGGCGGCCATGACGTATCCGGTCATATTGTTTTCTATTACCGTGTTAGCCGCCGTATTTATGCTGACCACGGTTCTTCCGCAGTTTGCCTCCATGCTGCAGGAGCAGGAGCTGCCCTGGATTACCCGGATGATGATGAGGCTCAGTTTCAGCCTCCGCAGCCGCGGGGTTCTCTACATTATGCTTATTCTGGTATTGATGGCCCTGTTCAAGGGGATTCTAACATGTCCTTTTGTCCGGCTGCAGGCAGACCGGGCTGTGCTGTATACTCCAATAATAGGAAAACTTTTAAGCACCGTATATACATCCCGCTTTGCATCTGCCTTTGCCGTGCTTTACGGAAGCGGAATTGGAATTCTGGATGCCATGCACACCGTAGGGCGGGTCATGGGAAACTCATATGTGGAGAAGGGACTGGTCCAGGTTGCGGAGAGCTTAAAAGGAGGCGTGATGCTGTCCCAGGCGTTGGATGAGCTGAATCTGTTCCAGCCGGTGCTCATCTCTATGGTGGCAGCAGGAGAGGAATCAGGCGCATTGGATATGGTGCTGGAGGATGCGGGAAGTTTTTATGAAAAGGAGGCAGCCAGGGCAGTCAACCAGATGATTGCCCTTCTGGAGCCAGCCATGATTCTCATACTTGCCCTGGTGGTAGGCAGTGTGGTCATGGCCATCATGATGCCTGTATTTAACATGTACTCGTCAATGCTGTAAGAGGTAGAAAATGGAATATTACATATGTTTGGAAGAGGACAGGATATGTTATGTCCGCGGCAGGTTTAAACGGTGTGCGGGTTCCGGGCTTCGCCGCTGCCTGGAAATAGTGGAGTGGGAATTCGTGGAGCCGGTGCCTGATGTGGCATCGGCCCTGACGCGTCTTGCTGAAAAATACGGCATGGAGGGGAAACGTGTCAATCTGATAGCTGGACGGGATGTCAGGATGATGAGCTTTGCCATTCCAAAGGCAGGAAAGAACGCCATGAAAAGAATGGCAGTCAATGAGATGTCCCTGCTGGACCCGGATTTTGGAAACCATGCAGCAGCCCTGGATCTGAGGGCGAAAACCGGCAGGACAATGGCGGATGTTACTGCCTACTATATGGAACAGCGCAGTCTGGATGCGTATAAGAAGGCCGTGGAGGACGGGAAGATGATATGCGGCCGTGTCCTGGTCCTGCCTGACTGTATGGCCATTATGGCCAGGGAGCTATGGAGGGAAGAGCGGGTTCTTCTGCTGGATGTGAACCAGGCCAGCATGGGCTTTTATGTGTTGTCAGGCGGACATTGTCTGGCATGCCGTATGACAGGCCTGAAGGCCGGCTGTTTTCTGCGGGAGGGAGCAGTGGACATGCTCTGTGAAGAGATGGCGGAGCAGGTGGAGGAGCTGATACAGGACTGTACTGCGGCGTCAGATGTTCCTGTCCCGGATTGTATGGTACTCATGACATCCTGTATTCCTGACGCACAGGCAGCGGCTGAATATATGTCCGGACGGTTTAAGATACCTTGCAGTGTCAGAATGCCGGAACCAGTGGACGCTGTATGTCTGGCAGTTTGTGTGGCTGGTTCCCTGGAGGGAAAGAGAAAGGCTCTGGAACTGGAGGAACGGGGATATGAGGATGGAAAGAACTCTATTCTGGGCCGCGGGCCGTTTATGACCAGAGGCTGGGCTTTATTCCTGCTTGCCAATGGATTGGCGGCGGCGGGACTGTCCTTTCACGCGGCCTATATGGACCATGCGGCAGGGAAAGCCCTGGCCAGGACAGAGTATGCGATGGAAGGAGCGGAGTATAAGACCCGTGTCCGTAAATCCATGGAGATGGAAGAAAGAATAGGTGAAATGTCGGTTGACAGGGAGAAAACACGGACAGAGAAGGCGCTGTTGGCCGGAAAGAATCTGCTGGGCATGAATGAATTCAGGGCATTTACAGAGGCCATGAATCCGGAGATGAGAATTGAATCCATTTCCTTTGACGGCGAGGGGCCTTACCTTCAGATGGTGGTGTCCATGGATCGTTCTGAGGATGTACCGGCCTACGTGGAGAGGGTGGAACATTCCGGGATTTTCAGGCAGGTAGGACACAGCCTGTGGGAAAAGAGCGCAGAGGACAGGGAGACAGAGCGGATATACGCAACTGTTTACGGAACTCTGGGAATGGGAGGACAGGATGAAGCTCAGTAGCAGGGAGCGGTTTCTCATAGGTGTATTGTTCACTATCATTATCTGGGCTGTGGCGCTGGAAGTATTTATCTGGCCGGGACGCGTCGAATACCGGAAGTCTGTGGAGCTGATGGAAAGCGGGAATCAGGAAAGGGAGGAAATGGAATTTTACCTGAGCCATTATGAGGAACTGGAACAGAAGTTAAAGGAATGGGAGAGTTTAAGGAATACAGAGGATTTCTTCTACCGGGATATTGATGATATTTTTATGGACAGGAGCCTGCAGGACATGGCAGCCAGGGCAGGGGTAAGCATACGCCGCATGAGTATAGGCGGAGCTGCTGCGGCAGAAATTTCCTATGACACGCAAACCTATGACGCGCAAAGCGATGACCCGGAGGAAAGCGGGAAGCCGGCCGTGGAAAGCGGGCCAGCTGGCAGGACGGTAAAGGAATCAGTCATTACCATGGAAATAGAATGTCCGGACCCAAAGGGTGTGATGACGTTTGCAGATGAAATATACAGGGAACAGAAAAGTGTTTTGGTAAGCTTTATGGATGTGGAAGCTGTGTATGAGAGCGGAGAGGATGGACAGGAAACGTATCAGGGAATGAAGGGAATCGTGGAGGTCAGGTATTATTATGAAGAAATCGGTTAACAGGTCATCCAGAGGAGGGTTTACTCTGATTGAGATTGTGGTATCAACTGCCCTCCTGGCAGTTGTCTGTACAGGGTTTCTGATGATGACGGCTGCCAATGCAGGCCAGCTGTCCGGGGAGCAGAGATTGGAACAGTCTAATTATAACCTCAGCGCCTTGGCCGGCGAAGGGGAGGGAGAGCCTACGGGAGAAACCATTGCAGTGGAGTTTGGCCTGGAAGAAGAGAACGGAGTCCGGGAAATATTTGAACAGTATGAAATCACTGAATCGGAGGAGGATACAGGCAACCATATGACATTTTACAGGCACAGATAAAGGCGGGGAATATGGCGAAAGGAAGCAGGACAGGGAAGAACAACGGAGGATTTACATTGATTGAGACAGTGGCTGCGCTGGCCATTGCCGCGGTCCTGGCTGTATTTATTTCCGGTTTTATCCATCCGCAGATGAAGCTGTATTATGAGCTGGACCGGCTTTCCCAGGCAAAGGCCATGTGCAGCGAGGCGTATCGCGGTCTGGAGGAAAAGCTGAGGTACGGCTATGTATTTTCTGCGATTACCAAGATACAGGTGTGATATCGTACTATGTAAGGGACAGAGAGAAGATTCCGGATATTAAGGAGGGCAGGTCATATTATGAAGAACTGCCGCCGGTGGAGGACTGGCCGAGTATCTCCGCCGAGGAATTAGAAGTGGCGGAACTGGGCGGTATGGAATTAGAGCTGGATTTTAGCGGAACAAAGAATACGCGGGCCAAAGTGAGCATAAAGGTGAAGAAGGACGGGGATGTTATATATGAGCAGAAGACGGCCATCGGTTCCATGTATGGTTATACCATGGATTGGGAAGGCGGGACATGATGGGCAGGAGAAGAACAGTAAGAAAAAATAATGGGCATACCCGTGGAAGCAGCCTGATGTATGTGGTACTGCTCATGACGCTTTTAGCTGTGCTGTCCAGCGGATATATGGCTATTTCCCGGTACAATATGAAAGCTGCCCTGAAAAACAGGCGCTATATGGAGGCCCAGCTCTCCGCCAAGACCATTCACCGCTCCTTCTGCGAGGCAGTAAGCAGTGGGGAGTCCCCGGCCATGAATCTGATCTGGCAGAATTTCCAGGAAGACTGCGACAGGGTCAGGGAAGAATTTGATGCAATGATGGACGAAGAAGAGGCTGAGGAAGGGGAAGATGGGGAACTTAAGGCAGAATCCTTTTCTTCGGAGGAGGACA
>ENA-OQCW01001254-OQCW01001254.1-human-gut-metagenome-genome-assembly--contig:-NODE-1254-length-10775-cov-2.463937_pt1 | contig 10775 bp, 13 predicted proteins | sample MGYA00242767_ERZ504593 | MGnify/ENA primary metagenome ERZ504593 (study PRJEB26092, sample SAMD00036307) | human gut metagenome | host: Homo sapiens | study: EMG produced TPA metagenomics assembly of... | reverse complement strand
GAAGATGTTAAGCTTCAAGAAGGATGGTTCTATGAGAAATGTCCGTGTTCTTGAGCTTGCAGATATCAGTGAAAAGCAGCCAGTCAGAAGGCACTTGATTTAAAGAAGGTAATGGCGGACTGATTGTTCAGAACAATCGACAGCAAGCTTCTTGACGGAGATGTTAAGGTAAGTACAGAAAGGCGAACCGACAAAGAAGGAAATGGAAGATCTGCTCTTTGCATGGAAGGTTGTTAAGTTTGTTAAGTCAAATGGTATTGCAGTTGCAAAGGATCTTCAGACTGTCGGTATCGGACCTGGTCAGGTAAATCGTGTATGGGCGATTGAGCAGTGCTTCGAGCATGCAAATGAGTTGATCGGACCAGATGCAACAAAGGGTGCTGTATTGGCATCTGATGCATATTTCCCATTTGCTGATAATGTAGAGGCTGCTCATAAGGCAGGCATTACTGCAATTATTCAGCCAGGCGGATCTATTCGTGATAAGGACTGCATCGACAAGTGCAATGAATATGGAATTGCAATGGTGTTTACAGGAATGAGACACTTTAAGCACTAAAAATGAAATAATAAAAGTACCAAAGGAGGTGCTGCGAAACAGCAGCATCTCCTTTCTGTAAAGGAACAAGTAACGTATGGAAAATTTGAGTTTAAAAGAGTTTGCAGCGGCGCTTTCTGGAAAAGAACCAGTACCGGGCGGCGGCGGTGCAAGCGCCTGCACAGGTTCTTATGGATGTGCCTTAGGAATGATGGCTTGCGCACTGACCCATGGAAAGAAAAAGTATGCCTGCTATGAACAGGATATCAAAAGGATTGAGGGTGAGTTAGCAGTATGCAGGGACACACTTCTTAGCTGTATAAATGAGGATGCTCAAGGCTTTCTTCCGCTTTCAAAAGCGTATGGACTGCCAAAGGATACACCAGAGCAAAAAGCAAAAAAAGATGAGGTTTTGGAGAAAGCACTGTATCAGGCCAGTCTTACTCCTATGAAAAATTTTAAAAAAATTCTGCTTATGCCATGACACTTTTGGATGAGCTTTCGGGAAAATGTTCGAAGCTGATTTTAAGTGATGTTGTAACAGGAGCAACTCTTCTTGCAGCCTCTGCCAATGGCGGCTTTATAAATGTCGGTGCAAACACGGGGCTGATGAAAAACACTGAAATAGCGCAAAAGCTTAATGAAGAAGCTAAAATGCTTCTTTCCCAAACAATGAAGCTTCATGATAGCATCAGTCAGCTTATGTCATAAGAATAAATTAAAAAAAGGAAGTGTGTCTATGCAAATCTTAAAAGGTGCGCCGGTCGCAGCAGCGATCCGCGATGAGATAAAAAAGAACTAGAAGGATGTGAGACAAAGCCTTGTCTTGCCATTGTTCGTGTAGGTGAAAACAAGAGGATCTTTCCTATGAGAGAAGTGCCCTCAAGCGAATGAGCGGTGTTGGAATAGAGACAAAACTGTTTGTATTTCCGGCAGACATTTCAATGGATGATTTTTCAGCAAAATTTGCTGCCATAAATGATGATCCAACGATCGATGGCATTTTACTGTTTCGTCCGCTTCCGGCACAGCTTAATGAGTCACAGATTGTTGAATCAATTGCTCCAGAAAAGGATGTAGATGGTATATCTAGTGCAGCGCTTGGAAAGTTGTTTTCAGGAGATAAACACGCATTTGCTCCGTGTACTGCGCAGGCTGTCATGGAAATTCTCCATTTTTATGGCATTGAGCCGCAGGGTAAAACGAGCAGTTGTACTTGGACGAAGTCTTGTAGTAGGAAAACCGCTCTCTATGCTCTTATTAAACGAAAATGCGACAGTAACAATTTGTCATTCCCGCACAGCTTCACTGCCAGAGGTATGCCGTGAAGCCGACATTCTCGTAACGGCGATTGGCAAAGCAAAATGGGTAGATGAGCGTTTTGTTTCAGAAAAAACAATTGTTATTGATGTAGGAATTAATGTAGATGAAAATGGAATGCTTTGCGGCGACGTAAACTTTGGACAGATTGAAGATAAAGTTTTTATGGCAACGCCAGTTCCGGGCGGTGTAGGTGCCGTAACGACAGCAGTTTTAGCAAAGCATGTATTGGAGGCGGCAAAAGGACGCCGTGCTTTAAACAGCAAAGGAGGAAAAAATGGGCTTTCTGCCGATTAATCGCCGTGAAATGCAGCGGCTTGGCTGGGAACAGCCAGATTTTGTCTATGTGACAGGTGATGCCTATGTAGATCATCCATCCTTTGGACATGCCATAATAAGTCGTATTCTGGAATCTCACGGCTATAAAGTTGCTATATTACCGCAGCCTGACTGGCGTGACGATAATGCAATTCATGAGTTTGGCAAACCGCGCCTTGGTTTTTTAGTATCCTCTGGAAATATGGATTCTATGGTAAACCACTATTCTGTTTCCAAAAAAAGACGTCAGATGGATGCATACACTCCAGGTGGTGTTATTGGAAAACGCCCAGATTATGCAGATGTTGTTTATGGAAATTATATACGTCGTAATTTTCCAGACAGTCCAATTATTTTAGGCGGAATCGAAGCATCTCTCCGCCGCCTGGCACATTACGACTATTGGTCAGATAAGTTAAAGCGTTCTATTTTGATAGAAGCACAGGCGGATATCATCTCGTATGGAATGGGAGAGCATTCCATTGTCGAGATTGCAGATGCATTAAACAGCGGTCTGCCTGTAAGTGAACTTACCTTTATACGCGGAACTGTATGTAAGGTGCGTTCACTTGACCGTGTGCCGGATGCCTTAGTGCTTCCAACATATGATGAGCTGACAAAAGATAAGAAACAATATGCAGCCAGCTTTTATAAGCAGTACTGCAATACTGATCCATTTACGGCAAAACAGCTTGCTGAGCCATACGGATCACATCTTTATGTCATTCAAAATCCACCTGCCTATCCACTTACAACACAGGAGATGGATGACGTGTATGAGCTTCCTTATATGAGAACGTATCATCCGTCTTACGAGGCGCTAGGCGGTGTGCCGGCCATCTCAGAAATTAAATTTTCACTTTGCAGCAATCGCGGCTGCTTTGGCGGCTGCAGCTTCTGCGCTCTTACATTTCATCAGGGACGAATCATTCAGACAAGAAGTCATGAATCATTGATTCGCGAAGCAAAACTGATGACACAGGAAAAAGATTTTAAAGGATATATCCACGATGTAGGAGGCCCAACGGCAAACTTCCGTCATCCAGCCTGTCAAAAACAGCTGACTAAAGGTGTCTGCACGGGAAAGCAGTGTTTATTCCCGTCACCATGTAAAAACCTTACAGTTGACCATCAGGATTATATCCAGCTTCTTCGAAAACTGCGCGCTCTTCCAAAGGTAAAGAAAGTTTTTATCCGCTCAGGTATTCGTTTTGATTATGTGTTGGCAGATAAAAGCGATGCTTTCCTTAAGGAGCTTTGCCAGTATCATGTCAGCGGACAGCTTAAGGTTGCCCCGGAGCATGTTTCTGACCGCGTTTTAAAATATATGGGTAAACCAGAAAATGCCGTCTACAAGCGTTTTACACAGCGCTACAAAGCAATGAATGAAAAGCTTGGACTCAAGCAATATCTGGTTCCTTATTTAATGTCATCTCATCCAGGTTCCCAGCTTACGGATGCGGTGGAGATGGCAGAGCATCTGCGTGATTTAGGCTACATGCCGGAACAGGTTCAGGATTTTTATCCGACACCGTCCACGATTTCAACCTGCATGTATTACACAGGCATTGATCCGCGTACAGGAGAGTCTGTTTATATTCCAAAGGATCCTCATGAAAAAGCCATGCAGCGTGCGCTTATCCAATACCGTGATCCAAAGCTTTATGATCTGGTAAAAGAGGCGCTTATAAAGTGTGGCCGTCAGGATTTGATTGGTTTTGGCAAGGAATGTCTGATTGCACCAAGAAATATCAAACAGGGCAGAAATACAAATACGCAGCATGCAAAGAAACACAATGACAGCAGCAATACAAGACAACATCGTAGTGACAGCAAAGGCAGATATTCTGCGGGCAAAAGGAGGAAGTAAACATGTTAGGATTTGAGGAAGTAGAAAAGTATGACCCTGAATTGGCACAGGCAATGTCGGATGAGCTAACAAGACAGCGTACCCATATTGAGCTGATTGCCTCTGAAAATCTTGTAAGCAAGGCCGTTATGGCAGCAATGGGCAGCGTTCTGACAAACAAATATGCAGAGGGTTATCCGGGAAAACGCTATTATGGCGGATGCGAATATGTTGACGTAGTAGAGGAGTTAGCAAGAGAGCGCGCAAAGAAACTTTTTGGTTGTGAGTATGTCAATGTGCAGCCGCACTCTGGAGCACAGGCAAATATGGCAGTCTTTTTTGCCGTATTAAATCCTGGTGATACCTTTATGGGTATGAGCCTCGACATGGGTGGTCATCTTACACATGGAAGCCCGGTAAACATGTCAGGAAAGTACTTTCACGCTGTTCCTTATGGAATTAATGCAGATGGCTTTATTGATTATGACGAAGTTCGCCGTATTGCACTTGAGTGTAAGCCAAAGATGATCGTAGCCGGTGCCTCTGCCTACGCAAGAAAGATCGACTTTAAGCGCTTCCGTGAGATCGCAGATGAAGTAGGCGCAGTTTTAATGGTTGATATGGCACATATCGCAGGTCTTGTCGCAGCTGGACTTCATGAAAGTCCAATTCCTTACGCTCATGTAACTACTACAACTACTCATAAGACACTTCGCGGACCGCGAGGCGGCATGATCATGTGCAGCGACGAGGTTAACAAAAAGTACAACTTTAATAAGGCAATTTTCCCAGGTATTCAGGGCGGACCGCTTATGCATGTTATCGCAGGAAAGGCTGTTTGCTTTAAGGAAGCACTTGATCCGTCATTCAAGCTTTATGCACAGGGAATTATTGATAATGCGCAGGCACTTGCTTCTGGCCTTATGAATCGTGGCTTTGAGCTTGTATCAGGCGGAACAGATAATCATCTAATGCTCGTAAATCTGATAAATAAGGGTGTAACTGGAAAGCAGGCTGAAAAGATGCTTGATGCTGCCAACATTACATGCAATAAGAATACCGTACCGAATGACCCACAGTCTGCATTTACGACAAGTGGTATCCGTCTTGGAACAGCCGCTGTTACTACCAGAGGACTTTAATACAGCTGATATGGATGTTGTCGCACAGGCAATTTCTCTTGTTATCGACGATATGGAGAAAAACAAAGAAGAAGCAATGGCACTTGTTAAGAGCCTGACTGACAAATATCCGTTATACGAATAATTGTAATTTTAGTAATGAGGTATCATGGAAACATTAAAAATTCGCTATTTGAGTGACAAAATTGAAAAACTCCGTTTCATCGACGGAAAATCTGATTGGATTGATCTAAGAAGCGCAGAGGAAGTAAATATGAAGGCCGGAGAGGCTCGTCTTATTTCTCTTGGTATTGCAGTGCAGCTTCCAAAGGGCTACGAGGCACATGTTGTTCCAAGAAGCAGTACATTTAAGAATTTCGGTCTCATCCAGACAAATCATATGGGTGTGATTGATGAAAGCTACTGCGGTGATCATGACGAATGGAAAGTACCTGTGATGGCGGTACGCGATACATGTATTCACGTAAATGACAGAATTTGCCAGTTTCGTATTATGGCACATCAGCCAGCACTTCAATTTGAAGAAGTGGAGCATTTAGAAGGCTGTGACCGCGGCGGTTTTGGAACAACTGGAAAGCAGTAATTGCTGCACAAAAATCTAAAAAAGGCGTCTCACAAAAATGTGAGGCGCTTTTTTAATAACAGCCATTTTAAGGCTTATTTAAGGCTCAAATGTAATTAGCTGTTCTGCATATGGAAGTGTTTCAATCCAATCACAGAATGTATGCCACTCTGCCAGCTTATGATTCTTTCTTGCTCGATAGATATTGATTAATGTCTCATAATTAAATGTGCAGGTGCGCATCTGGTTATAGCTGCTTGGAAGAAGCTGGATCATATCATACCAGTCATCCTTTGATTTTGTCTCCTTAAAACGAAGACGGATGTTTTCAAGCTCGGCAACAACTGTTTCCATAAATTTTTTTGTACCGTCTGTCATATGATCGCAGGAGAAGTCATCCATTGAGAATGGTTTGCTGTGGATTTTATGCATAGTACTTGTTGAGTTAGCAACAGTAGCTACCTTATATGTATCATATTCCTTCCACCAGTAAAGTGGTGCAGTTACATCTACGCTGACAAAAACCATACGCAGATATTTTCTATGGTCAGAACCTGCCTTTGCAAGACGCATTGCCAGATCAAGATCATTTGGTCCAAAAACAAAGCTGCCGTCAGGCTCGGTATGGCTGTCCATACGGCCCCAGCTGTTCATAGGATTTCTGGCTCCGCGGATGGCATTTTCAAAATTCATAACAGATGTATTTTTTAAAGTAAGCATTTATGTCATTCCTCCTTTTTTTTTGGCATCTGACTTATCTTAACATATTCAGCAAATATCTGCAATATCATATTCAGTTTGCAGCAAAAGCATCACATATAAACTCTGCTGGTCCGCTTAAAAAAACAGCTTCTCCATTGCCATTCCAGCTAATAGTCAATGTTCCGCCTGGTACCTCTGCCAAAACCTTATTTTTCCATTCCTTTTTTGCTGTATGGCACAGACAGCTGCTGCACATGCACCTGTTCCGCATGAGAGTGTTTCTTTAGAACCTCGTTCCCAAATTCGAAGGCAAATCTTATTATGAGAAACTATCTGAACAAATTCAACATTACTGCGTTCCCCTAATTGTGGATGACACTCTAAAAATGGTCCCCACTTTTCAACCGGATATTCAGAAGGAGAATTAGGAACAAAACATACTGCATGAGGATTGCCCAATGAGACAGGTGTTACAAAAAAGGAACCAATTTCAAGACTAGAAGAAAGAACAGGGACTCCCATATCCACACAAACTAATTTAACATACATTTCATCTTCAATATCAAGATAAAGGGTACGTATTCCACTTTTTGTCTCAACGCAGATGATATGCTTTTTAATTAGTCCGCGTTCATATACATATTTCCCTAAGCAGCGTATTCCATTTCCGCACATGGCTCCCTCAGAGCCATCAGCATTAAACATGCGCATACGACAATCAGCGATGTCTGATGGACAAATTAAAATCAAACCATCAGAACCTATTCCAAAATGACGGTCACTAAGACGTATTGCTATCTGACTCCAATTTGTCTCATTAAATATTTTAAAATCATCTGCGTCAAATAAATTTGCAAAAATATAATCATTTCCAGTTGCCTGCATTTTTGTAAACTTTAAATTCATCTGATTCCAACCCATTTTATGTGATTCATATCATTATATGCAGTATTGCTCAGAAATTTAACAGATATCAAATCAGAAAACATTACACCGAATGGCTTTCGTAAGACGTCCGGGTTGCATGGTTGCATATTACTAGCTACAGTTCACTGGACTGCCATTCATTCGCAAAACCGCACGTTCCGTGCGTCGTTGCTAACCGCAAACAAGTTTGCACGCAAACTTTGTTTTGTTCATGAACGGGCGTCCACTTCGTCCTGCTGATCTGTCAAATCTTCATGCAAGCATGAGATTTATCCAGATCTAGCATGACGTGTGAACTGTAACTAATCACATCCCATACCCAGAAATAGCATCTAAGACCGCGTCTACACTTTCTTTGCTGACTGTGTTGACCTGATCTGAGTCGTCCATGGAGACGTAGTAATATGCATCGTCTTCTGTTGTGGCTCCTATTGTCAGCTTTAAAGTGGTTTCTTCTTCGCCTGACTGGTATGTTATTGTAAGAACTGTTGCATCATCTGTTAAGCCATATGATTCTTTTTCTTCTTCGTCTGCGTAATAATCTGCGCAGTCGTTGAAGGTAAGACCTACCATGTTGACTAACAAATCATGAATATCATCACTTTCGTCAAATCGCTGTGTCTTATTATCCTGTGTGAATACCCAGTGTGTTACATCAACCATTTCTACGGTTGATTCCTCTTCTGTTAATCCTTCTTCTGTAGAATCTGATACAGCTTTCGTTGTCTCTTCTTCTGATACTTCACTTCCCGTTTCTGCTTCCTCGGATGCGTTTTCGGTCGTCTCTTCCTCGGTTGCCGGTTCTTGTGTAACTTCCTTTTCCATATCAATTGTAGTGCCGTCTTTTACCAGCTGTACATCTGTGATGGATGTGCTGGTGATGGTTGGGAAGCTTTCCTTTTCCTGCAGCGCTGAAATATCGTTGCTGATATCTGAGACATAGCTTGATGCTATTGTATAAATATCATCTGAACCTTCTACTTTTGCATAATAGTCTGAATTATAGCTGTTAAGGCTTCCAATCTGAATCGTTACCTCTGTGTCATCAGATCCCTTTGCTGTGATCGTGCAGCTTGGATTGTCCAGACCATACACTGACAAGTCATCCTGTACTTCCTCTAGCTTACGCTCTGCAGTAAATGATTTTAAATCACTTGAAATGGAAGTCAAATAGCTTTGTGTGACAGGAAAGTGCTCGTCGCTGTCATAGCTCCAAGTCTCGTTCTCAGTGTCATAGCTGAATGCGAATGTTCCGTAGCTGTTTGTGTAGCTGATTGAAACAGGCTCTTCCATCTGGCTTAAATAAAATGTGTTTGCCTCTTTTTCTGCCTTTGACTGCTCGGCTGCCTTTTCTTCGTTATTCTGGTTGATCCACACGACTCCGCCGTATGCGCCGCCAAGGACGGCAAGCGCACCGACTAAACCAAGTAGTTTTTTTGTATTCTTTGTCATATACTCACACCATTATGCCTTTCTTCTGCGGATCCATACAACCAATCCTGCGACAATTGAGAAGACTGGGATGACAATTATAAACAATGCATTCCAAATACTGCTTCCTGTTACAGTATTGTAGGTAACTGAAAGGCTCTTTGCCGGAATTGATACGTTCTGAACATCATCAAAGTAAGATGATACGATGTTAATGAACTCATTTAAGTTTTCAATTCCAGTGAAGTTTCCAATCAAACTGGAATCAATCATGGTGGATGCTGAGATAACAGTCAGCTTAGAATCTGCTGATGGTGTCTCAAGCCAGCCATCTGTGTTTCCAACTGAAATGTCAGTCAGAACATCCTCAAGAGTGCTTTCCTCGGTAGATTCTGCCTCAGATGCTGCTTCAGACGTAACTTCCTCTGATGCATTTTCAGTTACACTTTCAGTTAGAGCTTCCTCTGAAACGCTCTCAACAGATGTCTTTTCAGTTTCTTTTGTATCACTGCCAGATTCTAACTCGCTCTCGCTTTCTGTATCTGCTGGTACTGTCTTCTGTGCTGATGCTGCCAGAATAAACTGTGTTGCCTCATTGCTGTTTCCTTCACGAAATGCATTGTTACTTGTAGTTAAAAGTGTTGTCAGTGTTACATCTTCTGGTGTATTTTCTGATGCTGTCATACCTGCTACTGCACCGACTAAGATGCTGCTTGTTGTTTCTACATTTGTGTCATTGCTTGTGATCATTGGGAAGAAATAGAACGCACTCTGTGCTCTCTGGTAATAGCGATCACGATCTCCAATATAGGAGTTTACCATAGTCATACCATAATCTTCCATCAGCTCATTGAAGTTTGTAAGCTCCTTATCGGTGACACCGCGAAGCAAAAGGCACATTTCCGCCCTGATACAGATAGTTATGAAGTTCTGTATATTCATCAGTTCCAAGATCACTTGTAGGATTGTTGATAATCAAAAGATCACAATCATCCGGCACAGATGCTGTCTCAAGAAGATTTAAATTTGATGTTGTCATGCTGTTTTTAGTAAGCAGCTCGCCAAGCTCCTGACTTATTGCTGACTCACCATGACCTCTTAAAAGATAAATCTTTTTATCGTTATCGGAGGTAACAGCTGCAACAGCACTTGTCAGCTGACCCTCTGCATCAAAATTCTGATTCGCTGCTGTAGCCATAATAATTTTGCTGACTTACAATTATATCGCTAAAGGAAATTACCTGATTCTTTCCAGTTTCTTCGCATGATACAACAACAGAGTTTGCTGAAATTCCATACTTTGTAAGAATTTCAGGGTGAAGAACAGGGTCTACATAGCTAACCTTTAGCTTAGATGAAAGATCGCCATAGATAGAGATAAACTTTTCAATACGAGAATCTACATTTCCTGTTTCTGCCACTACCTCAACAGTAACATCCTTGTCTAAGTCCTTTAATAATTCTTTGGAAGTATCTGAAACACTGAAAAATTTCCAGTTTCGCTCAAATCCCAATTTAATAACTTTGATGGAAGCTGTCCTATAATCAAATTTACTACTACAATAATTGCCAGCACAATTGCCGTCACTGCAAGGCTGAAGCTTCCGTTTTTCCAGCTGCACTACAGATGAAATATTTTTACCTGACGGCTTTTTTTACTTTCTTTTTTTTGGATATCCATTCCTTGCCGCTTTCCCTCTCATCTGCCGCTTTTTCGGCTTTTTTGCTTACACCAATTCTTAGCGCTTATCTTAGCTCCATCTTCTCTTCTGGATTACCTGTGTGGTAAGGAAGATGCATGCCGCACAAATCGAGATCAGCTCCACAACACCCTTTACATCAAACACATAATCAGAAACAAAGCTTGTCATTACCTTTGCAAATGCTATGTTTTCGATCATTCCTGGAACAAGTCCCTCAAAAAGAGCTGGCTTTACAACGTAAAGAATGATTAAAACTGCTGCTCCACCGATCAAAAGACCAAAC
>ENA-OQCW01001253-OQCW01001253.1-human-gut-metagenome-genome-assembly--contig:-NODE-1253-length-10778-cov-11.863675_pt1 | contig 10778 bp, 9 predicted proteins | sample MGYA00242767_ERZ504593 | MGnify/ENA primary metagenome ERZ504593 (study PRJEB26092, sample SAMD00036307) | human gut metagenome | host: Homo sapiens | study: EMG produced TPA metagenomics assembly of... | reverse complement strand
AACATCCGAATATCCATGATTCATGGCCAAGGGGAATGACATAGACTTAGAAAATATCTCTATGAAGAAATGAAAATGTGAGAAAAAGCGAGTTAACAAGAGAAAAACAAAGATTATTATGGGAGGATATGATAATGAGATTAATATTTAGAGAGTTGTTTATTTTTTCCCCTTCAGAAAAGAAGGCAAAGAAGGTAGAATTTACAGATGGAATAAATATCATTACCTCCAGTCAGGAAGATGGAACGGACAGAGGAAAATCTGTAATAATGAGAAGTCTTTATCATACTATGGGAGCAGAAGGTTGTTTTGAAAAAAATTGGGAAGGCAAGGATAAAGTATATGTATTGAAAATTGACATTGATGGTATAGGGTATTATATTTATAGATCAGCAGAATTATTTAAATTTTTTAGTGAGGATAAAGAAGTATTATTTACATCGGTAAGTAGCAGAGAATTGTCAGAAAAACTTAAGAGTTACACTAATTTTGCAGTACAGCTGCCTAATAGAAGCGAAAAATTAGAAGTGACACCTCCTGCATACAATTATTTACCATTTTATATAGATCAAGATCATTACGAAGGAAATAATTATGCTGCATTTAAAAATTTAGGACAGTATGTGGGTTTTAGAGAAAATGTTTTGTTTTATCATTTAGGTGTATATAACGAAGAATATTTCGAACTAGTACATAGTCGAGATGAGATAAAAGAGAAAAAAGCACAGAGTGAATCGCAGCTTGAAATATTTAAGGCAATGATTGAAGGTCTTGACAAAAAACTTGCAGGAGTATCGGTTTCTTCTAGTTATGAGGCATTGAGAAAAGATGTTGCTATATATCAGAAAGAGTATGCAGAGGTTTTGGATAAGTTGAGTAAGAGCAAAAAGAAGTTAATTGATTTGAGAAATCACTTATACGAAACAGAGCAGATGTTGAAGGAGATTGAGGATGTTTCTAAGGAGAGTGAAAAGAAAATAAAGAAACTGCGTAAGCATATATGCCCGGAATGTGGAACGGAATTGGCAGATACTATTCAGTTAAAAAGCAAAAATTATAATTTAATAGAAGATGCAATTTTGATAAAAAATGATTTGCAAATCTCTCTTCTTGAATATCAGAGGCAAATTGAAAAAGAAGAAAAAATGTATAAAGAACTCTTAGAACAAATGTCTGCATACGAAAAAAAACTAAAGATTAATAATGAGAAAACAGATGATGTCCTTAGACAAAAAGGATTGTCAGAATTAAGGGATGAGGTTGTTTCAGAGCAGATTGAAGTGATTGATGCAATAGAAACTGCTAAGGCAGAACTAAAGGCTGTAGGAACAAAAATCAATGCTTATGGAACAAAAAAGAAGCGGGTAGAAGCGCAGTACTATGAGCATATGATGACAGCGAGAACACAATTTGGGTTAAATGAGTTATCTCCAGATAGCTTTAAAAAGATTACCAATTCCGTAAATGCAAGTGGTAGTAATAAGAATATAGCTACAATAGTATGGTATATTACTATTTTGGAACTCAGAAAAATGTTTAATAAAGAGGCTATAGAGTTTCCAGTGGTTTTTGATAGCCCAAACAATGTAGAAACAGACAATCAAAAAAAGTACGGATTAGTACAGTATATTACTAATAAATGCGATTCGGGACAATTGATTTTATCATTACTGGGATTTAGTGAAAAAGATATTGAGCCAGATAAACAAGTACACATTATCACACTTACCAATGATAAGTACAAATTGTTAGATTCAGAGTCATATGAATTATATAAAGATTTATTAGATGAATTGTGTGATGCATCATAGTAGCAAATATGGTGGAATGTGGTTGTGTAGCAAATTATTAAGTAAATGCTTGAAAGGCGGTAGGTCGTGGCAGATCTACTGCTTTTTTGTTGTAAAACTATTATCTAAAAAGGCATGGAAAAAGAATAGTAAATGCGTTAAACTTATGGAGATAGAACATACACGTTTTTCCCATGAGTTTTTTTATTGGAGGAAAACAAGTGGGAAAGACAAATAAAGGAAAAGAACTGGGAAATGCCATCTATCAGAGAGCAAATGGCACTTACGAAGCGAGATATATTGATCGCTTTGGAAAACAGAGAAGCGTGTATGGCAAAACAATCACAGAGGTGGGAAGAAAACAGAGAGAGAAAATCTTTGAGAATGAGAAGCAGATCAATGTCATAGATACAAAAATGACGTTGGATGAATGGTATGATAAGTGGATCACTGTATGTAAGAAACATTGTCGTACCACTACCAAAAGAACTTATGAGATACAATATAATCGGTTAAGAGAAAGTCTTGGATGGAGAAAACTGACAAGCATTAATCTGATCGTGTTACAGGATGCTTTCAATGAATTGGGTTCGGATAAATCAAGAAGTGACTGTAAGGCTTTGCTTGTGGATATTCTGAATCGTGCCGTAGAAGCTGATCTTCTGCTTAAAAATCCGGCAATAGGTATCAATCCTATCATTGATGGAAAAGTGAAATCAGAAAAGCGTATTTTATCAAGAGAAGAGATGGAGATTCTTCTGGAGAACTCTCAAGGTGGGATGATGTATCCGATTTTTGTAGTGGCACTCGGTACAGGGATGCGTATTGGTGAAATCCTTGGATTAACATGGGATTGCATTGATTTTGATAATCGTGTTATCACAGTCAAACAGACCCTTTCCTATCTGCCGGGGGATGGACACAATGCACAGTATGAGTTTCATCAGCCTAAGACACAGGCAGGATTTCGCAAGATTCCAATGATTAAGAAAGTATATGATGTACTTGTGTATCAACAGACCTACAGGAGAGATATTGCTACTCGTTTTTCGCCCAGGGAAGGATTTGAAAATCTGGTATTTACGTCTAAGACAAATAATCCTATCAATGCGGCGAATGTCAAAGATTCAATCAATTATATTGTTGCCCGGATTAACAGAGAGAATCCGGATCAGTTTTTTGAGCATCTGACACCTCATGGATTGCGTCATACCTTTGCAACGAATTGCATCGAAAACGGAATGGAGCCTAAGACATTGCAGAAAATATTAGGTCATAATTCTTTGCAGATGACGATGGATCTGTATTGCCATGTACGAGAAAGTACGCTGACGGATGAGATGGAACGAATAGCGAATTTTATGTAGCGAAAATATGAGTGGTAAGCGAGTGGTAAGATAAGAAATCGAGTGCCGGAAAACCCAGTAAAATCAAGCATTTGTTCAAATAGCACTTGAAGTTCTACATCTTTCAGGTTGTAGACGAACGCTAGGCGTTCGTCATGAGAAGTAAGGACTGGGAAGTGGTGGAAATGCTTGATTGATAAGTGATGGAAGGCATTTGACGTTGACAGAGAAAACCTCGTAAAGTATCGCAAAATATCACAAAACCGTGATTCATAGTGGTAAGAAAAGTGGTAAGTCTGAGTGGTAAGCACCTGAATAGAAAAGTGATAAAGAAATTGCCAGGGCAATGTACCACCCCGGAAGTCAGATTAAAATCTGACATTCGGATGCTGATGCATGATCCTGGCAATTTTGTGATTACTTAAAATCACAGGTTTGTTTGTGGTGCATGCTATTTGTTTTAAAGGTAGGAAACCAGCTCATCCATGCCAATGCGCATATCTTTATGACGCTCTGCGGATGCATCCAGTTCATCACTGTATCCGAGAGCTAAGATATTGACCGGTTCTAAGTTTTCCGGAAGGTTCAGTTCTTCTTTTAATATGTCCGGTTTAAAGTAGCAAATCCAGACACTGCCAAGACCAAGTTCGGTTGCCTCAAGCATCATATGGTCGGTCAGGATCGAGGCATCGATGTCGGTTGTGATCTTGCCGTCAAACGGACGCTTCCAGGCTTTTGTCTTATCGGCACAGACGACAATGGCAGCCGGTGCCTGATAAATATTTGCTGCTTTTCCGACTTTTTCCAGTCCTTCTTTGCTTTTTACGACCATAAGGCGTACCGGCTGCATGTTCGCGGCGGTCGGTGCTGCGTGGGCAGCCTCTAAGATCTTATCCAGTTTTTCCTGTTCAATTTCTTTTCCTGTGTACTTTCGTACAGAATGTCTCTTTTTTGCAATCTCTAATAATTCCATGATAATCTCCATTCTTGAGCTGTTTTTTGCGCATCTTGAGTTTGTGTGTAAGCACGGATCTTGCGTGTGAAAAATCTTATTTTTCACGCTAATCCTCCATGCTTGAGCTGATTTTTGCACATAATTGAATTTCATGCGGTTTCGCTGGGATAATCCTGTTTATTTCGGATTCTATCTTGTGTTTCTGAACGTTCATGTCTATAATTATATGGAAATGCAGAATATAAGCAAGTATGCACTTTTTTGATATATACTTCCGAAAAAGTAAGTAAGGAGAAATAGATCTATGAATAAGGAATTTAACTGTCCGGTGGAGGCGACGATCTCCCTGATCGGCGGCAAATACAAGTCGGTCATTTTGTTTCATCTGATGGGAAAAACGCTCCGCTACAGTGAACTTCATAAAAAGATACCGAAAGCCACCGATAAAATGCTCGCACAGCAACTTCGGGAACTGGAAAAAGATGGACTTATCAAAAGAACCGTCTATCCGGTTGTCCCGCCCAAAACAGAGTACAACCTGACGGAGTTTGGAGAGAGCCTGTCACCGATCCTAAATGCCATGTGTAACTGGGGAGAGTCCTATCTGAACATTGCGAGTCAGTGTGTGGAAGAGTCGTGAGGCGGAAAGGTTTGAGGGACAAGTGAAAAGCAGGAATACTGTGTCTTGGTGCAGAGCGAGGAACAGAGCACGATGAGAGATTGAGGATTGTGCGCAGGATTTGTGCTTGTGCGTAAACATGAGGTGTCAATGAAAGTGTTGTTTTTATTGAAAAGAATGGAGGATTGAAATGGCAGATAAAAATGCAATGAAAAATAAAAGTGCAATGAGGAACAAAAGTAAAGTTAAAAATAAAGACATAGCGAAAAATAAAGCTGCAGGCAAGAAAAAGTATGCAGTTGATAAAACAATGAAGCAGGAGGCAGAAAAACGAACCGCCGGAAAAATGGGAAAGAAAAAATATGCGGTTGATAAAACAGTGAAGCAGGAAGCAGAAAAGCGAACCATCGGAAAAATGGAAAAGAAGTATGCAGTGACTAAAGCATTTACAGAAAAAACGGATCATGGAAAATCGGTAAAAGAGAAAAAAGTATCAGGAAAAAACACGTCGGAAAAAATGATCACGAAGAAGCAGAACACAGACATGTGCCAGTATGCAAAAAAATGCGGTGGCTGCGATTATCAGGGACTTTCCTATGAAAAACAGCTCAAAGAAAAGCAGGAATATGTTAGAAAAAATGTCGGAGAATTCTGCAAAGTACTGCCGATCATCGGGATGGAACATCCCTATCATTACCGCAACAAAGTGCATGCGGTATTTGACATTGCAAAAGGCGGATCTGTCATTTCAGGCGTATACAAGGCAGGGACACATGATGTTGTAAACATTGATTCCTGCCAGATCGAAGATGAGACGGCAGATGCGATCATCCACGATATCCGGGGACTTTTACGTTCCTTTAAAATCAAGACTTATGATGAGGATACCGGATATGGTCTGCTGCGTCATGTACTGGTGCGTCGCGGTTTTCACAGCGGAGAAGTGATGGTAGTATTAGTGCTCGGATCTCCGATCCTTCCGTCCAAGAATAATTTTGTCAAGGCACTGCGTAAACTTCACCCGGAGATCACAACGGTCGTTCTTAATGTCAATGACAAAAAGACCAGTATGGTTTTAGGAGAAAAAGAGACAGTTATTTACGGAAAAGGCTATATTGAGGACACACTCTGTGGCTGTACTTTCCGCATTTCCCCCAAATCATTTTATCAGGTGAATCCGGTACAGACTGAAATCCTTTATACGAAGGCGATCGAGTATGCCGGACTGACAGGAAAAGAGAGGATTGTGGATGCTTACTGTGGCATCGGAACGATCGGTCTTATCGCAGCGTCGAAGGCAAAAGAGGTCATCAGTGTGGAGTTAAACCGTGATGCAGTCAGGGATGCCGTAACCAACGCAAAACGCAATGACATCAAAAATGTCCAGTTTTACAATGCCGATGCAGGACAGTTTATGGTGGAGATGGCGGAATACCGTGCCGATCAGAAAAAAAATCAGGTGCCGGATGCCACAAAATCGGGAAAAAAGGCAACACCGGATGGCAATGTGGATGTCGTATTCATGGACCCGCCAAGAGCAGGAAGTGACGAGGCGTTTTTATCTTCGGTCATCCGGCTTGCTCCGAAGCGCGTAGTGTATATTTCATGTAACCCGGAGACACTTGCAAGGGATTTAAAGTATCTGACGAAACATGGGTATCAGGCAAAGGAGTGTCAGCCGGTGGATCTTTTTCCGTGGACGAAACATGTGGAGACGGTTGTTCTTTTGTCCCAACAAAAACCAGATGACACGATAGAGATCGACTTAGACCTGGACGAGCTGGATGCCACCAGTGCCGAGTTGAAAGCAACCTATCAGGAAATCAAAGATTATGTGCTGAAAGAATTTGGCTTGAAGGTTTCAAGTTTATATATTTCTCAGGTAAAACGCAAATGTGGAATTGAAGTGGGAGAAAACTATAATCTTTCAAAATCAGAAAATGCAAGAGTTCCGCAATGCCCGAAAGAGAAAGAAGATGCTATCAAGGCTGCCCTGAAATATTATGCGATGATCTAAGGACATCGCTGATTTCAAGGAGGAATAACACATGAAAAGCACATTTGAAAAAATGGGTGGAACCTACACACTTGGCGCAGACGGAATTTACTATCCGAATCTTGTCAGTACAGATGAAGAACCGCATTATGGGAAATATGGAATGATGCGGAAAACATATCTGAAAGAGCATCGTCCGGCAATGTATTCACTGTATATGCTGGAAGACAGACTGACAGAACATCTGAATACTGTGGACGATGAAGCACAGGAGAGAATGGATATTCTGGTGAGTCAGATGATGGAGAAGCAGGGCATTACGGAAGAATTGAAAGCTCGTGACCAGATGGAATGGGTTAGAGCGGTAAATAATGTCCGGAATTCTGCAGAAGAGATTGTGCGTCATGAAATAATTTATAAATAATAGCTGAGGGACTGTTGGACAGTCCCTTTGTTATTTCTTGGCAGCTAAAATTGGTGACAGGTGTTAATGACATAATTCGCGTTAAATACATATATTTTATTTGATTTTTATTGAAATGAGCTATGGTAAAGCTGAAAATCGTAAAAAAATACGAAAATATAAAATAACTATTGACAGATTGGATGGGGGAAGGTATAATCCAAGATGTAGAAAGGTATGGTGTAATTATGTTTGTTTCATTTTCAGTAGGAAATACAGGTCCATTCAAGGAGATAACTGGAATCACAACCCTTGCGGAGAATTTGAAAAAAGAGTTCTTAGAGGAAAATACATTTGAAGTCTCTGGACAGAACTATAATAAAATTTCATACATTTATGGAGCAAATGGTTCTGGAAAAACAAATTATTTGGCAGCACTTACGAAAATGCAGAAGATGATAATAATGTCTACTGTGTTGGGAGCTAATAATAATAAGCTATTAGAAGTTCCTGCAATTAAGAAAGAACTAGCAGCACCAATCGAAACTTTTAAGTTTGATATTGATTGTAAAAGTAAAGAGACGTATTTTGAGATTCAGGTGATTATCGAGGAAATTTTATACACTTATTCATTTGCAATTCAGGATGGAAAAATTCAAAAAGAGCTTTTGACCAAAAAGAAGAAACGGACAGAAGTACTTATTAAGAGGACTTCTCCAAAATATGAAGACATAGTACTTCGCTCCGGATTGTCTAGTTTCAAGAATATGGTATCTGTTGTTAGAGAAGACGCATTATGCTTGGCAATGGCGGCTATGTTAAACAATCCTTTAGCAAGTATGATTCTGAATGAAATAATGAATTATCGTGTGATAAATATGGCTTCGGTTGGAAATGCACCGGATTTTGATGAAGAAAATACTAATGAGGAAGCAATAGAAAGATATCTCAAGTATTTAAAAATAGCTGATCCCACATTGACAAATTTAAAGGTTGATTTGGAATCAAAAATGGATAAACATGTATTGAGTGAAGACGATTTAGAGAACAAAGAGCTGGTCATCAAAAACATACATGTAAGTGTTCAATCACTTCATGCTACTTACAAAGATCATAAACAAGTTGGGGAGATAGAACTTCCATTTTTGAAGTATGAATCAAATGGAACTATTCGAATGCTGAGAGTTTTACCTGCTATTTTTGAGGCATTAGATGCTGGAAGTACGTTATTTATTGATGAAATAGAGAATGGTTTACATCCTAATTTAGTAAAGCTTTTAGCTGGTTTGTTTAATTCTAATGAATCTAATCCGCATCATGCACAGTTAATATGTACAACACATGACACACTGCTACTCGATGGAGTACGGAGAGATCAGGTATGGTTTACAGATAAGAACCAGTATGGAGAAACAAGCATGTGCAGATTAAGCGATTATCCAAATGTGAGAAGCAATGATAATATTGCTGCGAAATACTTACAAGGAGTATTTGGAGCGATTCCCAATACTCAGAATTTGTAATAAAAAAAGAACCAAAGCGCCAACTTTGGTTCAGGTGGTAGATATCTACCAAATGTAGTAACCATGGGCGAAATGACCATGGCGCAATATAAAATAATCCAAACCAATAATACCATGGTTACTACAAACTTTCAATAAAAATTTAATACAGGAGAGATAAAATATATGACGGAATTGTAGTAATATGGTAGCTATTGCGCCATTAAATTTATAAGTACTTTGGTCATTTCTCCTTTTCATATAGATATATTTTTTATATAAAATGGAGGAAATAATTTGATTATTAAAAAGAAAAGAATTAATAGTTTATCATGTTTGAACCATGTTGAAGAGGGAAAGAATCTGATGATGGTACTACGTGATGCAGCGAGATTTAAAGGGATATTAGTGAAACTGGGATTTTCGGAGGATTTAATTGAAGGCGAGAGAGTTTTACCATCCATGTTAAATCCGACGCTGAAGAGAAATGCAGAGCCTTTTTATATTAAGGATAAAACAAAACCGAAAGAACAGTATACACAAACTTTATGGTGGACGCGACATGAGTGGGCAGGCCGTGGAGAGACAAGAGAGGTGACGGATTTTGTTACCATTCCTCGTGAGAGATATGCAAGAATAAAATTCGAGCCATACAGTGTGGAATTGTTCTTGAAATATGATGAACAAGGCCAGTTGATGGTAATGACGGATTTCATTTCATATTGTCATGATAATGAAAAGTTGCTGATAAATACGATTAATATTTTTCTTACTAATTTTGAAGAGTGTGAAATATTAACTGAGAATTTTGAAAATGTGATGCCTACCCGAATTATAAAGCTGAATTGGGAAGTGTTACCAAGTGGAGATTATCCGTGGAAAAGGATGCAAGATGATTTACAAAAAGTATCTGCTAAAAGTAGTAAGACTGCGAAAAAATTGCTAATTGATAAATGTGAGTTTATAAATTCTTTTCAGCCTGATTTTAGAGCATATGGGAAATCTGGATTTCATGGGTATGTGATTTTTGGATTCATGCATAGGAACATATATGTTTTGGAAAGCGTTTATCCGAACAATGCCACATATGTTTTTGGAAAAAATTGGGAAGAACTTTCAAAACTTACTAAAGCCGAAATTTTAAAAGAGAATTTGCAAGATGTACGAATAATTCATAATAATAATTGGCAACAAGAAATACGTGATTTGTTGGAGGTAGCATAAATGGGAAAAAATCAACATGTAACGCCACATAAAGAAGGTGGCTGGCAAGTTAAGGGTGAGAACAATACAAGAGCAACAGTTAGAACTGATACACAGGCTAAAGCTATACAGAGAGCACGAGAAATAGCTAGGAACCAAGAATCTGAACTGTTTATTCATGGAAAAAATGGGAGAATTAGAGAAAGAGATTCATATGGAAATGATCCGTTTCCGCCGAGAGGATAAACTATAATAAGTAAACAAAGAGCTGAACAGATAGGACGAAAACTCCTATTTGTTCAGCTCTTGTGTTTATAAGAGGTCAAAGAAGAAACAAATTATAATTCCATATCATGTGACCTTTTCTTAGATCGAATAGGCTGATTTCGTCGCATCTCCTGTTTCCTCTGATATTCAAGTTCCCATGCACGATGAGAGAAAACATCAGGATCCTCCACATTGAGATAATCCACCTCATCGGCTGCAATATCACGGCGGTGATAGTCATAATACTTACCGAAAGTACCTTTGAGCTGTTCGATCAGCTTATCCCGAAAATCAGGACGTATCTGGATTCTGGTGTCCAGCAATTCTGTATACTGTTCAGGTTCAGGACGAAATTTTTCTTCTCGGAAAGCGGCAGCATCTTTTTCAAGCTGTTTTTTGAGCGAGATGTCCTGAGAATCTAGGATATCAAGATTGTTCTTCATCTGGTCGTATTTCTTGGATAGATTCGTCATATCTTTATCTGTAGAGCATTCTGCCTGGAAGATTAGCTGCTCTTTCCTTGATTTCAGTTCTTCGATTTCTTCGGTAATAGTGGTAAGCTGCTGATTTAATTTTATATGCTGGATGGGATTCAAAATACTGGTTTTATCCTTTTGCACATTCAGTTCTTTCCGTTCTGTAACTTTAGCTTTGAGTTTCTTTTTAACGGTGTTGTATTTATTCAGTATTGGATTAA
>ENA-OQCW01001252-OQCW01001252.1-human-gut-metagenome-genome-assembly--contig:-NODE-1252-length-10785-cov-4.038469_pt1 | contig 10785 bp, 9 predicted proteins | sample MGYA00242767_ERZ504593 | MGnify/ENA primary metagenome ERZ504593 (study PRJEB26092, sample SAMD00036307) | human gut metagenome | host: Homo sapiens | study: EMG produced TPA metagenomics assembly of... | reverse complement strand
GACCCGCGTGGAGCCTTGGTGGCGGATGCCGGTGCGGCCAAGGCGGTTCGAGGCGGCGTGCGAGTCTGCTCGCCGCCGGCGTCGTGGAGGTTCACGGCGAATTCTCCGGCCGGCGACCCGGTGTGGATTGATGACGAGGCGGGCGCGCATCTGGCTCGCGGGCTCGCGGGCTTCGACTCCGAGGAGATCCCGCAGATGCTCGGCCGCAACACCGCGCAGCTCAGGCGGTTCCTGGGCGACGAGTTCGCTCACCCCGTGGTGCACCGCGACAATCTCGTGCTGGTCTGATTCGTCGCGCAACGAGAGCCGCCGTGCCGGGCGTAGTCGGGGTCTGTTGGTTTTTTTCGTGCTCTGGGTTTAGCATGGATGGCATGACTATGGCTGACTGGCAGACTTTTTCCGACCGTATCAACAATGTGGCACCGAGTGCGACTCTTGCCGTCGATTCTAAGGCGAAGGCGATGAAGGCCGCCGGCGTCGACGTGATTGGCTTCGGCGCGGGAGAACCTGATTTCCCGACTCCCGCGGATGTCGTGGATGCCGCCGTCAAGGCGTGCAACGACCCGCGCAACTACAAGTACACGCCCACCGCCGGCTTGCCCGAGCTGCGCGAGGCGATTGCGGCCAAGGTGCTGCGTGACTCCGGCTACGAGGTGACCGCCGATCAGGTCGTGGTGACCAACGGCGGCAAGCAGGCCGTGTACGAATCCTTCCAGGTGCTGCTCAATGACGGCGACGAGGTCATCATTCCCACACCGTTCTGGACGAGCTATCCGGAGGCCGTCAAGCTGGCCGGCGGCAAACCGGTCGAGGTGTTCGCCGGCGCCGACCGCGGTTTCGAGCCCGACATCGCCGCCATCGAGGCCGCTCGGACCGAGCGCACGAAGGCCATCATCATCACCTCCTCGAACAACCCGACCGGTGCCGTGTGGAGTCGCGAGACGATCCGCGCGATCGGCGAGTGGGCCGTGGAGCACCACGTGTGGGTCATCTCCGACGAGATCTACGAGCACCTCAACTATGACGGCGCCAAGACCGCATACGTCGGCGTCGAGGTCCCCGAATGCCGCGACCAGCTGCTGGTGCTCAACGGCGTCGCCAAAACCTACGCCGATGCCCGGCTGGCGAGTTGGCTGGATGGTCGCCCCCGCGCCCGTCGCCAAGGCCGTCGCCAAGCTGCAGGGCCATTTGAGCTCCAACGTTTCCAACGTTCCGCAGCGAGCGGCGCTCGCCGCCGTCGCGGGTTCGCTCGACGAGGTGCATATGATGCGCGAGTCATTCGACGCCCGCCGCAAGGCCATTGTCGCCGCCCTGAACGATATCCCCGGCGTCCACTGCCCGACGCCCACCGGTGCGTTCTATGCGTTCCCCGATGTGACCGGCCTGCTGGGCAAGCCGCTCGGCGAGAACGGCACCGTCGTGAACACGTCTTCCGAACTCGCCGCGGCGCTGCTGGACGAGGCCCATGTCGCCGCGGTTCCGGGCGAGGCGTTCGGCGCTCCCGGATACCTGCGTTTCTCGTATGCGCTGGCCGATGACCAGCTCGCCGAGGGCATGCGCCGGTTCCGCCGCTGGGTCGGCTGAAACCGTTGCAAGAGGTCGTGCGCGGTACCTGCCGCGCACGCCGCGGCACGCCGATTACGCGCCGGTCGAGACACGCGATTGGACGAAATCGGCAATCCCCGCTAATATGGCCTATTGGCGGTTTTGCCAAGTAACGGACACGTAGTCTTGCGTGCCGGGTACAGTGGGCAAAGTTCACTTAGGGAAGTGGCGCAATTGGTAGCGCAACGGTCTCCAAAACCGTAGGTTGTGGGTTCGAGTCCCGCCTTCCCTGCCAAGTATTTGCAACCAACACACAAAAGGATGAACATGGCGAAGGCAAGCAAGGCGGAGAAAGCGGTCAAGCCGAATGTATTCATGCGCATCGGCCTGTTCATCAAGCAGATTATCGATGAGCTTCGCAAGGTGGTCACCCCCACTGCGAAGGAACTGTTCTTCTGGTCTCTTGGCGTGTTCATCTTTGTCGTGTTGCTGATGCTCCTCGTCACGGGCATGGATTTCGGTCTGTGCAAGCTCGTGCTGTGGGTGTTCGGCTGATCCATCGACCCTGAAGGTGAAAGTTACGCATGACTGATGAAGTGAATCTCGATAACCTCGACGCACTGGCGGATCTTCCCGATTCGGCCGACACGGCCGTTGAAGCCGATCCGGTTGCGGACGCGGCGGTTGATTCCATCAATGACAATGCCGAAGAACAGCCCGTCGCGGCTGATGGCGCCGTTGAATCCGGCACCGCCGAAAACGATGCGGAAGCGTCCGGCGACGCCGACGAGCAGGAATCCGAAGAACTCGACGCGGGCGCAAAGGCCGTTGAGGAGTTCTCAAAGTCGCTGCGCACCCTGGAAGGCAAGTGGTATGTGCTCCACACCTATTCCGGTTACGAGAAGCGCGTGAAGACGAACGTCGAATCCCGTGTCGTCAGCTTTGGTCTGGAAGACAAGATCTTCCAGATCGAAGTGCCGATGGAGGAAGTCGACAAGCACACCGACAAGGGCAAGAAGGTCATCACCCGCGTCCGCGTTCCCGGCTACGTGCTCATCCGCATGTGGCCCGACGAGGATGCCCGTCGTATCGTGCGCGAGACCGAAGGCGTGACCGGCTTTGTCGGCCCGACCAAGGATCCGGCGCCGCTGTCCCGCAAGGAAGTCGTCGCCATGCTGGCGCCGATGATCGCCTCCGAAGCGCTCAAGAAGGCCGGCGATAAGCCTGCCGCGGCAAAGAAGCGCGTTGTCGAGGTGTCTTACGCCGTCGGCGATCAGGTCACCGTCATCGACGGGCCGTTCGCCACGATGGCTGCCGTCGTCTCCGATGTCGAACCCACCACGCAGAAGCTCACCGTGCTGGTTTCCATCTTCGGGCGCGACACGCCGGTGGAACTCGGCTTCCATCAGGTGGAGAAGCTTCAGTAAGTCGTCAGACGTTGTTTGCATGAACGGCGGTCGGTTTCCGGCCGCCGTTTTGCGTTGCCGGCACCATTTGTGCCACGACATGCCACGCACGTACAATGGCTCTCATGGCATCCAAAGGAAAACCGTCACCGCGTTCCGCGGTCAAGCCGCTGTCCAATGCACAAGTGAGCAGGCTCGCCAAGGCGCACACGCTCGTCGATCCGATGCACGACCTGCCGACCGGCCCGGATCGCACGATCAACGAGGCCGAAATCGCCGCGCAGAACCCCAAGGGCACCTCACGGCTGCTCAAGGGCGTCGATGTCGTGTTCCGCGCAAGCTGCAGGACGTACGCCTGGGGGCTTGACAACATCCCTGAAACCGGCCCGTTCATCACCGCGGCCACGCATGTGACCATGTTCGACGTGTTCGTGCCGATGGCGTCGCTGTTCCACATGGGCCGTCGCCCGCGCTACATGGCGAAGGCCGAGATGGCGCACTGGCCTCTGATCGGCAAGTGGTTCCAGATTGTAGGCATGCAGCCGGTTCAGCGCCGGTCCGGCAAGGCACGGGCCAGTCGAGGAGACCTCGGTCGAGATTCTGACGAGCGGCCGCCCGCTGACCGTCTGGCCGGAGGGCACGGTGACCCGCGACCCGAAGAAATGGCCGATGAGCATGCAAGAACGGCGTCGGCGTGATCGCATTGGAGGCATCGCGCCGGCTCGGATACCAGGTGCCGCTGTTCTGTGCGGTGACGTGGGTGCGGCGAGCATCAACCACTGGTGGCCGTGGCCGCGCAAGAACGTCGTCATGTGCTACGACGCGCAGCTGGATTACGCTGATCTGCTGGTCGACAGCGAGTCGTGGGGCGATGAGCCGCCCGTGGAGCTCGCCGACGAGCTGACCCGCCGGGTACGTGTGCGCATGACGCAGGTCATGGCGGAGATCCGCGGCGAGCGTGCTCCCTCCGGCTACTGGGATTACCGTACGATGAGCCGCGTTACCGACTGATTCCCGAACACGACGGACATCCGAGACGCCCGCGCAGCGCCATGCCGCGCGGGCGCGTTCATACCTGCGCGACGTGCGCATGGAGGTCTCGTATCCGGGGCTGGAGTAGGGTAGTGGGTTATGAAATGTACTGTATTGGGTGCCGGCGCATGGGGCACCACTTTTGGCCAGGTGATGGCGGACGCGGGCAATGACGTGACGATGTGGGCCATCGAGCCCGAAATCGTGGAGGGCATCCGCGACCGGCACCACAATGCCGTTCGTCTGCCGTCCGTCGCCAAGCTGCCCGACAACATGACCGCCACGGGCGACCGGGCGCAGGCCGTCAAGGACGCCGATATCATCGTCGTCGCCATCGCCGCCCAGTTCGCGCGCGTGGCGCTCGCCGAGTTCAAGGACCTGATTCCCGATACCGCCGTCGTCGTCAGCCTGATGAAGGGCATCGAGCGGAACACCAAGAAGCGCATGGATGAAGTGGTCCGCGAGGCCCTCGACCTGCCGGCTGAGCGTTTCGCCGCGGTTTCCGGACCGAACCTGAGCAAGGAGATCGCCGACCGTCAGCCGGCCGCCACGGTCGTCGCCTGCGAGAATCTGGACAATGCGCGCAAGGTGGCGTCCGCCTGCACGACCAGTTACTTCAAGGCGTTCATCACTTCCGACGTGATCGGACTGGAGATGTGCGGGTCGTTGAAGAACGTCGTCGCGCTCGCAGTCGGCATGGCCCGTGGAGCCGGATACGGCGAGAACACCGCCGCGATGATCGAGACGCGTGGACTGGCGGAGCTGACCGCGCTTGGCAAGGCCGCAGGTGCCGATCCGAAGACGTTCGCCGGTCTCGCCGGCGTGGGCGATCTGACCGCCACCTGCGGCTCGCCCCTGAGCCGCAATTACACGTTCGGCGCGAATCTGGGCAAGGGCCTGAGCGTCGAGGAGGCCACGAAGGTGAGCAACGGCGTCGCCGAGGGCGTGCCGACCACCGACGCCGTGGTCGCGCTCGGCGACGAGCTCGACGTGCCGACTCCGCTCGCCTACGCGATGAGCCGCGTGCTGAACGAAGGCATATCCTGCCAGCAGATGCTCTCCGAACTACTCGGCACCGAGATCACCGAGGAGTAGGCTGCATTAACCACCCCCAGTCTCGCTGCGCTCGACAGCCCCCGTCAGCGGGGGCGTTAGCATATGCCCCGCAGCGAGACGGGGTGGTTCGCGCCATCGGCAAAGCTAATCTCACCGGTGCCCACCCTGCTGAGTTTGGCGGGTTTTGCAAGAGGCGAATTGTTACGGGGCGGTGCGCCATCGCACGTATTAGGCTATGACCCAGTATGTGCAAAACACGGCATGGGAGGAAAAACATGGCTGAAACGGCCAAGATTCGCGTTGTGGTGATGTATGGCGGCAAGGCCGACGAGCATTCGATTTCCTGTATTTCGACTGCCGGCGTGCTGCGCGCGCTTGACACCGACCGGTTCGAGCCGGTGCCGGTGGGCATCACCAAGCAGGGCCAGTGGATCGTGGACGGCGAGGACCCGCGCGGATGGGATATGGCCGACGGTCTGCCGGTCGTCGAGAAGACTCCCGGCTCGCGCGACGTCGTGCTGGACGTGGCGCTCGGGCAGGATGGCTTCTTCGCCCGCAACGACGACGGCACGCTGAGCTCGCTGGGGCACGTTGACGCGGTGCTGCCGGTTCTGCACGGCCCGTATGGCGAGGACGGCACGATTCAGGGTCTGCTGGAGATGATGGATGTGCCGTACGTCGGTTGCGGCGTGCTCGCGTCCGCCGCGTGCATGGACAAGCATTACACGAAGGTGCTGCTGGCCGCCGCCGGCATTCCGGTCGCTCCCGGCATCACCGTGGACGCGCGCGGCTTCGACGCGGCGTCGCGGTTCGCCGCTGATGCCGATGGTCTGCTCGCTCGGGTCGAGGAGGCCGGACTGGCGTACCCGCTGTTCGTCAAGCCGTCCCGCGCCGGATCGAGCTTCGGCGTGACCAAGGTGGAGCATGCCGGTGACGCCGCCGAGCTGGCCGCCGCCGTGTTTGAGGCGAGCCATCATGATTGGCGAATCCTGATCGAGCAGGGCATCGACGCGCGTGAGATCGAGTGCGCGGTGCTGTGCCCGAAGGCCGGCAGTGAGCCGCAGGCCAGCTGGCCGGGCGAGATCGTGCTCGACAAGCGCAACAGCGGCGACGACCAGTTCTACGACTTCGACAGCAAGTACATGGATTCGTCGGCGAGCCATGTGGAGGTGCCGGCGAATCTGCCTCAGGAGACTCTGCAGCAGGTGCGCGAGACCGCGGTCAAGGCGTTCAAGGCGGTGGATGGCGCCGGCCTGAGCCGCGTGGACACGTTCGTGACGCCGGACGGCGAGGTGATGGTCAATGAGATCAACACGATGCCCGGTTTCACGCCGATCTCCATGTATCCGAAGGCATGGGAGGCGACCGGCATCGGCTATACCGAGCTGATCACCAAGCTGATCGACGGCGTGCTGCGCTAGAAACCGACGGCACGGTTAGGAGAAACACTATGGGAAAACATGTTGGAGGCAAGCTGGTGCTTGCCGGAGCCGTAGCCGCGGGCGCCGCGGTCTGGGCCATCAAGCCGCGTTCGTTCAGCGACAAGCAGCGTCATTTCGCGCCGTCGGTTCCGGACGTATGGTATGCGCATCGTGGCCTGCATGACGCGGGATCGGGACTGACGCCGGAGTATGCGGCGCACAGCGGCGAGTATGTGGCGCTGGCGCGTCGCTGCGCATTGCGCGCGGGATACGGGACCGCTGACTTCAGCGGCTCGATCGCCCCGGAGAATTCGCTGGCTGCGTTCGCCGCCGCCTGTGAGGCCGGATTCGGCATCGAATTGGACGTGCAGCTCACCAAGGACGGCCGCGTGGTGGTCGTGCATGACGATAACCTGTTGCGCGTGGCCGGAGATCCGCGCAAGATCGCCGACCTGACGTATGAGGAGCTGTCGCGCATCCCGCTGTTCCCCGCGCCCGCGAAGCCGGGGGATGCCGAGGCGGCGCCCGTCGCCGACCCGGTGGCCGCCGCACAGTTCGCTCCGCAGGGCTACTACCAGCACGTGCCGCTGTTCGTCGACGTGCTGCGCGTGATCGCGGGACGTGTACCGGTGATCGTGGAGTACAAGTTCACCGACAACGCCGCGTGGGGCGAGCGGGCGGACGAGCTGATGGAGAAGGGCGACCAACTGCTGCAGGCGTATGACGGCCCGTATGTGATCGAGTCGTTCCATCCGGGCGCGGTCAACTGGTACAAGGAGCACCGTCCGGAGGTGTGCCGCGGCCAGTTGGCAGAGCCGGCGTCGCTCACCGGTACCGGGGTCAAGGAGTGGCTGGCCGGGCTGTTGGCGTTCGATTGGATCTCCCGTCCGGACTTCGTGGCGTTCGACTGGCATGGCGGCCCCTCTCCGCAGCTGCGGGCCGCACGCTGGATGGGCGCGATACCGGTGTCGTGGACGGTTCGCAGCGCGGACGAACTCGCCGAATGCGACCAGTATTTCGACCGCCACATCTTCGAGTCGTTCGTTCCGGATAGCAAATAGTCCTTTTATATATATAGTGCGTGCCCCCCCCCGTCGCGAAGCGACTGGGGGCATTAGCGTCCGTAAGTGCGCGCCGAAACGACAAGTGCGCGCACTTACGGACGCAAACAGACCCATTTGCGTCCGTAAGTGCGCAGGGTCGTCGTTCCGGCGCGAACATATGAACGCAAATCACCTTCGGTGAGCATCGCATCGGCCAGTTGGCTCTTCCAGCGCTCCAATAAGTAAGGTAAGTTAACAAATAGCGGAAGACTTCCGCGAGACAGTGTTGTCGCGACGGGAAAAATCGCTGTTCTTTGAGGGGATTTGCGCAGGTCTTTTCATGCATACCCATTGGTATATGGCGAAAATTTCTATTTTCCTTGGAAAATAATAATGTTAACAACACACGTTCTTGTGTTTTGTTAAGAGTGTTATCATAGAAAACTGAGACGCGCGTGTCGGGCTTCCGTCATGCGTATCCGCTCAAGGTTAAGCCTTAGTGCTCCATGATGAAGGTAAGGAAATATGAGAAAACGAGTGGTTTCAGTGGCCCTTGCGGTTGCGCTCGCTGTCGCCCCACTGGGGGTGGTCAGCACAGCGTCCGCCGCGCCGCTTTCTGCAAGTGATTTGCAGACTCTCGCGCTCCGTTCAGCGGCTAGCTCCAATGACGCGAACGCCAACGATGTCGCCACCGTCGCGGACGATGCTGCCGTGAACGGCTGGACGATTGACCGCAACACCGCCAAAGGCGGCGAAATTCTTGCAGCCGGCACTGGCGATTATGCGGGATGGACTCATTTCAAGTCCACCTCCGCCAACGGCAATGCCACCAGCAGCAGTGGCTATCCGGCTGTCGCCATTAGCGGCAAGACGATTGACCTGACTCGGGCTGGAGAGTTCTCCATCAAGGTCAAGTCCCCGCAGGCTGGTTCCGCGAACCGTTTCGGCTTCTACCTCGGCTACAAGGATCCGGGCAACGCCCTGTTCCTGGGCTATGACAAGGGGGGCTGGTTCTGGCAGAAGTATGTCGGAGGCAATGGCGATTGGTACAACGGCACACGTGTCGCTGCCCCTGCCGCGAACGCTGAAATCACCGTCAACGTCTCCTGGACTGCCGCCAAGGTTGCCACGCTGACTATTGACGGACAGAAGGCGTTCGATGTGGATTACTCCTCGATGACCGCGCTGACCGACAAGCTCGCCATGAAGGCCGGCTCTTACTCCGGCACCAGCGAAGTCACTGATGTCTACTTCAAAAACTTCACCGTGGGTGAAGTCGCCAAGCACAACGTGACCGGCAAGGTCGTCGACGCCAGCGGCGCCGCCATCGCCGGCGCCGAAGTCGTCACCGGCAAGAACTCCGCCACCACCGCGGCGGACGGCACCTTCACCCTCACCGGCCTCGCCGCCGGCGACTACACGCTGACCGTGTCCGCCGAAGGCTACGATGACGCCACCAAGACCGTCACCGTCGCCGATGGCAATGCCTCAGTCGGCAACATCACGCTGAACAAGTCGGCCGAAGTCGCTACTGAGACGCTCTCCACCGCCGCCATGGACGTGCGCGTGAAGAAGAACTTCCCGTCCGTGTACGACTACACGATGAAGAAGCTCGACGGCAAGATCATGTACGGCCAGCCGAAGGACGTGCGCGTCATCACCATTAACGGCACCGACGTGACGCTGAAGGACTCCGACGTGACCTTCAAGAAGGTCAGCGCGACCGAGGCCCAGTACACGCTGAACGTCAAGAGCGGCGACAAGATCAACGCGGTCGTCACCGTGCAGATCAAGGTCGTCGACAATACGCTCAAGCTCAACGTCACCAAGATCGTGAACAAGGCGGATGACGCCAAGACCGAGGCCGAGGAGAACCCGGTCCAGACGATTGCGTTCCCGAACCAGAGCCTCATCTCCGTGCGCTCCGGTCAGGACGGCGCCCAGTTCACCGGCGCCCGCATGTCGTCCGACACTGCCAGGCCCGGTGACACCAACTTCGACATCACCGCCGACACCACGGTCAGCAATGCGAACGACTACACCTACGGCTTCGTCTCGGGCAATGGCCTGAGCGCCGGCCTGTGGTCCAACTCCGAGCACGACGGCACCACCGTCGGCAACACCGTCGCCGGCGGTGCGAGGAACACCCGCGTGCTCACCTCCACCCAGAAGGTCGGCAAGGCCACCTCCTTCGGTCTGGGCACTGCACCGTGGTACTACCACCGCGTCGTGACCGACACGAAGAAGAACACCTACACCGTCGAAGAGACCGACATGCCGAAGATGGCCGTCGCCATCGCCGGCGACGAGAACGAGGACGGCACGGTCAACTGGGAAGATGGCGCGATCGCATACCGCGACATCATGAACAACCCATACAAGTCCGAGGAAGTGCCCGAGCTGGTCGCATGGCGCATCGCCATGAACTTCGGCTCCCAGGCGCAGAACCCGTTCCTGACCACGCTTGACAACGTCAAGAAGGTCGCCCTCAACACCGACGGCCTCGGCCAGTCCGTGCTGCTCAAGGGCTACGGCAACGAAGGCCACGACTCCGGCCATCCGGACTACGGCGACATCAACACCCGCGCCGGCGGCGCCGCGGACATGAACACCCTGATGGAGAAGGGCACCAAGTACGGCGCCCGCTTCGGCGTGCACGTCAACGCGTCCGAAATGTACCCGGAAGCCAAGGCCTTCAGCGAGGACATGGTGCGTCGCAACTCCAGTGGCGGCCTGAGCTACGGCTGGAACTGGCTGGATCAGGGCATCGGCATCGACGGCATCTACGATCTCGCCTCCGGCATGCGCAAGTCCCGCTTCGCTGACCTCAAGAGCAAGGTCGGCGACAACATGGACTTCATCTACCTCGACGTGTGGGGCAACAACACCTCCGGCGCCGAGGACTCGTGGGAAACCCGCAAGATGAGCCAAATGATCAACCAGAACGGCTGGCCGTATGACCACCGAATGGGGCGCCGGCAACGAGTATGACGCAACCTTCCAGCACTGGGCCGCCGACCTTACCTACGGTGGTTGCCGCCATGAAGGGCGAGAACTTCATCGAGGTCATGCGCTTGCCTCGCGCAACCACCAGAAGGACAGCTGGGTCGGCGACTACCCGTCGTACGGCCAGGCCGCGAACGCCCGCTGCTCGGCGGCTACAGCATGAAGGACTTCGAAGGCTGGCAGGGACGCAACGACTACGCCGCGTACATCAGGAACCTGTACACGCACGACGTGTCCACCAAGTTCATCCAGCACTTCAAGGTCGTCCGCTGGGTC
>ENA-OQCW01001251-OQCW01001251.1-human-gut-metagenome-genome-assembly--contig:-NODE-1251-length-10786-cov-3.716578_pt1 | contig 10786 bp, 8 predicted proteins | sample MGYA00242767_ERZ504593 | MGnify/ENA primary metagenome ERZ504593 (study PRJEB26092, sample SAMD00036307) | human gut metagenome | host: Homo sapiens | study: EMG produced TPA metagenomics assembly of... | reverse complement strand
CACACCCACGTAGGGTGTGACCTTCCACAGACCCCCTCTATTCTGCCTTTGACAAGTTTCAATCCACACACCCCACGTAGGGTGTGACAGTTTTTGGACGGTGGTTATCGGAACGCCTTGGTGTTTCAATCCACACACCCACGTAGGGTGTGACTTCTTCGTGTGAGAGGTGGACGTTATCTAAGGAAGTTTCAATCCACACACCCACGTAGGGTGTGACACTAATAGACTAATGAATGCCTAAGCAAAATTAAAGTGTTTCAATCCACACACCCACGTAGGGTGTGACACTAACAACTAAATTTTCTCTCTGATCTTTTTGTTTCAATCCACACACCCTACGTAGGGTGTGACACATAATAGCTTTAGTATATGATGACGCCTCCATTGTTTCAATCCACACACCCACGTAGGGTGTGACAATAGTGCTTGCAGCAAATGATGACGTTATAGTTGTTTCAATCCACACACCCACGTAGGGTGTGACTCTATATCTAATAACATATTATAAATCAGCAAGTTTAATCCACTGTTATGCGAATCATCATTATTATTCAACTTCATAACGAAGAAATACTCTACAAATAATTTAATCTACTGATTATTAACACATGCGAAGATACTACTTTTTTTGTAACACACCACATTCGCATTATATTATAAGAGCCTCCTCAACTTTATAAGCCGTTTCAACACCTATTACTTCTACCCTCTTATTCTCATTTTTACTAAGAATATAAAAACGAACACTATCAAGAGACATATCAATAATATCCCTAACTCTCCCTTTTAAAAGAGAATATTGCGCTTCCGTCACTACACACTCAAAGACTGAGTTCTGCACCCTCTGTCCATAATCCAAACATGCCTTGGCCACACATCGTAAACGGCGAGCCCCCTCTTTGCTTGTAGTATCCACATCGTAAGTCACAAGAATGTACATAATTAAAAATCATTTTATAAGAAATACCGGATAATCGTCAATATCCTGCCTGATATATCTTGCCATTAACATAGCCTGCACATAAGGCAGAAGCCCTATTTCAACTTTTTCATTAAGATAAGGATGAATTATCACTTCCCTTTTCCTTGCCTGCCATGCAGTAATAAAAGTCTTTTTCCCTTTATCTGTCATAACAACCCCATTATCACCTTGGAACAAGAAGTCTTTTACTGAAATCTGTCTTTTATTAATCAACGACAAAATAAAACGGTCGCCAAGGTAAGCACGTAACTCTTCCATCATATCTAAAGCCAACGACGTGCGCCCTGGACGGAGTGTATGGAGAAACCCGACGTATGGATCAAGGCCAACAGTTTCGAGAGCGGCCGCAACATCATTGGCAATCAAGGTATATGCAAAAGACAACATGGCATTCACCGCATCCTTGGGAGGACGACGATTGCGACCATGAAATGGAAAATCAGTCTTCTGATTAAGTATCAAGATTGGCAATACCTCAAAATAGGCATTCGAAGCCATCCCCTCATAACCAATTAATTCCGTCTTATCTTGAGCCTTCAAAACATCACGTTTGGCACGTTCCAATACTTGCACCGCTCTATTAATGTCTTCATTCTCACCATAATCACGAATATATCTCCTCAATATATTGCGATAGTTTTGAATCTTACCACCAATCATCAACCGAACCACATGCAACGACCAAGATGCATCGTCCGACAATTGGTACTGCTTTTTGCGTAACAGAACATTTCCTTTCGTAGCACCTTGAACCCTGCTGATGAATCTGCCTTGTGGAGAAAGAAATGTGAGTGATATACCATTGTCACTACACAATTTCATCACACCGGGACTTGCGCCCATATATCCGAACGTAACGATGCCTTCTATATTTATGACAGGAATACGAAACACCTCCTCCTGCTGAACAGATATAACGACATTCAGCCCATCCTTACTAAGATACGCTTCCGGTGTCGTCACATACAAAGTATTCAATAGTTTTCTCATAGATACAGATTTTTAGTAAGGTAATTATCTACCGAAGTACAATTATTTACCATTTCCGGCATGCAAATATCTTTCAGCGAGCACTTGTCACAATGTTTCCCATATTCAGCCTTCGGGATAACCGCTTTACTAAATATATCGTGCATATCCCGGGCACATTGTCTGACTATATCTCGCAGTTCCTCCGTTATATCCACATTAACCCGATGGCGAAGCTCCCCATAAAAGAAAGCGCCGTATGGTATATGGATAGCATACATTTCTTCTATGCACATGATTTGTGCTGCCAACTGCACTTCATCCACCTCGTTTCTTTTCGGTTTGCCATGCTTATACTCCACAGCAACCGGTTGCCATCGCCCCGGATAGTTGGGATGCAAGATAGTATTTTCAAGAGATGAGGAAGGAAACAACTCTATGGCATCAGAGATTCCATAGAGTCCAAGTTCACGCAAAGCGATATTCACCGCACGCAATGTTATCTGGTCACCACACTTCTGTCTATAAAACGGATCATCTACATGCTTGTGCAGAATCTGTCCTTCGATGGTGAGACGATTATCGCCCCATTGCTGCTCAATGTGTATCAAAGCCCATTGCCGGGGACAGAACCTAAAGTGCTGAATCCCCGACAACATGAGCATATCGTCTTCATTGTACATACGATGGAATTATATCAGTTCCTCAATAGTTACATTTGATGGAGCATTCTCCTTATCTATAGTAACTGAATAATCGATGAATGAGCGTGGTGCTCCATCGCAGACTTTCTCCACTTTTACCAATTCAAACAACTTGTTGGCGGGAGCATTACCCAATATGGAGTCATGCTTGAAGACTATCAGTTTTTGAGCACTCATCAATCCACGTGCCGCCGAACGATCCACATCGAACATATTCTTTAATGCGTTCCAAAATAGTTCAAGGTCTTCTTCAGAAAATCCTGTCTGTTGTGCCAAGTTGGCGGAGATGAAGCCGTGACAGACGTAGAGGCCATAAGGAATGGTGGCTTTACGTCCCATTGTACGATTGCCACCATCTTGTTTTTCTGCTTCTTTCTCTGTTGCTACTGCCATACGAGTAATAGAATGTTCCGCTACAGCAATTGGATCTATAGAACGAGCAAAGGTGAACTGGATAGGGCCACGAACTTGACCCGCATTTTTACCTGTTGACATAACTGCGCCGAATGTTCTGATATCGAAGTAATTATTACACATAAAACGACGTGCTGCTTCTATTTTGTCCTTTGCATTTTTTACTTCTGAATCATCATGTGCATTATCAATCAAAGTATTCAGGACTGCCTTCTCTTTGATAAATATATCAAAGCCATTCACAAGCCCTTTTGCTATTTGTACATAGTTACGAACCTTGCGTTTCAAACAGACATCCGTAACAAGTCCCATACCTGTTTCGGCATCCACACGTGGTAGATTACCCGCATCCGGATCACCATTTGGGTTACCATCTTTTACATCAAATATGTAAACGAAATCAATTCTATTCTTTAGTTCTGACATAACTTTATATTTTTAAAATTATTATTCCATTTCTTTATTTTCCTTGTTCATAAAAAGGTCTTGACGTTGATGATAATATCCCACAAAGAACCGTCCTTGATCTTGCAGGTTAAGATGTGGAGGAAATCCTTTTGCATCAAGTTTGGATATAATTTCCTGTTTCAGCTTCTCATAGAACACTTGTCCACCCGGATTCAACTTCTCTATATGATGAGTAGAAAGGTTGAGCACCGTGGCAAAAACCATGGAAGGAGTTGCTGATGCAGCATTCATATAGCGTTCTCGAATGGAATGAATACCATTGGCATCCTCCTGTATCTTGTCAAGTACGGCAAATAGCCTTCCACAAAGATACCCTTGATTTTGATTTTCTTTGTCTAACATAACATCTAATTTTTTATGGTTGTTATTTTCGTTTAGTCTGTTGAGATATGCCTTGATGATAGCAGCACGCACTATATTGACGGATTGTTCTGTACGTATGCGACGAATACATGCTTGAAAGAGAGAAGCCGGATACGGCAACCCTTGAAATATGCTTCTCACCACAGCATCAGGAAGGTTGGGAGTCGCATCACTTGACTTTCCTCCAAGAGTAACATTTCCAAGAATGGAATGCAGTCCCAAGTACGGCTTCTTATCTTTGCGAGTGTCCACCATCTCCATATCTGTAAAATGCTTACTTATCAAACCTGCAAACTCACGCAAAGGCATCTCATTCCAATATACTACCGCAATTCTTGCCGAATTAGGAGCCAAACCCAAAATGAAGAATTTGTCATCATCGTTTGCCGATAATTTTCCGTTATAGATAGACTGGAAAGTATCATATACTAACTTTATACGCCTGTTTGGGTCGTCATTTTCTTCTTCAATCCGCCCCAACAAAGAAAATAAACTATTCTCGGACTCTTTTGAAGCCTCGCTATTGAAGGAAGCCCAGAAAAGATAAGTACGTGAGCCCACCATAAACTTATTGTGAGAATCCGAACGCAGCAAATGATTCAATGCGGTTGTATATGCAAATTCAGCTTCTTCTGATATTGGAGCATTGTATCCTTTAGATTTCCCATACGAATCATACCCGGAATTAACTTGAAATGCAACCAGTTTGGCTGTTTCTTGGCTTCCAAGTATCTTTGTAGCAGTTGTAATCTCTACAACTTTTGAATATCTCCCTGTTATCAAACAAAGATTTCCTACCACGCCATGATTCTCTTCAAACAAATTTATCAATTCCGTTTTCGAAGCCACTATTTTCGTATCCCCTTCTATAAGGAAAGAAAAGGTAGAATATTTCTTATTAAGATTTTTGGCTATATCATCCCATAAAGAATCTTTCTGCATAGCCCCAATTATAAAAGAAGGGTCTTGCTGATAAAATGCATAAACAGCTTTTATGTCCTCATTATCCGGAAAAGCATCATATATATCTTTTACTTTCGCCTTAAATACTTCAAAGTACTTACGTATCTTTTCCATATCCCCCTTATCGGAATAACCAAATACATATTTACAATTGTCATACAAATAGTTTGCAACAGGGGCACTTGACCGGCTAACACTTTTCTTAACAAGAAACTGCTGTGCCGACTTCTTATCTATGCGCCTGTCTTCAAAGCGCAGAAATTTTCCACATCTATCAATAACAATAATAAATCCAATCTCTTTGTATTCTAAACCAAAAGGGGCCACATCATCTCCACTTCGATGATAGTAATCATATAATGCTTTCAGTATCATCTCAACACCTCCTCACTATCTTTATCCGGTACAACAATCACTCCCTTTTTCATTTGGGCTCTATAAAACATAGCATTCGGTTTTTGTGGATTTTCCTCAAAGTCCATATCATAAAGCATAATGCCGAAATCCCTGTCTTCGGCTAAGGGATTATCAAGATTATCAGTACTTTCAATATACTTCCAGTTTGCAGAAAACTCACGACATCCGAGATAGGGCTGCGTAAAACATTGCCCTTGTGATGCCCTGCGTTCGAACATCTGATAATACTTCATAGGATTCTCGTCAGCACTTGGCTGATGCTTGGCAAAAGCCTCTTTCGGACGGTCTTTTACCGGAATAAATACTAACTTAGCATAAATTCGGTAACGCACATCCAGCAGAAGCAAAGTGTTCTTCTGTTGGCGTGTCTTTCCATCATCTATATAAATTGGTTTCATGCTGGAATTTACCACCGCTCCAACTTCATTCCGTCTAATGGTAGCCCATTTTATAGGCCTGAGTACCTCAATCTTGGTTATCTGCCAACGCATGGCATAACGTTTAAACAGTATCGCTTCAAAGATGGCGCGTGCCGCCGATGGCGTAATGACATCATAACTCACACGCTCTACTTTCAACTCCGGACGAGTGAAACAAGCCCAATCGCCCCACACCTCCAGACAATATTCTTTATCTGTATATTCCATATCATTCATCGTTTTCCTTGTTTTCCAATAAATCTTCTGGCTTCTGACCTTCAAAAAACCTTTTTTGCCGACAAGGGAGTTACCACTTCACGACCGGTTTTTTGCTCCAACTGTTCGCGTGCCACACGAGCCACATCACCACCGTCAGCCGCATCACTGCATATTTTCACCCAATGTCTGAGGATTTTAGCTTTAGTAATACTTGTCGTAGAGAGTTCGGCCAGCATATTAAGAACCAATTCTTCATTGGTCATATTGTCCCGGAGATTTTCTTTCTTCAAGCCCTTGAACTTGTTTGTACTCCTTTGCCGACTTTCCGGCCCATTGCTGATAGATAATGTCTGTAAGAGTAGCATATTGAACACCTTCCTCTACATTATGTAGTTTCCATTGATCTGTAAGATCTTTACGGATTTCAATGCTCTTCAAGCGTTGGTTTATCCAGTTGTCAGAGTAACCAAGTCGCTTGTAGTCCATCATAGCTTGCTCAATACTCAACTCAGGGTCTTGCATCTGATCAAGACGTTCGGATGCTACATGTGCCATCCATTGCTTGAACGGTTCTGCCTTGGGAGATGGGATAGACTGAATGATACGTAGTAGTTGTTCTGTATCAGCCACATCTGTAAGTCGCATCTTACCGTCTGCGGCTTTCATTTTCAAACCGTGACAATTTGTCACGGTTTCATTTCCCTCTTCTTTAAGTCTTTGCTTTAACTTACGCCAATAAGCAGTTGCATCAACACTGTCTGTTAAAACTGACACTACATCAACTATCGAAAAATACCATTTTTCCTTTTCATCATCCCACACGGTGCGGACTTTACGTTCTTCAAACAATTTCAATGTTTCTTTCTTTGTCATATCCGTTTCTTTATATCATTAATACTTCCTCCAGCCAATGGTTATCAAGACTGAGACCTGTGGCTTTATTATACTGAGACCTGTCTGCCAATACATATATTCCTTCCAATATTTCTTCGACAAGCCCATAGCCTTTCAGTTGCTTAAAATCATAGGAACGGATGCCTACAGTAAATTTCGCCAATTGCTTCACCAACGAGTAGGTACACCCCGATTCTTTCAACTGCTCTATAAGTTCCATGCTGTTTTCCCAATTTACGATAACATTTATACTTGTATCATCAATCAGGCGAAATTCTTTTGATGCAGTTTCAAAACATAACTCAGTAGGTTTGTAAAGCCAGTGCTTTATATCCTTTTCATCAAATGTTTGTTTTCTGCTATACAATTGACAAAAATACGCTTTCATGGTAGAAGGAGCAAACCAATCACTATCTTCCGGCAAATTCAACCGAGCATTGTTGGAGTCAGCCATTGAACCGAAGGGATTTCGCTTCTCTGCAGCCAGACTGAACACAAATGTATGTCCCATGGCACTTCGTCCTTCCCGATTGCACCGTCCCGCTGCTTGCAATACAGAATCGAGTCCTGCTTCTTGACGGAACACAACCGGAAAGTCTATATCCACACCAGTCTCCACAAGTTGGGTTGCAATGACCCTGACAATCGGCTGCAACCCATCCTTCAATAAAGTTTTTATTTTGCCAATAGTTTCGTGTAAGTGGGCAGGGCACATCATTCTAGACAAATGCAATTTCACTCCGTCATTGGGCAAACGGTCATACAGCTCTTTGGCATCTTTACGAGTGTTCACTATGCACAACACCTTATTATATTCAGACACCTTTGCAGCTATCTCATCGTATGTTCTTCCTGTATCATCGATTGCCAACTTCACACGGCGAAGTTGGTCATGCAAAGCAAATTCTTCCGGAATAATTTCCTTGATATGTTCTATTCCCTTAAAATCAGCTTTAGGATTTGTTCCTTCTATCAGACCGCTCAATACCGGCTGACTTGCCGTGGTAAACAATACCGAAATCCCGAACATTTCCTGATACGCTTTCAGCGCATCGACTATCGGCTGCAAGAAGCCGGTTGGCAACATCTGAACCTCATCCAAAACAAGAATTGAATTTGCCATGTTGTGCAGTTTGCGGCAATCAGATGTTTTATTGCTAAACATAGATTCAAAAAGCTGTACATTGGTAGTGACAATAATGGGATAGTTCCAATTCTCTGTAGCCAATTTTGCTTTTTCCCTATTTTCCTCGTCCTTAATATCATCGGGGTCGAAATTACTATGATGCTCCAATACATTTTCTTCACCAAAGATTTCCTTCAAAAGCCCTGCCGTTTGCACAATGATACTGGTATATGGGATGGCGATGATGATACGATTCATTGAATGGCTTACAGCATGCTTCATGGCCCATAACAAAGAAGAAAGTGTTTTACCGCCTCCCGTCGGAACCGTAAGGCTATAAAATCCTTTTTCGCTTGAAGAAGTTCTACTGCATTGTTCTTTCACTTGCCGGCGGATGCGGTTCACTTTCGTATCGGCTGCATTCGATTGCAGTTTTTGCATATATACCTCCAGCTGTGGAAGCAAATCGACAAGCGTAGCCAAATTTCCCCGCTTCCGCCATGACTCTACATCCATAAACCGTTCTGTATCGAGTCGGTCGGCATCTACAAGACAGGAAAAAAGCATACGGGAAAGGTGATGAAAGTGTTTCCATTCAACCTTTGATTTAGAAAAAGGTGAATCAATAAATTCTTGGAATAATAAAGGTTTGTTTATGCTAATGTCACCCTCGTTTATTTCTTCGGACAATAGCCTCTCTTTCAATATGTTTTCCACATCCCCGAAATTATGTAACCCCGTGTGATGAGAAATAATTTGGTTTACAAGAAGATGGGAAACATCTTTTCCCATAAGTTCTTTTGCCAATATTCCACCCACAAAAGCATGGGTATGATCATCATAGCGCTTCTTGTCACTCGTAGGCAAACCATTCATCTTGCGTATGTATTGCTGGAATGCCGCCCGTTCCTTTCCTTTATCATGAAGTAGGCCGAGCGCACGCCCCCAAGAAGGAAGTCCGAACTGCCCGGCGAAGGATGCCGCCATATCAGCAACCCCCTTTTGATGTTCATCATTGGTTTGTATCATCCATTGACCATTCTCCCTATTTTGATACAAATGGGATATCAACTGCTTTTCATCTATCATCTGATTAAATTTATAAGGCTAGCATTTCACAAATATATATAATAATATCAGACCCTCGCAAAAGAAAATCATATTTCAGGTCAGCTTCATCAGTTTTCATCCTTAAAACAAGAAATACAATCAACAACGACAAGAACGGGCATTCCGCCTTGTCGACTCCACACAGGGAAAGGAGAACAAACCATTTCGGAGGGAAAAAAGAACTTCCGTCACCACATCTCACTGATTCTAAAGGAGATATAGTGACGGAAGAAAAAAAATAATCTGTTAATCCGCATAGATAATCACGGATGAATATACCGGACTATTCCGACAACATCCGCTTGATGAGATCAAGCTTTCACTACTGCCAACAACTCATCCGGTGTAACCAGTGACTGCTCGCCCGTAGTCATATTCTTCAAAGTCAGTTTCCCTTCGTTCATTTCATTTTCACCAACAATGGCGACAAAAGGAATCTGCTTGTCATTGGCATATCCCATCTGCTTCTTCATTTTAGAAGCATCCGGATAAATTTCGGCACGTACCCCTGTTTCACGGACTTTTGCCAGGATAGGCAGACAATAAGCAGCCTCTTTATCGCCGAAGTTTACAAACAACAGTTCAGTTCCGTTCACCGCTTCTTTCGGGTACAAATCCAACTGATTCAACACATCAAAAATACGGTCGGCTCCGAAAGAGATACCTACACCAGACATACCGTCCATACCAAAGACACCGGTCAGGTTATCATAACGGCCGCCACCGCTGATACTGCCAATCTGTACATCCAAGGCTTTCACTTCAAAAATAGCGCCAGTATAATAATTCAAGCCACGAGCCAAAGTCAAATCCAGTTCCACTTCACTCTTCACACCCAGTGTAGATACGGTTTTTAATATGAATTCACTTTCTTCTACTCCCTTCATTCCCGTTTCACTAGCTGCAAGGACTGTTTTCAAAGTTTCCAATTTCTCTTCATTGCTTCCACTCAATAAAATAATCGGCTGCAATTTATCAATAGCCTCTTGAGGAATCCCTTTAGAAGCCAATTCCGCATTTACATTTTCCAAGCCTATCTTGTCCAGCTTATCAATAGCTACGGTGATATCCACAATTTTATCGGCCTCACCTATGATCTCGGCAATACCGGTCAATATCTTACGGTTATTGATTTTAATTGAAACGCGTACTCCGAATTTGCCAAATACCCGGTCTATCATCTGTACCAGCTCCACTTCATTCAATAAAGAATTACTGCCTACCACATCGGCATCACACTGATAGAATTCACGATAACGGCCCTTCTGAGGACGGTCCGCACGCCAAACCGGCTGAATTTGATAACGCTTGAAAGGGAAACTGATTTCGTCACGGTGCATGACCACGTAACGGGCGAACGGTACAGTGAGATCATAGCGTAATCCTTTTTCACAGAATTTGCTCGCCAGCTTTACCGCATTGCGGCTCAACAATTCTTCATCGGTAATGCCGTTGAAATAATCACCTGAGTTCTGTATCTTAAACAATAACTTATCCCCTTCATCACCGTATTTTCCCATCAAAGTAGACAAATTCTCCATAGAAGGAGTTTCAATCTGCTGATAGCCGAAAAGATGAAATACATCACGAATCGTATTGAATATATAATTACGTTTCGCCATTTCCACCGGCGAAAAATCTCTCGTTCCTTTAGGTATACCTGGTTTTGCTGCCATAATGATTCTATTTAATTTATTTTGAGCCACAAAATTACACTAAATATTTCATTCGTAAA
>ENA-OQCW01001249-OQCW01001249.1-human-gut-metagenome-genome-assembly--contig:-NODE-1249-length-10815-cov-2.692740_pt1 | contig 10815 bp, 14 predicted proteins | sample MGYA00242767_ERZ504593 | MGnify/ENA primary metagenome ERZ504593 (study PRJEB26092, sample SAMD00036307) | human gut metagenome | host: Homo sapiens | study: EMG produced TPA metagenomics assembly of... | reverse complement strand
CAAAAGGAATTTTTAGAAAAGAGAATAAAAAACCCCTTGTGGGTGACAATGTGGAGATCGATGTGCTGGACGAAAAAGACATGGAGGGCAGCCTGGTCCGCATCCTTCCGAGAAAGAATGAGCTGATCCGTCCCGCGGTGGCCAACGTGGATCAGGCTCTTGTTGTCTTTGCGGCTGCCAAGCCGGATCCCCACCTGAACCTGCTGGATCGCTTTCTTGTCATGATGGAGAGAAAAGAGATCCCGGCAGTGCTCTGTTTTAATAAGAAGGATATTGCCGGTGATCCGAGGCTTGTGCAGCTGGAGGATATTTATCGGAACTGCGGATGCCGGATCCTTTTCACCAGTGCTCAGAAGAAAGAAAACATCCGGCAGCTGCGGGAGATCCTGGAGGGGAAAACGACCACAGTGGCAGGTCCCTCCGGTGTGGGGAAATCATCCCTGATCAATCTTCTTCAAAGTGAGATACAGATGGAGACCGGCTCCATCAGTGAAAAGATTGAAAGGGGGAGACATACCACCCGCCACAGCGAACTGATTGCCATAGACGAAAATTCTTATATCATGGACACGCCGGGATTCAGTTCTCTGTATACCAACGACTTTGAAAAGGAAGAGTTGAAGTACTGCTTCCCGGAGTTCTCCCCCTTTGAGGGACAGTGCAGATACAATGGATGCGACCATGTGCACGAGCCGGACTGCGCCGTGAAGGAGGCGGTGGATGCCGGAAGGATACACAGGACCCGGTACGACAGCTATCTGGATATGTATGAAGAGCTGAAGGCAAAGAGGAGGTATTGAGGTTATGGACTACATTTTAGCGCCGTCCATACTGGCGGCGGACTTTACAAAGCTGGGAGAGGAGATCCGGCTGACAGAGGAAAACGGAGCTGCCTGGCTCCACTTTGACGTTATGGACGGCATGTTTGTCCCCAGTATTTCTTTTGGCATGCCTGTGCTGAAATCCATCCGTCACGCCACGGGACAGTTCATGGACGCCCACCTCATGGTGCAGGATCCAATCCGCTATGTGGAGGCCTTCAAGGAGGCGGGGGACGGACGGAGTGACCGTCCACCTGGAGGCCTGCCCGGACGTGAAGGCTGCCCTGGACAAGATCCATACGTGCGGCATGAAGGCGGGACTTTCCATCTGCCCGGAGACGCCGGCGGCGGAGGTGGAGAAGTACCTGGACGATGTGGAGATGATCCTCATCATGTGCGTCCACCCCGGCTTCGGGGGACAGAAATTCATCCCTGGATCTTTGGAAAAGATACGGGCTGTGCGGGCGATGGCACGGGAAAAGGGAAAGGACCTGAACATCCAGGTGGACGGGGGCGTGTACCTGACCAATGTGAGGGAGGTGCTGGACGCGGGAGCCAATGTGATCGTCGCCGGCTCCGCTGTCTTTAACGGAAGCCCGGCGGAAAACACAAAGAATTTCATGGAGATATTTAAGAGCTATGAGTAGGAGAGCAGTGATCATCAGCGGGGGGACTCTGTACGAGGAGCTGATAGAAAAGACCATCGGGAGTGCGAGGAGCCCTGCATTATCGGGGTGGACAAAGGGGTGGAGTTCCTGTATCGCCACAGGATCCAGCCCAGCTATATCGTGGGAGATTTTGACAGTCTGTCCCAGGAGATCGTGGACTATTATAAAAACGAGACCCACGTCTCCGTGCGTGAGTTCAATCCGGTCAAGGACGCCTCCTGACACGGAGATCGCAGTGCGGCTTGCCATCACCCTGGGATGCCACGAGATGGTGATCCTGGGCGCTACCGGAAGCCGGGTGGACCATCTGTGGGCGAATATACAGACTCTGACGATTCCGTTCAAGGCCGGGATTGATGCTGTCATTCTGGATCCGATGAACAGGATACGGCTTATTGGCGGAGAGACACACCTGAAAAAAGAGGATGCCTTCGGGGACTACTTTTCCGTGTTCCCGCTGGAGATCCCTGTGGATGACTTTAATATCAGAGGCGCGAAATATCCGCTGAAGAACCACATCCTGAAGCCCTATGACAGCCTCTGCGTGAGCAATGAATATAAAGAAGACACTGTGGAGATCGAGTTCTCTTTCGGTATCGTCATACTGATGGAGACGAAAGACTGAACAGAGATACGCCGGCAGAAAGGATGCCGTAGAATAAGGATGCCGTAGAACATTGAAGACAAAGGAGATTTGAGTATATATGAAACTGGGAATCGTAGGTTTACCAAACGTAGGAAAAAGTACACTTTTTAATTCCCTAACAAAGGCAGGGGCTGAATCAGCCAATTATCCATTTTGTACAATCGATCCTAACGTAGGAATTGTTACAGTTCCTGATGCACGTGTGGATCATTTAGCAGATATGTATCATTCAAAAAAAATTATCCCTGCAGCAATTGAATTTGTCGATATTGCGGGGCTTGTAAAAGGTGCTTCCAAAGGAGAAGGACTTGGAAATCAGTTCCTTGCCAACATCCGCGAAGTTGATGCCATTGTCCATGTAGTCCGCTGTTTTGACGATGGAAACATTGTTCATGTTGACGGCTCTGTCAATCCTCTAAGAGATATTGAAACTATCAACTTTGAACTGATTTTCTCTGACATTGAAGTTTTAGACCGCAGAATTGCAAAATCAACCAGAGGTGCAAGAAATGATAAAGCACTGGCTCGTGAAGTAGAATTTCTTCAAAAAGTTAAAGCTCATTTAGAAGATGGAAAGCTTGCAAAAACTTTTGAAGTTGACGATGAAGACGAACAGGAAATTTTAAATTCCTGCAATCTTTTAACTATCAAACCTGTAATTTTCGCTGCAAACGTAAACGAAGATGAGTTAGGCGAAGATAGCAAGGATAATGAATATGTCGCTGCAGTACGTAAATATGCAGATGAAGTGGATGCAAAAGTATTTGTTGTCTGTGCTCAGATTGAACAGGAGATTTCTGAATTAGACGATGACGAAAAGAAAGAATTTTTTAGATGATTTTAGGTTTAAAAAGAATCCGGTTTAGAAAAGTTAATTTCTGCCAGTTATTCTCTCCTGGGACTCATTAGTTTTCTGACTTCCGGTAGAAGATTGAAACACGTGCATGGACAATCAAAAAAGGAACCAAAGCACCACAGGCAGCCGGAAAAATCCATACAGACTTTGAACGCGGATTTATTTGTGCCGAAGTTGTCGCTTATGACGATTTAATGAAGTACGGCAGCATGACTGCATGTAAAGAAAAAGGCCTGGTACGGCAGGAAGGAAAAGAATATATTGTAAAAGACGGAGATATTATCGTATTCCGTTTCAATGTATAGTTCCATAAATATCTCCAAAACAAGCGGTATGCTCCCCAAAAGATGACATACCGCCTGTTTTTTCTATCGTTACCACCTTTAGAAACGCCTTGCAGCCTTCTTGGAAATCCTCCTATTCTGCTAATGTATATTCTTTATTCTGAAGCACAAAATCCAATCCCTCACTAACATACACATTTTTCTTCTTATCCACAAAGACTGCCTTTGCATTGTATTTTTTCAACAATTTCTGACTCTTTTCCAGACCAAGTGAAAAATCATGCCGTAGACAGTCCATCGCTATTGATTCCAGAATTACACACAATGGTGCACGATGTAATATCTGTCTCCACTGGATATCCTGTTTTGGAATCTAATATATGAAAATATTTTTTCCCCGTTTTTTTATCAACAAAAAATTTTTCATAATCTCCAGAGGTTGAAATAAAAGTATCTCCTTTTACTTTAATACTTCCAAGAACTTCTCCGTCCTTTCCGGAAGGATCCTGTACTCCAACATTCCATGCCCCTCCATCTGGTTTTTCTCCATACACTAAAATACTTCCGCCCAATGCCGCCATAGCTCCGCTGACATCTTCTTCCTTCTCCAGCATTTTCTTTATTTCATCAATTCCAATTCCTTTACCAAAAGCACCTAAATCAAACTTCGTTTTTTCATAATTACAGGCATTTATCGTTCCATTTTCGCCAATTATGACATGCTCACTATTATCCAAAATGTCTCCATGCTCTTTAACAATTTGATTAATCACTTTTTGAGAAGGTACTTTTGGATTCTCTGATTCAAAATCCCATAACTGTGTCAACTTTCCAATCGACGGATCTACCGTTGTTTGCCACGTAGCACCCTCATCCTTGCTAAACATAGAATCATGACTTATTTTTAGTGCGTCCTCAAGCCAGCCTTTCAGTGGCTCTTTTACCACAGCTTCTCCCTTTTTGGAAAGCTCTGCATTGATTCTGGCAAGCTGTGAATCTTTGATCCTCCATGAAATCTGTTCTTCCTCAATTTCTTTGACCTTCGTAATGATTTTCTGCTCAATCTGATCCAGAGAACTGCTGGTTCCATATAAAGTTACATTGGTGACTGTTCCCATGGCAAAATCCGTATGGCTGTAAAATTCCGGTTTCTTTTCACATCCGGACACCCCAAACAATACACCTATAAATATCACCATGCCAAATACTTTTTTCCAAACCGTTTTCATTCTGCCCTCCTTAATATTTCCTTAAAACAACTGTTTCGGCAGCTTTTTTACCAACACTCCCGTCAATACGCCAATAGCAATTCCGGCAATGGTTCCAGTAATTAAAGCACTGGTGCATAATAATAAATCTTCGCATTTTCCATTAATAAAACAGCCACAGTCAACTGCCCAAGGTTATGGGCAACTCCGCCACCGACACTAATACCCATCGCAGAAAATCCTTTGATTTTTTTTAACATTACCATCACAAGAAGACTTAAAATCCCGCCTGCCAAACTATATACTATCGTCATAGGGTTTCCAAACAAAATCCTGCTAAGAAAATACGAAGTATAGAAATTCCCAATGCCCGCTGCCATGTAGTAAAAAATAACAGAACCATAATGACTGCATTGGCTAATCCAATCTTCACTCCAGGGATTCCAAGAGGAATTGGAAGCATTACTTCGATATAAGATACCACCAGCGATAAAGCAATAAATAATCCATCTGTCGCTACTCTTTTTGTCATTTGTTCCTCCTACCTGGTCATTCCGTCTAATGCCTGTTCATTTTCTTCTGAAGAAATCTCAATTACAATTTTATGTGGGAGACATACAATGGTTTCTCCCGATTTTTCAATCTCTGTATGATTTTTACAAATCTGATCCGGACAATCTGCCCAGATCATCTCCACTTGCCCATCCTGAATTTTTACCCGGTTATGTTCTCCAATTATAATCTCCGCATCTTCCTCCAGACTGACTTCCCGAAAAACTTCTCCGTCTACTTTTATTCTCAAATATTTTTCTGCATCCTTTCCTCTTCTTTCCGTGAAACAATTCCCCACCAGAAAGAAAAGTGCAGCGATCAAAACAGTTCCTGCCAGGATCCAGTCATTCTTTTTCATCCTATCACGATTCCTCTCTGATCTTTTCTGTCCATTCATTTCGGTACTACTCATTCTATCACAACCAATGATCGGATGCAACCACATGTTCGATTTCATGTGAATTGTATCAGTCTGCAATATCGTATTCTCATGCGAAACGTGTTTTCTACTGCACAGGATTCCATAGATGTTCCCTATATAAAAAATCTCCCAGACATAGATTTCAAAAATTCGTCTATGTCTGAGAGATCTGACGCTAATTAATAATAAAGTGCATTTGACATTGCAATTCCGAACACAACAAAGAATAATGTATAAAGTACAATGACAACTGCCATCACGATCAACATCGCGCGGCTATAATTTTTCCGGTTGATATTTGTATTGGCACCAAATGCCCAAATCAAATAGAGAACAATTCCTACGCAAGGAACTAATCCTGCCAGAATAGTAAGCAACCACTCACCCATAGATAATGGTGCATCTAATGGTTTCTTTCCGGAATTCCCACTATAATTCTGCTGGTATCCTTGATTATAGTTCATATTATAATTCTGATTATAGTTCTGCTGATATGCTCCATTGTTCTCGCCAGAACCATTCTGAGAACCATCACTATAATATCCATAGTTCATCGTCTGCTGATAAGAATTGTCTGCTGCCTCTGCATTCTGATCCTGCTCTGGCATATTACTGAATTTTTCATCCATACTAAAATCCTCCTCGTTCTCTCTTTCAAATCATTTTGAACATACGCTATATCCTTCTAATCTGAAATTCAAGTACATTTCTATTTTTTGATTCTAGCATATTTTTATGTTTTGCACAATTATTTTTTTGCATTTTTCTATCTTCTATATATTCTGTCCAATATTTTGTACAAAAGATTCTCTCGATAATATCCCATCGGAGCTTCTCCCGGAAATTGTGTCAGCATCCGGTAAATATAAATTACAATACATGCAATAAGGAGAACTGCACCCCATGCTGCCACATGCGGCAGTTTTCTTCCAAGAATATAGCGATAAAAGAAAAACGCACACAGAAAAAGGATCATCGGATAAATCATCGGATTCATCCGATATGCCTCAGCAAACTTTGCGCAAAACAAGAGCCTGGCAGCTCGTGTCAGACCACAGGCAGGACACGGAAATCCCGTCAGACAGACACTCGGACAGCCCGCATTGCAGCCTACATGCATAAAAAGAAAATATCCTGCTACTGCAAACAATGCTGTCCGGTACTGGAACAAATCCTTCCTGATCCGTGCAGCTATCTTTTTCACAAACTCTTTTACAGAATGATCTTTTTCGGACATTTTTCAGCACATGCTCCACAGTTCGTACACTTCTCCGGGTCGATCCACGCAAGATTATTCTCCACAACGATTGCATCTGCCGGGCAGACTTTCTGACACATCCGACAGCCAATGCATCCCGTGCTGCATACAGCCATCACGTCTTTTCCCTTTTCCTTAGAACTGCACTGTACAAGATGCTTTGCCTCATACGGTACAAGCTCGATCAGATTTTTCGGACATGCTTTGATACATTTTCCACATGCTTTGCATGCTTCTTTATCTACTACCGCAACTCCGTCTACAATGTGAATCGCATCAAACGGACAGGCTTTTACACAAGTGCCAAATCCACAACATCCGTAATCACAGGATTTTGGACCACCATTCTGCATATGCGCCATCATCACGCAGTCCTCGATTCCCGTGTACGCATAATCCTGCTTTGCTTTCCCACAAGTCCCCGCACATTTGACAAACGCAGTCATCCGCTTCTGTTCTCCTGCTGCAACTCCCATAATCTCTCCGATTTTTTCCGCTACCGGAGCGCCGCCGACTGGACAGGCAGAGATTTCCGCCTCTCCTTTTACGATCGCGGCAGCAAGTCCGGAGCATCCTGCATATCCGCAGCCGCCGCAATTATTGCCCGGAAGCGCATCACATACTTTTGTTTCACGCTCATCAACTTCCACTGCAAATTTCTGTCCCGCAACTCCGAGGAATACACCAATGAACAGGCCGACTCCTCCCACGATCAGGGCAGCAAATATAATTCCTGTAATACTCATCGTCTTTCCTCCTGCCTATAAATTCAGTCCGGAAAATCCAAAGAATGCAATCGCCATCAAGCCTGCTGTCACAAGCACAATCGGCATTCCCCGAAAAGATTCCGGCACATCATTATGTTCTGTCTTCTCCCGAATTCCTGCCATGATGACAATGGCGATCGTAAATCCTACCGCCGTTGCAAACCCATTCACAACACTGACTAAAATTCCATAATCCTTCTGCACGTTTTTCAGAGCAACTCCAAGTACCGCACAGTTTGTCGTAATCAATGGCAAGTACACCCCAAGCGCGTTGTAAAGCGGAGGCATCATTTTCTTTAACAACATCTCCACAAACTGCACAAGTGCAGCGATGACAAGAATAAACACAATCGTCTGAAGATAGACAAGTCTTCCATTTAAAATTGCATCGTTTGCAAGAATAAATTTGTAAATCAGGCTTGTGATAAAGGAAGAGATCGTCAACACGAAAATAACTGCTCCTCCCATTCCTGCTGCCGTCTCCACCTTTTTAGATACGCCGAGGAACGGACAAAGACCTAAAAACTGGCTGAGAACAACATTATTTACAAGCGCTGCACCGACTGCAATCAATAATAGTTCTTCCATTTACTTTCCCTCCTGCTTCTCTACCGAAAACACTGCTTTTCCACAACTTCCGTTTCCACAGGATGCACAGCTGCCATCACAGCCACTAGCCGCCTCCTGCTGTCCGCCTTTCGCCTTTGCCGCTTTCACTTTGTTCTGAACCGCCACAAGACAGGCAAGCACAAAAATGCCCCTGGAGCAAGCACAAAGATCGTGATTGGTTCATACGAGGCCGGCATGATCTTCCAGCCAAAAATCTTCCCGCTTCCGATAATCTCACGGACCATTCCGATTGCTGTCAGACCTACTGTAAAGCCAAGCCCCATCCCAAGTCCATCAAAGATAGACGGAAGCACCGGATTTTTGGAAGCATAGCTCTCAGCACGTCCAAGAATAATACAGTTTACAACAATCAGCGGAATATAAAGTCCAAGCGAATCGTAAAGACTTGGAATAAACCCTTCCAACAAAAACTGCACCATTGTGACAAACGATGCCACGATCACAATAAAAGACGGTACACGCGCACTGTCCGGGATAATCTTTCGCAGCATGGAGATCAACATGTTTGACATTACAAGGACAACCGTTGTTGTCAGTCCCATCCCGAGTCCGTTGATTGCAGAAGTCGTCACCGCAAGTGTCGGACACATTCCAAGCATCAGCACAAATGTCGGGTTCTCCTTGATCAGTCCGTTAAAAAGTCGTTCCGTACACTTATTCATTGACACTTCCTCCTTCCATTGCTCCATGATAATAGGCAACTGCGGCATTGACCGCATTGGTAACCGCATCGGTTGTGATCGTTGCTCCGCTTAACGCATCGATCTTACCCTCTTTGCCACCATCTCCTTTTACAACCTCAAAATGATCTGTATTGACATCTTGAAACTGTTCCTTAAATTCCGGTTCCTGTGCATTCATTCCAAGACCGGCAGTTTCACTGATTGATAACAGTTCGATTCCTGTCACAGTGCCATCCAGTGTAATCCCGACAGACACTTTGATTTCTCCGCCATATCCTTCTTTGGATGTAGCTGTTACCACACTGCCAATTGCATTTTCCCCGCTGTCAAGGACCAATGCCGCTTCATTGACATAGCAACCACTAACCCCTGCATTTCTTAAAATTTCTTCTGCCTCTTTTTCCTCAAATGCTTCAAATGTCTGAAAGGTTTCTGCCTCTTGAAACACAGTATGATATGCCTCCTGCTTTCGATTTTCTCTGCTGGCAGCAATCGGCTCTTTTGTAATCTCATAGACAAATCCGAGAAGCAGACCGGATATCAATGTGATAGCAGTCAGGATTAATGTATTTTTTATGATCTTCTGATTCATTATCTCTCTCCTCCCTTCCCGAATGGACGTGGGCGGGTTACTCTTTCAATCAATGGGACAAGCAGATTACTGATAATGATTGCATAAGAAACTCCCTCTGCAGATCTTCCAAGCAGACGGAATAATCCCGTCAGCACTCCCAGACAGACACCATACAAAATCTGCCCTTTCTTTGTGATCGGTGCCGTCACATAATCTGTCGCCATGAACCATGCACCAAGCATCAAACCACCTCCACACAACTGTGCTGTAAGGTAGTTCAAGTCGAATCCTTTTCCACTAAACAATACGATCATCACAATAAAAGTGATCAGATATGTCCCCGGAATCCGAAGATCGATCACTCCCATAAACAGAAGGAACATCGCACCGATCATAATTGCGATCACAGATGTTTCACCGATCGTTCCCGCAATATTTCCAATCAGCATGTCCATGGTATTGACACTCTCACCTGTTTTTAGCTGGGCAAGCGGTGTGGCGCCTGACACCCCGTCATAGACAAATGTTGTCATTCTCCCTGTAAAGGAAATCAAAAGAAAGCACCTCGCAGCAAGTGCTGGATTCATAAAATTCTGTCCAAGTCCACCAAACAGCTGCTTGACTACTAAAATCGCAAACACTGCCCCAAGCACGCACATCCACCACGGCGCTGTCGGCGGAAGGTTTAATGCCAGAAGCAGACCTGTGACCGCTGCACTTCCATCAGCAATCGTGATCTTATTCTCCATGAACCGCTCAAAAAGATACTCTGTTGCTACTGCAGAAGCAACTGTCAGAAACACGATTCCAAGTGCCTGTACGCCAAAATTATAAATTCCAAAAATGTGTCGTCGGCATTAACGCGATCAGGACAAGGAACATAATATTTCCTGTCGTGACCTTTGCGCGTATATGCGGCGAAGATGATATATTAAATGTCTCGTTCATATGTCTCTCCCTATTTCTTCTTATTTGCCAGAGCAATCTTCCTCATAGAACCAATTGCCTGCTTCAAGTGTCTCTTTGCCGGACAGACATAACTGCAGGAACCACATTCCACACACTCCAGCCCCTCCCATTTCAGGAACGACTCTTCGTCATGCCGTTCAGCAAAATCTGCCAGTCGCGACGGAACGATCCTGCTTGGACAGGCATCCACACAGCGTCCGCAGTTGATACACGCGCTTGGCTCATGCTTTTTTCACTTCATCCTTAGAAAATCCAAGGATTGCAGAAGAAGTTTTTCGTCACAGGTACTTCTGTGGAAAATATTGCAAACCCCATCATCGGTCCACCTGAGATCACTTTCTCCGGCACGCCTTCAAATCCACCTGCCATCTCGATAAGTTCCATCTGGCTCATGCCGCAAGGAGCAAGAAATTGCCAGGTTCTTTGACCGCATCTCCACTGACAGTGACAACTCTTTCATAGAGTGGCTTTCCGGAAA
>ENA-OQCW01001248-OQCW01001248.1-human-gut-metagenome-genome-assembly--contig:-NODE-1248-length-10816-cov-2.141734_pt1 | contig 10816 bp, 14 predicted proteins | sample MGYA00242767_ERZ504593 | MGnify/ENA primary metagenome ERZ504593 (study PRJEB26092, sample SAMD00036307) | human gut metagenome | host: Homo sapiens | study: EMG produced TPA metagenomics assembly of... | reverse complement strand
GCATAACAGCGGATTCGGTTGTTCGCTGGATGATTTCGGATCGGGATACTCTTCTCTTGGACTGCTGAAGGATATCCAGATAGACGTGCTGAAGCTGGATGCCACATTTTTTCGGCGGCAGTGATAACAAAGAAAAAGAAAATCTCATAGTCAGAAGCATTATCACTATGGCAAAGGAATTGAATATCAAGGTGGTAGCGGAAGGTATTGAGAAACAGGAGCAGGTGGAATTTTTGAAGGGGACAGGTTGTGATCTGATCCAGGGATTTGTCTATTTTAAACCTATGCCTATCAAAGAATTTGAAAAATGCATTAATGTCCAAAATGAGACGCAGCCGGAACAAGTGGCTGCAATGCAGAACATAATCAGCGGTCTGGTTATGCCGGCGCGATTATTTTGAAGAAAATACGGAGAAGCCGAGGAATCCCCTTTATTATCTGAAAATCTGTGATATAATGACAGGGAAAAGGAGAGATACAGCATGGGATTCAATCCGATAAAAATGATGCAGGCCAGAACTGCTATGACACAATTTGAAAAGCGTCATCCGAAAGTCCGGGGATTTCTGGAATCCGTATCTGCGGATGCCCTTCAGGAGGGAACTGTAGTGGAGGTCAGTGTGACCACACCCCAGGGAAAGAATTATATTACAAATATTAAAGTTACAAGGGAAGACATAGAACTGTTCCGAAATGCCAGACAGATGAGCCGGGGACGGCAGCAGGAAAAAGATGTATAAGGGCAGACAGGACAGGCAGCTACAGAAAGTGTTTAAGGTTTTTAAAAGGCAGCTCCGCCAGAGAGAAGATAGATTCTGGCGAAACTGCCTGTTTTTTATTTTATAAGGAGTGTGTCAACAGCTCCTTTTATCTGTTCCAGTGCCTTTAAGATCACATGGCGGGGACTTCCCAGATTCATCCGGAAGCAGCATTCCCCTCCGTCTCCGAACATGGTTCCCTTATTCAGCCATACTTTGGCCTTTTGGATAAGGAAGTCATCCAGAGCATCACTGTCCAGTCCCAAAGCCGAGAAATCCAGCCAGATCAAATAGGTGCCGTCCGGCTCCATGAGCCTGACCTGAGGCAGATTCTCTTTCAGAAAACTGCGGACAAGGGCGACATTACCATCCAGATATTCCAACAACTCATCCAGCCAGTTTTCGCCGTAGGTATAGGCAGCTTTGCAGGCATCAAGAGCGATGACGTTGCTGGCCTCAATGCTGGCCCGTGAGATTTCCTGTTCCACGGCTTTTTTGATATCCGGGTTTGGTATGAAGATGTTGGACAGCCCAAGGCCTGCAATATTAAAGGTTTTGCTCGGGGCAGTGCAGATAATGCTGCGCTGGTTCATCTCCTCGCTGATGGAAGACCATTCTGTAAACGTATGGCCCGGAAGGATAAAGTCGTGATGGATTTCATCTGCAACCACATAGACCTGATGGCGGAGACAGATATCAGCAGTCTTTTCAAGCTCTTCCTTACTCCAGATACGGCCGCCCGGATTGTGCGGAGTACAGAGAACCAGCATTTTTTACTTTTTCTGTCTCGATCTGGCGTTCCATTTCCTGAAAATCTATATGGAAGCGGCCGTCATCCCCTGTTTTTCAGACAGTACTTTACTACGTTTCTATTGTTGGCAGTCAGTACGTTCTTAAAAGGATGATACACGGGCTGCATGATCATCACACTGTCCCCTTCTTCTGTCAGAGCGCGCACAGCCGTGGCGATGGCGCAGACAACGCCGGCAGTGGACGCCGCATAGCGCCTGGGTATTTTCACCTCAGACGGCACCGCAAACATGGCGCCTCTTGCAATATGTACCATAAAACCAATCACCAATGTCATAACAGTCAGAAGGACTGACGGCACCCCTGCGGGCATGAACATGAAAATCAGGGTGATGACGGCGCCGCAGGCCAGAACAGTGGCTATGACCGATGACACGGAATGAATACGGTCCCCCATATATCCGCCCAGAGGCGCTCCCACAATACGGATTCCGTACGTCCTGATGATGGCGATGGCCCCGGATCCCACCACGGTTGACCCCCAGCACATTTGTGAAATACGGGGTAAAGTATGACAGTGTCTGGTATGTGGAATATGTGGCAAATACCGCTATGCCCGCAAACCATGTGCGGGGATCCTTAAACACTCCCGCCCATTCCTTCATGGACAGCTTGGTCTCCTGGCCGCTGTCCCCTCCGTCCTGGCCTTTCCCTGCCTTTTCAGGGTCAGGCAGCAGGAACACCAGGGCAATGGTTGCAATAAGCCCGACTGCCCCGTAGCTTATGATAACCGCCTTTAATCCTGCCACGCCTCCCATGGCTCCCACTGCCACCTTGGCATAGAGGCCCAGGGCAATAAAATTGATAATAACGCTTGCCAGGCCGCAGGCTGACTCCGTAAATCCGAATATGGTGCCCTGGCTTTCCTCATCTCCCACCAGACGCACCAGCTTTGTATGTGCCGGAAAATAAAGGATTAATCCCGCAACAGCCAGGCCCGCCCAGATAAAGATGGCAAAGGTGTAGCTCATATTCATGGCCAGGAGAAAATTCAAGGCGCAGGTGATGAACATTCCCAGAAGATAGACCTTTTTTGTGTTAAATTTATCGCTTAACGCGCCTCCAAAGGGCGCCAGCAGATTTCCGATTCCGAAAATGGCAATCAGGAAGCCCAGCTGCGTATTGGTGGCGTGAAGGGCGCCTGCAAGATCATCATAAAATACATACTGTACAAAGGGTGTGGCATACACAACCGCAAATGCCAGACCCATAAAAAATACGATTAAAAGCTGTTTACCGGTGATTGAGACCTTTGAATTAGACATAATAACCCCTCCTGTTTATTTACCTGATTGGGCTGCCAGGCAGGCCAATGCAATGGAATTCAGTTTGATTTCTGCTGTGTCGGAACGCGACCCCAGGATAACGGGGTTGGAAGCTCCCAGCACAATACCGCCCCATGGGCTGCGGCAGAGATGTATCCATGACTTGCCCATGATATTGCCCGCCTCTATGTTGGGGAATATGACCAGATCCACATCCCCTGTAATCCTGCTGTCGATTTTCTTGTGGGCCGCTGCCTTTGGGTCAAATGCAACGTCAAATGCAATGGGACCTTCTATGATGCATGGAAGAAATCCCTCTTCGTTTTTAACCGCCTCTACCAGACCGGCCGCATCCGTGGTGGAAACCACCTTGGGGTCCACCATCTCGTTGGCCGTGAGCACCGCCACCTTGGGATTCTGTATTCCCATATTTCGGACCGCGTACAGAAGGTTCTTAAGTATATCCTTCTTCTGCTCCAGGTTCGGGGCCACATTGATGCCGCTGTCGGAACAGAACAGCAGCTTGTGATAGCCCGGCGCCTCGTAGACAGCCATCATGGACAGCAGCCGTCCGGTGCGAAGCCCCCATTCCCTGTTGAGGATTCCCCTCATATAGACGCTGGTATTGACAAGCCCCCTTCATCAGTACCTGGGCGCTGCCGTCGTGCACGGCCCTGACCGCCCGCTCCACTGCCTCCTCCTCCGTGCCGGCCTGAAGGATTTCCAGAGGCTTAAGCCCTATGCGGCCGCAGAGTTCCTCTATCCTTTCCCGGTCTCCTGTCAGCACGGGTTTTATAAATCCCTGGTCCGCTGCTGCTTTTACCGATAAAAGCACTTCCTGGTCAGCCGCCTGGGCCACGCTTACCACCAAAGGCTCTGATGACCTGACCCGCTCCTGTAATTCTGCAAAATTCTTTATCATGGTTTATTTCTCCTCAATATATATTATCTTAATTGGCCAGCCCTAATCATCAGCTTAATTTATGGCTGTGAATCAATCTATGGCACAGGCTCTTTTTCTCTTCCGCGCCAACCTTCAGCACATAGATGCCGAACATGGCCAGGACAATGGATAAAACAGGGTTTACATAATTCAATACTGCATATTTCCAGTACTGGGACACGCCCACCCCAAGGGTGGAGAGGATAAATACGCCGCTGGTGGACCAGGGAATAAATACCTGGGTCAATGTGCCGCCTTCTTCCAGCAGCCGCGAGAGCATTTCCGGGCGCAGTCCCCTTTCCCTGAATGCTTCCTTATATAAACTGCCGTTTACCACGATGAGAGGAATACCTCCCCATGGTAAGGGTGCCGAAGGTTGTGCTGGCTATGACCACCGGCACCATCATCCTGTCGCTCCTGACCCGTTTAATAATAACCTTCACGATTTGGGGAAGATACCCCACATGCTCCATAACACCCCCGAATGATATGGCGATACAGGACAGGGAAAATGTATACATCATACTCTGTATTCCGCCCCTCAGCAGCAGCTTATCCACCAGCTCCACACCGGTGGATTCCGCATAGCCGTAATTGAGTCCGGCCACCACCTCCCTCATGGGACAGCCCTGATAGAACACTGCCACCAATACAGCCAGGACCGTGCCGATGGCCATACTGGGAACTGCGGGATATTTCATCAGGTTCAGAATCAGAAGCACCGCCATAGGCATCAGCACCAGGGGGCTTATGTGAAACCGGCCGCCGATGGTATCCAGAAACAGGTTTACAGTATCCATGCTGAAATTCCCTCCGTGATAGGATAATCCCAATACTGTAAATACTGCCAGAGTAATGATATAGGAAGGAAAGGTAGTCTTCCACATAGCCCCAATATGGGCATACAGCGTGGTTCCCGCTGCTGCGGGGGCCAGGTTGGTGCTGTCTGATATGGAAGACATCTTATCCCCGAAAAATGCCCCTGATATAACCATGCCCGCGGTGAGAGGCGCAGGTATCCCCATACCTGCCCCAATTCCCATCATAGCCAGTCCCATGGTGCCCACGGTTCCCCAGGACGTGCCGATGGATATGGACGTAAGACTGCACAGAAGCAGGCCTATGGGGAAGGAAAATAATCAGGGATAATATATTGCAGTCCGTAGTAAATAAGGGCCGGCACGGTTCCTGAAAATATCAGCGAACTGATTATGATACCGATAAATATAAATATGATCATGGCTGCCAGGGCCTGACCCAGGGATTTCTTCATACAGTCCACCAGGTCCATGAAGCTGTAGCCCAAAGGCACCGAAGCAATGCACACCACGGCCAGGGCGCAAAGCAGCACAATATGTATGTCATAATCAAGCAGCACAACCCCCAGCAGTAAAACCGCAATGGCTGCCCCAAACACCAGGAAGGACATGACGGCCCCCGGCTGTCTCTTTTCTTTGTGGTCCTCGCTCAATGAATCCACCCTCTTCCTCTCATATGGCCAAATCACTCATATTCCCTGGGTTCTTCTTCCCCCTTAAGCACCCTCAGCGTCCCAAGGGCCAGGGCTGTCATTTCGAATTCCCCTGCCACCACTTCCACCGGCGCAAGGAATCCCGCCATACGCCTGATTTCATCTGTCACATACCGGGAATGGGCTATGCCTCCTGTCAGTACAATGCAGTCCACCTTTCCTTCAAAGACAGCCGCATATGAACATATCTCCTTTGCCACCATGTACACAAACGCTTCATAGACCAGCTTTGCCGTCTCGTCCCCAAGTCCCATCCGGCGTTCCACCTCACCGGCATCTTTTGTGCCCAGGTAGTCATACATGCCGCCGGTGCTGCTGATTTTGGCCACCATCTCTTCACGGGTGTATTTTCCGGAATAGCACAGCTCCACCAGGGGGTAGGTAGGAAGTCCGCCGCTCCGCTCCGGAGAAAAGGGACCGTTGGTCCTGCCTCCGCTTCCATCTATCATCTGGCCGTTTTTGTGGGCCACCACGGAGTTTCCGGAACCCAAATGGGCTATGATCAGACTGCTCTCCTCATACTTCTTTCCGATACGCTCCGCTGCCCATCTGGCCACAGCTTTATGGTTCAGCGCATGAAACCAGCTGGGACGCTCCAGGTCGGAAATGCCTGATATCCTGGCCTTCGGCATCAGCTCATCCACCGAAACAGGGTCCACCACAAAAGACGGCACCCCAATCTGGTCTCCGATGCTTCTGGCCAGGGCCGCTCCCCAGGTTAGAAGGATGCTCTCCGTGGACCGCATGTTCCAAATCCTCCAGCATCCTCTCATTCACCCGGTATGTACCGCCCGGTATAGGGTTCATAAGCCCTCCCCGCCCAGCCACTCCGGACAGCTCATGTATATCCACGCCTTCTTCCTCAAGCGTTTTAAGGATCAGCCCCTTCCTGTAACCGAACTGGTCAAATACATGGCTGAACCCGCTTAACTCCTCCTGGGTGTGAATAATGTTCTTTTTGAGCACCTGTTCCTCATCCTCAAATACAGCGATTTTTGTGGATGTCCCTCCAGGATTGATGATTAATAGTTTCATTGAAAATTACCCCTCTTTCCGTCTGGTGGTTTAAATGTTGTTCTATTGTACGGAACACCGTTCTGTAAAAGAGGTAAAAAAGAAAGGAACTCAATCCGTTCCTTTCCCCTTCCTGTATCAAATCACATACAGCAATGGTTATAGACAGCATAATAGCATAGCTTTCATGTGTTGTCAAATATTTTTTGTGCAATTTATCTTTTCCCCTCTGCCGCGCCTGGCAGGCAGACGTAAATATCCCTAAAAATTCCCAGATATATCCCTGGCGGTATTGCAGACAGCCTCAATCCTGTCCTCTAAATCCGAGGAGTTCATACGGCTGGTGGGGCCGGAAAGACTGATGGCCGCAACAGCCTTTTTATTGCGGTCAAGGATAGGGGCTCCTATGCAGGTAAGGCCCATCTCCTGCTCCTCATGGTCCATGGCGTAACCCCTGCGCCGCACCTTGTCGATTTCCTCCTTCAAATCCTCATAGGAAAGAATGGTGTTTACCGTATATCGGGTCAGCTCCCGTTCCTCATAGGGTGCCCAGTCTATATTATCGCTAAAGGCCAGAAGGCATTTTCCAACCGCAGAGCAATGGCACTCACTGAGGGAGCCTACCGGCGGGTTCACGGTCAAAAGCTGCTGGTCGCTCATCTCCTTCAGTATAATGACACTGTGGTATACATCGCCGGGATTATGCTCTAATATGGACACGTTCACCACTTCATGGTATTTCTGGTGCAGCCTGCGGGCATAAGGCCGTATAACCTCCTGGATTCCCATTTTATTCTCCACGCTCTTTCCCAGCACAAACAGCTGGCTTCCCAGCCAGTACTTCTCTGTCTCCGGGTTCCTGCTCACAAATCCTCTGGCTTCCAGAGTGGATAAGGTGCGGAACACCGTACTCTTGTAACCCCCCATATCAGAAGCAATCTGGGTTATACCCACTTCCCTGCCCTGCTTATTTAAATAAATTAACAGTTCCAATGCCCGGTCCAATGCCTGGATCGTATCAGCCATCCTTTGTTTCCTCCTATATTCCAGTTACATTCCGTATCCTGTATGTATCCAAACCATCTGATAATAATTAAAAACCATTTTTTTTAACGATGTCAAGGATAAACGGTGTTTGTGCACTATTCATATATTTGGGCTTTTATTTTTGTCTAAATAGCAAATAGTCTCCTACTTGACAATTAAAATGCAGCAGATGTATAATTCCATTTAACGGAACAACGTTCTATACAGCAGAACACAAAATATTGACAGGAGGATTAATTATGAAGGTCACGGTAAATAAAGACCGCTGCAAGGAATGTGGATTATGCATCCACCACTGTCCGAGAAAGGCTATCAGCAAATGTGATGTCCTGAATGCCAACGGTTACTATCCGGTCCAGGTGGACGACGAGGCGTGTATTGCCTGCGGAATGTGCTACATCACATGTCCGGACGGCGTATTCCACGTATCAGCAAATATAGAAGGGGAGGTTAAATGATTCATGGCAGAGATGATGAAAGGCAATGAAGCCATTGCAGAGGCAGCCGTCAGGGCTGGAGTTAAATTCTATGCAGGTTATCCCATTACACCGTCCAGCGAGATTATGGAATATTTATCCTGGCGTCTCCCGGAAGTGGGCGGCAGTTTTGTGCAGGCGGAAAGCGAGCTGGCAGGCATCAACATGGTAATCGGCGCAGCCGCGTCCGGAGTCAGGGCCCTGACCGCTTCCTCCGGCCCAGGCATATCCCTGAAACAGGAAGGCGTATCCACCCTGTCCGACGAGGGCCTGTCCGCGGTGGTCATAACCCAGGTCAGATACGGCAACGGGCTGGGCACCCTGCTGTCCGCCCAGTGTGATTACAACCGTGAGACAAGAGGCGGCGGCCACGGCGATTACCGCTGTCTGGTATTTGCCCCTGCTTCGGTCCAGGAATTCGTGGACCTGATGCGCCCGGCTTATGAACTGGCTGAAAAATACCGCGTGGTATCCGTCATGATGGGCGAAGCCACCCTGGGCCAGATGATGGAGCCGGTAACCCTTCCCGATTTCGTGGAGGCAGAGCGCACCCCATGGGCGTTAAACGGCCATTATACATATAAAAAAATCGGTATCTTTGAGCGGGACTCCATGAAGGAAGCCGTGGAGCTGGTAGACAAATATAACACTATCAGGGAAAATGAGCAGCGGTGGGAAGATGAGGGACTGGAGGATGCGGACTATGTATTCGTGTCATACGGAGTTCCGGGCCGCAGCACCCTTGGCGCTGTCCGCGAGCTGAGGGCCCAGGGAGAAAAAGTGGGATCATCCGCCCCATCACGGTCTGGCCGTTCCCGGAAAAAGCATTTTACAAAATCAATCCCAACGTAAAGGGAATCATCACCGTGGAGGCCAATGCTACGGGCCAGCTGGTGGATGACGCTGCCCTCTACACGAAAAAGGCGTTAAAGGAGCGCAATGTGCCGGCCTACGCCCTTACCTATGTGTTTGGCACGCCAACCATCCGCAATATCAAAAAAGACTATTTTGAAGTAAAATCAGGCAGCAAAAAGGAGGTATATTAAAATGTCAGCTTCCAATAAAGAAAGAAAAGTCCCTGTTCTGGTGGATAAGCCAATGGACTTCTGCCCGGGATGCGGCCACGGAATCATAAGCCGCCTCATCATGGAGTGTCTGGATGAACTGGAGCAGAGTGATAACATCATCTTCCCCATTGGAGTGGGATGTTCCTCCAATCTGGGTGCAGGCCTGGAATGCGACCGCCTCCACTGTTCCCATGGACGGGCAGGCGCAGTGGCCACCGGCATGAAGCGGGCCAACCCGGATACCCTGGTGTACACCTACCAGGGGGACGGCGACCTGGCCTCCATCGGCCTGGCGGAGACCATGTCCGCCGCCAACCGGGGGGAGAACATCACGGTGATCTTCGTCACAACGGCATCTACGGCATGACCGGCGGCCAGATGGACCCCCCCAGCCCACCTGGTGGGGCATAAGGCCCTCCACCGCCCCCCAAAGGGGGAGGGACCCCCAAGGAGCACGGCTAGCCCCATGCACATGTGTGAGATCCTCCAACCAGCTCACCGCGCCGGCCTATCTGGCCCGCACCAGCTGCAACACTCCGGCCAATGTGAACAAGACCAAGCAGGCCATCCGCAAGGCCTTCCAGAACCAGCTGGACGGCAAGGGCTTCTCCATGGTGGAGATTGTCACCAGCTGCCCCACCAACTGGGGCCTGGATCCCCTCAAGTCCCTGGAGTTCATCGAGGAAAAGATGCTGCCCGAGTTCCCGCTGGGCGTCATCCGCGACCGGTAAAGGAGGAGAGAACATGGAAACCAATCTCTGCGTGGCCGGCTTCGGCGGCCAGGGCATCCTCTTTGCGGGCAAGGTGGCGGCCTACTCCGGCCTGATGGACGGCAAGGAGGTCTCCTGGCTGCCCTCCTACGGCCCCGAGATGCGGGGCGGCACCGCCAACTGCTCCGTCGTTCTGTCTGACAAGCCGGTGGGCTCCCCCGTGTTCGCCCATCCCACGGAGCTGATCGCCCTGAACGAGCCCTCTCTGGCCAAGTTTGAGGCCGGCGTGGTCCCCGGCGGTTCCGTCTTCGTCAACAGCGACGTGGTGACCGACAAGGTCACCCGCCCGGATCTGAAGGCCTATTACATCCCCTGCTCCCAGATCGCTGACGAGGTGGGCAACCCCAAGGTCAGCAACATGGTGATGCTGGGCGCCTATGTGGCCGGCACCAAGATCCTGAAGCCGGAGACCATTGAGAAGATGATCCAGGAGATGTTCACCGGCTCCAAGGCCAAGTTCGTCCCCCTGAACATCGAGGCGTTCCACCGCGGCATGGCCTGCATCGAGTGATCCCTGTCCCTCGAAGGGGCCGGTGAGCATGCTCACCGGCCCCTTTTTTTCCCAGGCCGCCGGACTTTCTGTGCATTTTAACAGTTGACTTTGTCTCTGTATCAGCGTATAAAAGAATCCATAGACGAATAGAGCGATCATGCGCAGATCGGGACATGCCGAAGATCTCTCTCCCCTGCAGAGAGCCGCCGGACGGTGCAAGGCGGCGGGGATGGGTCTTGCGGTCTCCCCCGGGAGCAGTGCGCGGAACGGGAGCCCTCCTCAGTACGCCGCACCGGCCGCCCCCCGTTACCGGGGTCAATGAGAGGCCGCCGTTCCGGCGGCAATGAGAGTGGTACCACGGAAGTTTGACTTTCGCCTCTCCTGTCTGACGGCAGGAGTGCGCGAAAGTCTTTTTATTACCGCCCAAACTTCAAACTACATTTTAAGGAGCGATCAACATGCTGGATATCAAAATCACCAAGACCACCAGTCCCAAGGAAAAGCCCGCGGACGAGAGCAAGCTGGCTTCGGCAAATCTTCACCGACCACATGTTCCTGATGGACTACACCGCCGGCAAGGGCTGGTATGATCCCCGCATCGTCCCCTATCAGTCCTTCTCTCTGGATCCCGCCTGCGTCATC
>ENA-OQCW01001247-OQCW01001247.1-human-gut-metagenome-genome-assembly--contig:-NODE-1247-length-10825-cov-5.433539_pt1 | contig 10825 bp, 20 predicted proteins | sample MGYA00242767_ERZ504593 | MGnify/ENA primary metagenome ERZ504593 (study PRJEB26092, sample SAMD00036307) | human gut metagenome | host: Homo sapiens | study: EMG produced TPA metagenomics assembly of... | reverse complement strand
TTATTAAAAGGAGGATAAGAGCAGTATGGGAAAGAAATCCAGGCACGGTCTGTAGTATGATGATTGGTGGAGGCCCTTACAGAGATGGAATCAGAGTAGTTAACTAAAAATCAATCAATAACAAATTATTTTTGTACTTTGATAATTTATTATTGACATTCGACCGATAAAAATGTAATCTATACTTAAGCTGGGAAAGGAGAACTAATGATAATCAGATACTATAATGTGCTTTTTATTCTGGCCGACCACCAAGAAGGTGACAAATTCAAGCTGGAATGGTTAAAAGAACGCATTGAAAATGGTGATAAGATGAATATGCAGGAATTGTACCAGTGGTGCCAGGCACATGAAATAAACTATGTGACTAAATTCAGATACCGAATGGATTATCCAGTAAAAGCGAATATTTGGAATCTGTATAGTTATCTGAGAGCAAAGGTGGATTATGAGTTGTTCAGATGAAAAAAAATTGGTGAGATTATCGGCCTATGCAGAGCACTATGGCTGCAGTCTGCAGGGGATAAAAAGACGGTGCCAAAATGGAGAAATGAAAACAGCAACGAAAATTGGAAAAATATGGATGGTAGATATAAACGAGGAGCCACCAGCAGACAGGAGATTGATAAACGGGTTCTTTGTTGATTGGAGAAAAAAATAATAAAATAATTTATTATTAAAATAATTTATTAGTAAAGTAGTTTGTTATCAAATTGAAAGAGGAGGAGAATGTTATGATTATTGCAATATCGAACCAAAAGGGTGGTGTTGGTAAGACAACTACAACACACAACCTGGGAGTTGAATTAGCAGCCAATAATAAAAGGGTTCTGGAAGTGGATGCGGATGGACAAAGCAGCCTTACAATAAGTTTTGGGAAGGAACCATTTGATTTTGAACATAGTATATGTGACATTTTAAAGAGGGACCCAATTGTGATAGAAGAATGTATCTATAATATTAAAGATAATCTTGACATTATACCAAGTAACCTCTTCCTGGCATCAATGGAGCTAGAGTTGACTGGCAGGACAGCACGTGAGCAGGTATTGGCCAGGGCTTTAAAAAAAGTTGAAGCAAATTATGATTACATACTTATTGATTGTCCGCCCCAGCTATCAATTTTGACACTTAACGCTTTAGCTGCAGCTGATAAGGTATTGATTCCATGCCAACCTACATATCTGTCATATAGGGGATTAGAGCAATTGGAAAATACAATTAATGACATACGAGAACTGGTTAATCCGGAATTGGAAATCATGGGGGTTATTGCTACGCTGTATAAAGTTCGTGTTAAGGACCAGAATGAGATACTAGGTTTGTTACAGGAAAAATATAATGTAATAGGTATCATCAGAGAAACATCAGAAGCGGTTAAGGGAATATATGATGGTCTTGCGGTAGTGGAAAGAAATCCGAAGCTTCCAATATCTCAAGAGTATAAGAAAATCGCAGAATATATTATGTCTAATTTTTAGGACCGGCTCCGTGGCATGATATTGGGAAAACTAAGGGAACCGGAGAAAGAGGTGAATATGAAATTTTTAAATGATAGATATGCAAAAGTTTATAGTTATAAAGGTTATGACATCTGTACCCTTAAGCGTTCTTGCCCAGCAAAGGGGGATGGCCTGGGGTATGTGATAGATGATGCGCATTATTTGGGCCAGGAGTTTAATTTCGTTGAAGATGCTATCAAAGCGATAGATATACAAAGTAAAGTCTTGTAGGAACTTTGGGAAATAGATGAATTAGAACATTAAGATGGCAAGGAGGTAAAAGATGAATTTGAATGAAAGAGAACAGAAAAGGGTTAACAGCCCAGTTAGTGCTATGATAGGCGTTAATAAGCCAGAGAAAGCAGAGAAAGAAAAAAAGCAGAGAAAGGGTGAGAAAGAGGGGCTTATACAGCGTGGATACTATCTCACACCTGGTGTTGCTGCTCAAGTGAAAATTAATGCTGCAATGACTGGTAGGAGGGATTATCAAGTAGTACAGGAGGCGCTGGAATTATATTTTAAAAATAATCCTACTGAATAATTTAATAATAAAATAATTTTTTATTTAATGCTATTGGATTGTCCTGGAGAGAAAAGGGGATAAATATGAAGTTAAATGATATGTCTGATAAATTAAATAGTTTAAGCACTGAAATAAAGAGGATACTATCTGTATCCGGATATGAGGATTACAGCGATTTAAGTTGGGTTGATTATGATAGCTCATCTTCGGAAGATTTATTGTTAATGGATGAATACAATAAAATAGTTGCAAAATTGTCAGATATTAACGATACACTTACTTACCTTAAAAGGCCAATTAAGTATACCGGTAAGTTGCAGAAAGATAGCCATGGACGTTATGCTATTGATGAATATACATGGACCAGCGGAAGTACAATTGAGTTCCTATGCAAGGATAGCTGGCATATGCGGGAGGTGGAGGGAGAATGGGTAAACACCCCTTATTGGACTGTTTCTAGCATAGAACATAATGGACAGGATTATTATATCGTATACCATAATGATGTGATGTTGCAGGGCCTTGAGGTACGTGTTAGATAGCATGAGGAAGGAACGAGAATGGGGCGAGCCATAGAAGAGATGAAGTACATGCAGACTAATACATATTGTCTGCATATATCAAGAGATGAATTGGAAGCATTATATTTTAAGGCCAGTTGTGTAAGTGTGACCATTGAGCAGTTGTTAAAGGATATCATTGCTGATTTGGTAGGAGGTACCTTTACGCATGGCTCAGATGAACGTATGTATGCAGATTTTTGGTACACACGTTGGGGAGCTGAAACATATCCTCATAATTTTCCAGATGCCGGCAAGTCTACAAAGGCCAGGGAATTAAAGGGAGCAGGAGAAATACATATTCCATTGCAGTTAACAAATGCAGATACCATGAGATTGCAGGACAAAGCTAATTGTGTAGGTTGTAACGAAAGTCAGCTTCTGGAAGCTTTTGTAATGGATTTGATATCTGGCCGGTTTACGCATGGCGCAGATGAACGTATGTATGCAGACCAGTGGTTTAGGCGTTGCTACATGTTTCCGGATAAGACTTTTATTCGCTATCTGATTATACGTGACAAGGTTGACGAATTATTAGAGGACTATGAGAAATTAAAAGAATACCAAAATGATTATGTACAGATGCAGAAATCACCAGAAGTGTATGAGCCTGATGAGGTAATGGCCACGCAAAAAGAAATTGAAACGCTCAGTGCGTATATTAAGGAAATATATGAATCTTACTTAAAGAGTTTAGATGATGAACCACCAGAGGGTTCATTGGAGGCTGTAATATGTAAGGTGCAAGTCTGGAATGAAAAAAGGCTAAAATTATTAAAGGGTGAATATGAAATATGATATCTTATTAGGATTCAAGCGATATTTGCAGGACAACTTGAATCCTAATACCGCAAAAACTTATTATAGTGCAGTAAAAAAGGTGTTTAATAATTGTAACATTTCGTCCATGGGAGATGTACCGGAAAGTTACATACTGGACCAGCTTAAACACTTCCGGACTAAAAATGAAGTAAGTGCCGCCAAAAATGGATTAAAGCATTTAGCCAAATATGATTCCTCTTTGAAACTTCCGGATGATGCAGCATTTAAAACTATTCAGAAGCGAAATTATGTAAAAAGTAAGGGGAAAATGGTTAACTTTGATACCATGATGAAGAAAACCAATGCTTGCAGGGACCCAAGGATGAAGTATGCATATAGGTTGGCGGCAGTCACTGGATTAAGGGTATCGGAGTTGGCGGCATTGGACCCTGGAGACATTATATTTCAATCTGATGGCCGGTTGAAAATTCATGTAAGGCATGGAAAGGGAGGAAAAGAAGGATGGGTTACATGCTTAAAAGATGATTATCTGTATGAGCATTTAAAACACCACATCGAAACATTACAGCCAAATGAAAGATTATTCTACGATGAATCCTATATGCGTAAATATGCCTGGGAGCATGGGATGGAGATGCACGATTTTAGGCGGGCCTTTGCTGTCCTACAAAAGCGGGAACTGTTACAGGATGGATGCAATGCAAAAGATGCTGATAAGATTGTACAGGAGCAGCTGCGCCATTCCAGATTTTCAAACACAAAACGCTATTTGTATGGGCGTAAGATTATAGCCAAGAAAAAAATGGCCTAAGGAGAAAACTGAAATAGAGGATGTAGAACCAATAACTGATATAAATTTAGAGGATTACAGTATACAGGAGTTTTATGATTTGGCCAGTGATTTGGATTCCAGGGACCTTACCGACCAAGAAAAAAAGTCATTGTATAATTATATGGGGAGTGAGTACCGGGATATGAACAAGGTACTAAACAATAAGGATTTTAATGTACCAGATTATATATTACAGGACATTGATACAATAACTGAATGCCTGGAAAGAAAAGAGATACCCAGAGAGGAGATTGTATATAGGGGGATGGATAATCTGGGGGTATTGTTTGGGGATGACGGAAAAAAGCTGTCAAGCGAGGAACTGAATCAAAAATACAGCGGTACATTATTTATAAGTGATGGATTTTCCTCCACGTCAATGGATAAACAGATAGCAACTGCATATGCCGGTTTTGAAGAAGGGGTTTTGATGCGAATTAAAATACCTGAAAGAATGCGGGGGATATACCTGGGGGCAGTGAATCGTTATCGGGAGATGGAGTTGCTGTTACAGAGGAGCAGTATATTTAAACTTGATGCGATTGAGAAAAAGGGTGATATAACCTATGTGGATGCTTCACTTATATACCAAGTTAAGAAGAAAGGAAAAGTGTATGGAAAAAAGCATAAATAATCAAGATTTAAACCAGGAGAGATTTAAGCTACAATCAGGAGATATGCGCCCTATATCACTAGATGAATTTGAAAAATTAGTACGGAAGGATGAGTCTGCAGATGGTGATGATATAGATGGTGATGAATAGGGAAAATATACATATTGCATAAAAAGGTATCTGCAGATAAGAGTGGAGCCGCTCCAGGCCGGGGCCGATGTATGACTGCTGCAGCTTAAAAAGCGGTCAATTCTTTGTGCATTCTGCTATATTGGCAATATTAATATTTTCAGGATAAGGTGCACAAGCCCATTACATATACAGGGACTAACAGGGCGGATTGTCCTGTGTGCGGAGCAACCGTTCGTTGGACGAAGAAGCCGTGGGGCGATTGGTGTAGCAATTGTGGTTAGCGGTTGAACTGGACGGAGAATTAATATTTTTTATGAAAGAAGGGTAAATATATGGATGTTTTTTGGGGCTTTGAATATGATACCGAGTTTTATAAAATCGGTGCTAAAATTGATGTGATTTTCCATGATGGTACTCATTTTGATGGCACATTAGAGGATATCCACGTAAACGATAATGAAATTGTTTTGGATGGTTTTGTATTTGAGCTGAACAGAATCGAGAAAGTTATTCGCACAAATTAGGATTGTGCACAGGAACTTAAGCCGTGGAACAGACGGACTGATGCGGGATATTATGACTGATTATAGGCACGGGTAATCAGTTAAACCCTGATATTTTGGTAAAAATAAAAGGTATCAGGATGAAATTTCACTGATACCATTTTACTATGAAATAAAAGGTAATTTTTATTACCAAATCGTTACACTTAACATATCATTTTTGGTATTAAATGTCAACATTAAACCACCATATAGCAAGTGAGGTTTATAAAAAATAGTTTGCTAAATCCTTATAAAATCGAGGTTCTTGAGACAATTCTTCATATCAAAAATTTTCCAATATCAAAAAATTCAAAATACATAGGTTGCATGTAATATTTTAAAATTCTATTGTATTATATAGGCGGTCTTTGTCGGATTGTGTTATCCCAATATACTTCATTGTCTGCCGGACTGTAGTATGCCCATATACTTCCATGATTAATGCAATATTTTTGGTTTCTTTATAGGCATAGTAGCCCCAGGTTTTGCGTAAAGAGTGAGTGTTGAAATTATCAATATGTAGGGCCAGGGCTGTATCTTGAAAAACACGATGTATTTGTGTAGTAGTGACCGGCTTATTGGGGGTTTGCCCAGGGAATAGAAAGTCATCATATTCTAAGCCCATCTCTTTTATATACATGCGAAGAGTCTCTTTAAGAGGGTCGTTTATTGCTATACGCTGCTTATGACCTGTCTTATCTTCTTTCAGGTTTATATACCTTCTGAAATTACCACTTAAATGCATGATATCAGACACTTTTAATGGTAGGACATCACTGATACGCAATGAAGTATTTAATTGTGTTTTTGCAATAACAAAATTACGTAGGCGTGCTTTTCTACGAGATGAACTATTCTCCTTTAAATATCCTAAAATAGCATGTAATTGTTTCTTATTTCTTATCGGCTCTGTAGTAATATTCATCCTCAAAAACTCCCATCGTAAGATGTAATATATTCATCACTATTTGACGAATATATTACATCTAAAACACCTAGTTTTAAACACTTGAATTATATTACCAAAGAAACCTTTGAATTACAAGGTTTTATAAGTTTTTTAAATATTCTTAGATGTAATAAAAATTACCTTATATTACATGAACTGAAAAAATGGGGTGACAGAATGCTTACAGGGATGGAGGTACAAAGAGAATCAGGGCAGAGCAAAGGTGAGAATAGTGAGGTTGTAAGGCTCAAAAAGAAAATCAATGCACTGATAGAACTTTTAGAAAAAAACACAGAGAGAAAAGCAATACCTCAATACTTTTGTTGATAGCTATATACAGAATAATGCGCCGGTGGAATTTAGGATTAAGGAAGTGATACATGTACTGAATATACTTACCAAGGAAGCCAAGTGGCTTGATTCTGCCTACCAGACATCGAGCAGCAGAAACTATTACCGTATTAAGACAGATGATTTTGAGGATATTTTAGATAGAGCATTGATAAATATTCCTAGAAAAAAAATGATAAAAGTCATGGCAAATATAGGGATATTGAAATGTGATGATGGACATTATACGTACTCAGCTACGATACAGAGAAAGATGTACAGAGTGTATATGCTCAAAAAATCAGCAGTAAATACCTTGATAGGAGAACAAGAACAGGATGAATAAGGGGGATATATGTGTACAGGAATTTGTGCGGGTGGCTGATTTCCTCCTCAAGTCTGGAAAGGTAAGGATACATAGGGGGTATATCCTGGCTCCCAGGAATGTAATTGATAGGCTGCTGGCCAAGAATCAATATGAAACAATTGAAACTAAGCTCCAATACTGGAAGAAGCTGCACTGGATAGATACAGATACAGACCGATTTACAAAACAGGTATCAATAGAAGGTCATCGGCTCCGGATGGTGAAAATTGATATCCAGGTATTCCAGACATTGGGCGTATTATTTGCAGATATTCTGGTGGAGAAGTAGTAGGAATCTATATTGTCAGATTTCCCCGGCCAGGAAGCCATATATAATAAGAAGTTTCTAGGAAATCTACACCGTCACGATAATAGGCTACAAATATGTAATATTTGTAGCTGTAGTGGTAGGAGGAGAACTATAAGGGACCGGGAGGTAGCAGCGTAAGCTGGGGCCGGTATAGAGATGGGTGATAGAGTTGATGTGGGATAGATGGAGTGAGATGGATGAGTATTATGGTTGGAATTCAGCCAACAGGAATAGGTAAAAGAGCAGAACCGCAGCCTGGGGGAGCAGAGCCGCAGCCCGGGGAGAGCAGAGCCGCAGCCCGGGGAGAGCAGAGCCGCAGCCCGGGGAGAGCAGAGCTGCAACCGGAAGAGCGGACTGCAGCCGGTAGTGCCGGGAATGGCTAAATTAATAATAAAATAATATGTTATTAAATTATTTTTTTTTATCAGGAGGGACAAGTGACATATGAGAATAAGAGGATTTAATGAAAAAAAGCAGGAGTGGGTAATTATAGAACTCACGGATAGTGGAGCTATGGTTGGACTTGAAAATTGGTATGATATTGCGAGTTGCAGTGTTGGGGTAAGCACAGAGAAAACCGATATGCAAGGCAAAGAAGTATTTCAGGGGGATATCATCCTGTCCTATAGTACAGACATTGAAATGGAAATTAAGTATGGATGTTACCAGTCATATTGCCCGGAAGATAAATGTGTAATGAATAATATAGGTTTCTATGCAGTTGGTGAAACTTTGAAGGATATGCCTATCGGGCCACTTGATGAGTATGCAATTGTAATTGCAAACACATATGGTAAATAGATATGGTGCTGCATATCAAAAAGAGGATAGTTGTGAGCATTAGAAAAAGTACAATTAGATTTATTCTGGTTTTGTATTTTATCCTGCTTTTTTCCTTTGTTGCATATCTGGGAGACTGGGGGAACTGGAAACAGGATAAATATAGTGAAACGGCATATACGGTGGAAGAACTGAAAGGCGAGGATAGAACCTTTGTGTTACCGAAAGACTAGGAGATATGAATATGAATTTAGAAAATGCCAAGATGAACTAAAGACTGAGGAAGGAACTTTGAAAGTGTATGGCTCACTTTTAGATACACTTGCAATTCAGATGGGATTTGATTACCTATCCAATCTTCGGAGATTAGATGGATATAAAAAAATCCAATTAAGGAATTTAATAAAATCAATCCCGGCCAATGCATTTTCAGAATGGGAGTGGAAGGATGCTTTGCAATATCTGACTGGGACGACATTTATTCAGGATATGCATAGTGCATATGATGTCCGGCAAAGATTGTTGGCAGCACTGAAAGAGGAAGGAACAGGAGGGGAATGGAAATGAAAATTAGAAAATTAGGGATTATTTTATTGGCAACAATTATTACAGTTACCAATATGGTAGTTTATGCAAATAGTGCGGATGATTCGATTATACATAGTTCTGATGATGTTATCAAAGAGGATACGAAAAATAAAGAGATGGGAAAAAAACAAAGAGGAGTATCCAAAAGGTACGCCATCGGAAGCAAAGCCCAAGCCGTCCGAAGAAGATAAATTCGTCTCCACGCCAACTGTATCTATTCCATCGGAAGCTACGCCATCGGAAGCTATTCCATCGGAAGCTACGCCATCAGAAGCTACGCCATCAGAAGCTACGCCATCAGAAGCAGTACCGGTTGAAGTGATAGAGTTTGAGAGTATAGAGCCGGATGAAGTACCAAGCTGGTATACAAAGGTAAAAAGGAGGCTGTTTGGTGGAAAGAAACATTATCAATTCACAGACCGGTATGGAGAAGAACATCACCGAATTTATGGATATTATGAGGAAGAAGCAGAAGCTGCATGGTATGAATGCCAGCCGGATGGAAGTGTAACCAATGAGAGTTTTTGGATTGATTTGGAGTGGGAAGATTTGAATCTTGCCCCCTTGCGTTGGGAAGCGGCTGAGCCTCAAGCAGATGATATCCGGGATTTATCTGAGCGAATATTTGGGGATGCAGAGATGTTAGGCATTGACATTGATTTGGCGAAATCAAACCATGAAGCAGAAAATTATGATGGAACCATGTACGATATTTGGAGCCTGGATGAAGAGGAACTGGCTGAACTATATTTTTTCTATGGACATGCTGTAAATGGGATATTACCGGGTGAAAATACATGGTTTGAAAGTACAGAAGATGGTCAGATACTGGATGAGGTTCCTGATTTGGTGCTGTCAGTTATGTCTGCAGATGCAAGGGCAATAGATGCCACGGCAACCGAATTTGAGTTTGGTCAAACCTATTTTGGCGTGAAGGACCATCCAACAGGGACTCTTTATATACCGTGTGAGTTAGGGGCAAAGTATAATTGGCAGATTACAGTCAATGTAAAGCGTGTAAGCTCAACGGGAGGAAGCAGCCTTAAGTATTATCAATGCTTTAAAAAGGATGGCAATGGCCCCTGGTATCTTGCAGATGAGGCATCTGGACATACCGGATATTTTCCCGTGACAGTGCCATATGGTGCAAATAGTAAATATTATTATACCGGTTCATCAAGATATCTGACTGCGGAAGAAGTGAATCAGGGTTGGTATAAAACGGAATCTTCCAGCGAAGGAGACCGGATTAATTATATAGACCCGGAGGGAGATTCCTTCCGGATGGCGGCCCAACATCAATCTTTTGGAGATTGGTATATAACAAAAGAGGCTACCTGTACATCCAAGGGAACGAAGCAGCGGACCTGCATGGGATGTGGAGCTGCTGAGACTGCGTATATTGACGCATTAGGGCATAACTGGGAAGCGGATTATTATACAGGTGCCAATAATGGTACGTATTATAAGCGATGTACCAGGTGCAGCGAGAAAACGGATGTAAGAAATAATCCATATACAATTACTTATCATGCGAATGGTGGTAAGGGTACGATGGCGGTCCAAAACTGTACCTACACTGCAAAACTGAATTTGTTATCCAATACATTTCAAAGAGATTATTACACATTTAAAAATTGGACAACAGAGCCGGATGGTGGGGGAAAGATATATAGTGATACGCAGCCAGTAAGTAATTTGACAGCTGTATATGGAGGGAATATTGATTTATACGCACAGTGGCAGCCAAAATCATATAACATTACATTTGATGATGGATGGGATGGTACGCAAAATATAACGCGAAGCTATGTGTATACTCATCCATTCGGTGAACTGCCTGTATTTAAGCGGCTTGGATATACCCTATCGGGATTTTTACTCAGAACCAGAAGGAGGAGAGAAAATCACAGCGGAATCAAAAGCGCCGCATTCAGATACAATCTATTACGCGCATTGGGAAGCCAATTCATATGATATTTTCTTCCATACAGGAAAAATCCTACTGCT
>ENA-OQCW01001246-OQCW01001246.1-human-gut-metagenome-genome-assembly--contig:-NODE-1246-length-10828-cov-2.742361_pt1 | contig 10828 bp, 15 predicted proteins | sample MGYA00242767_ERZ504593 | MGnify/ENA primary metagenome ERZ504593 (study PRJEB26092, sample SAMD00036307) | human gut metagenome | host: Homo sapiens | study: EMG produced TPA metagenomics assembly of... | reverse complement strand
AAAACGACTTTGATCGTAGAGCACCAAGGAAAGCAAGTGGAAGACAAAGACATGATTGCAGCAGTGAAAAAGGCATGGACGAAATCAGGTAGAAAAATTGGCGACATCAAGACTATGACATTATATGTAAAACCTGAAGAAGCCGCTGTATATTATGTAATCAACACAACCGAGACCGGAAGTGTAGCATTTTAATCATTACTGGAATAACAATACTTGATATATATGATTGTAAGGATAGGATAGAAGTTTTTACTTCTGTCCTTTTTTCTTCCCCCGGAATAGAGACAGCCTCTTTTTTATATACTAAACTAAATCCTATTTTTGAGGTTCTTATGAAGCCATTCTCACACAAAAAAATAATCGGTACTTCTCTTTTATTTATCGCCGCATTCCTCGTCGGTCACTTTTTTGCCTGGACAGTGGAACATTTTCAGACAAAGTCGGTCACTACATCTGCCACCGGCAATTGGGGGCTGAGTTTTCAGGAGGACGGAAAACCTCCCGTTGCAAATGCGACCTACGAAGACTTAAAGCAATATGATGCTTACTACGCCGAAAAATACCGACCAAAAGGTAATCTATCTTACATTCGATGCCGGCTTTGAAAATGGTAACACGCCAGCCATCTTAGATGCACTGAAAAAAACACAATGTTCCGGCTACATTTTTTGTCGTCGGGAATTTCCTCTCCGACAACCCCGATCTGATCAAGCGTATGGTCGAGGAAGGTCATATCGTAGGAAATCATACTTATACGCACCCGGACATGTCCAAGATTTCCACGATGGAAAGCTTTTCAAAGGAAATTCAGGATGTCGAAAAACTCTATCAGGAAATCACCGGAAAAGAAATGATAAAATTTTATCGCCCTCCGCAAGGAAAATACAGTGAAGAAAACTTGAAAATGGCAAAAGAACTCGGCTATAAGACGTTTTTCTGGAGTCTTGCCTATGTTGACTGGTATCAAGATAAACAACCGACAAAAGAAGAGGCATTTGACAAACTACTTGGAAGAATACATCCCGGCGCTGTCGTTCTGCTGCATAACACCTCTTCCACAAACGGACAAATCTTAGATGAGTTGCTGACAAAGTGGGAAGAAATGGGATACACCTTCAAATCTCTGGACCAAATGCCATAAAGCCAAAAAGATGGGTGAACATTACTTTCGTTCCCCATCCTTTTTCTAATATGCCATCGCTTCCTCTCTCGTCATCCAAAAATGAATCCCGGTTGTGGAATCATTCCATCTGTCTTCATCAAAATCAGGAACTTCTACCCACTGTCCCTTCCGATAGACGAAATTTTCCATCAACCAATGACCATGCCTCTTCGTATTCCTCCTGATAATCAAAGCTTTTGATTGTCAGGACCTTCGCTTTGCTGCATCTGCATGAGTTCATTGTCGCGGAACTCCGTTTTGCATCTGCCGGAATCAAAAGCTGAACCAGTCTGTCATTAAAACATTTTTTATAACCGAGAAACGCTCCTTTTTCCGGACAATACAAGTCAAAAAATTTCGTATGCCCGTCATGAATAATCCCATCTAGTTTTGCATGCTCCAGCACTGCGCACATCAGATTCGCCCCTCTGATATCTGCGCCTGTCAGATCATTGTAACGCATCGCCGCACACTTTAAATTCGCCTCCTGAAGACTGGCATCTCGAAAAGTACACATATCAAACAATGTATTTTCCAAACTGCTCTTTTTTTAAACTTGCCCCGTCAAAACACACCCGGTGAAACTGGCTCATGGAAAAATCAATCTCATCCAGATTGTACCCGCTCAAATCAGCTCCACTCAAAGCTACCTCCCGCAGATTCAGCCTCTCCCCACTCTTTCTGCGCTCTAACTTTTCATTCAATTCCTCCACCGATATCTTCCTCATCTGTACCACCTCTTTCTCTATTTTACCACACTCGCTTGTAAATAGCACTTTTCTTATCCAAGTGCAACATCCAATATCATCATCACAAGGAAACCGACAACAAATCCGAGTGTGCCCATCTTCCCGTTTTCTCCCATATGCGCCTGTGGAATCAGCTCTTCCACAACGACATAGATCATTGTTCCCGCAGCAAACGCAAGTAATATTGCAATTGATGCATTTGCAAATCTCGCAAATACTGCTGCAAGCACACCAAAAAGAGGTTCTACAACTGCTGTCATACTCGCAATGACAAATGCTCTTTTTTTGCTTACCCCTTCTTTCACAAGTGGCAATGCAACTGCCGTCCCTTCTGGAAAATTCTGAATTCCAATTCCGATCGCCAGTGCAACCGCACCTGACAGCAACGCCGTATCTTGCATATTTTGTCCCGCCAGTGCAAATGCGAGCCCGACTGACATTCCTTCTGGAATATTGTGAGTTGTGATTGCTATGATCAGCATTGCCGTACTTTTCCCCAATGTAAGCTGTGTACTTTTTTCTCTCTCATACCATGCTTTCATCAGTCCTGTCTGCCACAAGCAATGTGATGACTCCCAACAAAAAACCACCGGTCATGACAAGCCATCCAACCTGCCCGTTTGCCTCTGCAAAATCAATCCCCGGAAGCAGCAGCGACCACACGGACGCAGCTATCATAACTCCTCCGGCAAATCCTAAAAATCCACACTGCAGATTTCCGCTGACTTCCCGTCTGACAAAGAAAATCCCCGCAGCTCCTAAAGCTGTTATGAGAAAGGTTCCAAGTGTTCCAAATAGTGCCATTAAAATTCCATTCATATACGATCACCTCTGCTGATACTATATGAAAAAAACAGCTTTCCGTGAAAGAAAGCTGTCTCCTTAATTATTCTGTGTATGGCTCTTCTTCATTCTGTTTGACAGTTACTCCGACATCCTGAAAATCTACTTTTGCCCATACATCTTTATTCACTTTTATCTTAGTGTCTTTTTTCCAGCCATCATAAACCTCATTGAACTTTTCGCTTTTCCGAGAATTTACGATTGTCTCCTTTTTCGCATCTGTCGCATCTCTGTCGAGCAGACTTGTCACTTTTGCAACGTAGAGTCCATTCTCTGTCTCTATGACATCTGTAAATCCGCCCACTCCCAAAGAATCTGCTGCTGCGATCAACTCCGTGGCCGGCGATGTACTCTCTGAATCAAAGGTAGCTGTCTGCGCTTCCTTGCCTTGTTCTGTCGCATAAGCCGTAAAATCTTCCGCCGCTTTTGCACCTTCCAGGAAAGCTGCTGCCGTCTCCTTCAGGGCTGCCTTTTCTTCATCTGTCAAAGTTTTAGAATTACCTTCTTCGTCTGTTGTCGTATATGGAAAACTTACATACTGCATACTCTTTTGCGCAGCCTCTTCATCCGAAACTTCTGTGCTTACATCCTTTGTCACCGCATCCGTCATCTTCTTCTGAATCGTAAGCAGAGTCAGCACTCTTTCCACATACTCCGTCTCTCCGGATACCAATTCTTTGGCTTCCAACTCATTGCCCTCATCGAATTTTTTTGCCGCTTCCTGAATCGCACTCTTCTCTTCATCTGTCAACGCAACCTCGTATTCAGCCATGTGGTCTTCCAGAATATACATCTGTTGAAGCGCATCCATCACACTGTCTTTTACATTGTCCTCATAAGTCTTTCCCTCACTTACTTCCTGCGTCCACATGTTGTCTCCAAGCATAGAGCCTAAGTTTGTCTCAATCATTCCCTGCTGGTATCTCGCATAAAAATTTGCAACTCCTGCCGGTATCTTATCCCCTCCAACAGTTGCCACTGTATCTGCGTTTTCAAAGCTTGCACATCCTGTCATCGAGACTACTGCAAGAGATGCCGCTGTCGCAAATACGACTACTTTCTTTTTCAGATTCCTCATAACTGCCTCCTTTGTATTTCTAATTCTTAATTATAGCGGTTTTTCTTTATTCTATCAATGTTTTTATATCATTTAACACTTTTTTCACAAGTTCCAGCACATCATCATCTTTCTCCTTTTTTATTTCTTGCTTTCTTTTCATAGACAAAATAAGGATTCGTATCAACCGTAAATTTAAGCGCCCCTTTGTATTGATCAAGCAGCATCGGAATCCGCTCTGCATGCACCTTCGCACGTTCATACATTGTGAACCGGAACTGTTCTCCTTTTTGCTCCACAGCAACTAAATATGCACTGTGTGCAAGTGATTTCAACAGCGCAATCTGCAAAAGCTGCTGAACTTTTCTCGGAATATCTCCATATCGGTCAATCAATTCTTCCAGCATATCATCCATCTCCGCCTCATTTTCAATACCTGCAATCCGCTTATAAATATCGAGTTTCTGGTATTCATTTGGAATATACGACACCGGAATAAACGCATCTACATTCAAATCTACTGTTGTTGTATATGGCTCCTCCTCAATCTCACCTTTCAGCTGTTTAACCGCCTCATTGAGCATCTTACAATACAGGTCATACCCGACCGCCTCCATATGTCCGTGCTGTTCTGCCCCCAGAAGATTCCCTGCTCCGCGGATTTCCAAATCCCGCATGGCGATTTTAAAACCAGAACCAAGATCTGTGAACTCACGGATTGCTGACAGGCGTTTCTCTGCCACTTCACGCAGGAGTTTATCTCTTTTGTACAGCAAAAACGCATATGCCATCCGATTGGAACGTCCCACACGTCCTCTTAGCTGATACATTTGCGAAAGTCCGAGCTGGTCTGCATCATGGATAATCATTGTATTGGCATTGGAAATATCAAGCCCCGTCTCTATGATCGTCGTCGACACAAGCACGTCAATTTCCCCATTGATAAAATCAAGCATAATGTTCTCAAGCTCCCGCTCCTTCATCTGCCCATGCGCAAATGCCACATTTGCCTCCGGCACAAGCTTTTGCACTTTGTCCGTAATCTCATCGATATCTTTCACTTTGTTATACACATAATACACTTGTCCCTGACGGGATAATTCTCTTTGTATCGCCTCGCGCACCATCTCATCATTGTATTCCATGACATACGTCTGAATCGGCATACGGTCAACCGGAGCCTCCTCAAGCACGCTCATATCACGTATTCCGATGAGGCTCATATGCAAGGTTCTCGGAATCGGTGTCGCTGTCAGCGTCAGCACATCAATATTCTCTTTTAATTTTTTAATCTGCTCCTTATGCTGTACTCCAAAACGCTGTTCTTCATCGATGATCAAAAGTCCCAAATCTTTAAATTCCAAATCTTTGCTCAGCACACGGTGCGTACCTACCACGATATCCACCAGACCGCGTTTTGTGTCCTCAATTGTCTTTTTCTGCTGCGCCGGAGTACGGAACCGGCACATCAGGTCGACTCGCACCGGAAACTCCTTCATGCGCTGCACAAACGTATTATAATGCTGCTGGGCAAGTATCGTCGTCGGAACGAGATACACCACCTGCTTATTCTCCTGCACTGCCTTAAATGCCGCACGGATCGCAATCTCTGTCTTGCCGTATCCCACATCTCCACAGATCAGGCGATCCATGATCTTGGTGCTCTCCATATCTTTTTTCGTCGCCTCAATTGCAAGCAGCTGATCCTCCGTCTCCTCAAACGGAAACATCTCCTCAAATTCTCTCTGCCATACGGTATCCTCTCCATAGACAAATCCATGTTTTTCCTGTCTTGCCGCATACAGTTCGACAAGATCCTTTGCAATCTCTTTTACTGCCCCACGAACTCTTGTCTTCGTCTTCGTCCACTCTTGTCCACCAAGCCGATTAAGCTTTGGTTTCTTTGCATCTGCGCTTGCGTACTTTTGAATCAAATCCAGCTGAGTTGCCGGAATATACAGATTCCCGCCCGCCGCATAAGCAATTTTCATATAGTCTTTGGCAACTTTATCCACCTCAATCTTTTCGATTCCCTGATAAATCCCCAATCCATGATTTTCATGTACTACATAATCTCCGACCTTCAATTCTGAAAAGCTCTGTATTTTCTGTCCCTCATATACTTTCCGCTTTCTCTTTTTCTTTTTTTGCCCAAAGATATCCGTTTCAGAAATGACGATGAATTTGATCATCGGATATTCATATCCTTCCGTCACATGGCCGTAAGTCACCATGATTTCTCCGGGATTAACCTCTCGTTCTACATCCTCACTGTAGAAACTGCTTAGATTATAATCTCTTAAATCTTCTGCCAGACGTTTTGCCCTTGTTCGAGAACCGGAAAGCAAGATCGCACGGTACCCTTTTCTTTTTAACTGCTTCAGATCCCGTGTCAGCATCTCAAAACTGTTATTATACGGGTTTACCCCTTTTGCCTGCAAATGATACAGTCCACGCGTCTTAAATTCTTTGCACTTCATCTCCAATGCCGACATCCCGATACTATAGTATTGATTCATCTTGTCGGCAATCTCTTTTGTGGAGAACAGTTTCATCTCCTCGTCCGAGACCGCATACCCACATTCCATACGGTTTGCCTGTGCCTGCACAAATTCTTCCTCCACAGACTCTCCCTTTTCAATCAGGCGCACCGGCTCATCCAAAAACAGCATACTTGTTTTCTTATCAAATAATCTAAAAATGAAACACGTTTTGCCTGTTCTTCCGGAAAATCTGTTGCCGGATAGATACGAATCGATTCCAGATTCTCAATAGAGCGCTGGCTTTCCACATCAAATGTACGGATAGAATCAATTTCATCTCCCCACATCTCAATACGCACAGGTACTTCTTCCGTCAACGGATAAATATCTAAAATACCTCCCCGCACCGCAAACTGTCCGGGACCCTCGATCTGTTCTTCCCTCTCATATCCAAGAAGCACCATATCTTTTTTAATTTCTCAAAGTCAAGCTCCTGTCCCGCCTCCAAAGAGATGACCCTCTTTTCCATCTCTTCCAGCGGAAGCAAAGAATCCATAAAGCCGTCAAAGCTTGTGATCACAGTGACTTGTTCCTGTTCAAGCAATGCCTGGTACACTTCCATTCTCTGTTTAATCAAAAACTTGCCACGAAGATCTGCCTGATAAAACAATAAGTCTTTTGCCGGATAGAGCCATACATCAGAATCCAGAAAACGGTACTCTTCATAAATTTGTTTTGCCCTGAGCTCACTGGAAACAGCGATGATTTTTCGTTTAAAACCATCGCCCAGCGCATACATCAAATGTGTTTTCTGGGAAGTGACACAACCTGATATCTGTATCATTCCCTGCTTTTCCGTTCTTTTTTTCTGAATCTCTTCATACTCTGCCAATTCTTTCAGCGGTCCTGCAAAAAACTGCATGTTCTCCTCCTTCTATGCTTTTACTTTTTTGTTGAACACATTCATCGCAGCCTCAATCTCACCTTGCACAATCTGCTCTACTGCATCAGATGCATGTTCATATCCTTCTTCCATCAATTCTCTTTCCTGTTTAGAAAAATGACCGAGCACATAGTCTGCAAGATCGTAATTCTTCGGTTTTTCCCCTACTCCTACCTTAATTCTCGGAAATACCGTTGTGTCAAGGTGGGCGATAATATTCTTGATTCCATTGTGACCGCCCGCACTTCCTTTTTTGCGGATGCGAAGTTGTCCTACATCCAGACTGATATCATCATAAATGACAAGCAGCTCAGACTCCGGATCAATCTTGTAATAATTTACAATTCCCCCAACGCTCTCTCCGCTCAAATTCATATAGGTCTGCGGTTTTACAAGAAGTACTTTCTGCCCCGCAATGACTCCTTTCCCGCAGAATGCCCGACACTTCCTTGCATCCACTGATATATTATATTTCTCCGCCAACACATCTATGACATCAAACCCGGCATTGTGTCTCGTTCCTTCATACTGAGCCGTCGGATTTCCTAATCCTACTATAACAAACATCATTTCACCTCTTCTTTTTACTGCTTTTCTTATTTTACAAGAACTATCCTCGTTTGTCACGCAAAAGCCATGAATAATTTTCCAAACTTCTTCATACATTATAAAAAGTAAACAATTATCGTTCGATAGATTAGGAGGCCTCTATGAGTTCCAAGACCAAAATCGTTGTCTTACACATGAAAGAAGTGATTTATACTGTAGTGTTCATTGTGCTGGGAATTTTACTGATCCTGCTGCTAACCTTTATGTTCCTCCCAAATGGTGAAAAACATACATCTAAAAAACAAGAATACATGCCCGGTGTCTACACTTCCACCGTCACTTTAAATAACACTTCATTGGAAGTGGAAGTTGCGGTAGACAGTTCTCACATCAACTCCATCCGATTCAGCAATCTGGATGAAACAGTTGCAACAATGTACCCGCTGATTCAGCCTGCAATCGAAAATATTGCAGAGCAGGTCTATGATTCCCAGTCTCTGGAAAATATATCCTTCCCGGAAGATAATCCTTACACCTCTCAGGTCATCATAAACGCAATTGATGATGCATTAAAAAAAGGCCACGGTCAAATAAAACCGTGGCTTTTTGCTTCTCTTAGCCTTCTACAACAAGATAGCGTCCGTCAGAAACCGGAAATACTTCCGAAGCCTCCTCAAGCTCATCATCTGTCATCTCTGCGATATCCGCTCCGTTCTCTTCAAAGTAATCTCTTACTTCGTCCAACGAATCCACGACAACTGCCATGCAGTCCTCCAAAAATGCCTCTGCTTCCTCAAGAGTCTCCGCAACCGGTTCGTCAAATAACTGTAACTGTTTCTCCAAAAAAACTTTTAAACATTCTTCATCATATTCATACATTTTAAAATTCCTCCTATATACCCTTTCCTATCATATGAATTAATTCTTTTGGTCTGTCAATGATATGCTCCGCACCATTTTCCTTAAGTATTTCTCTTGAGCGAAATCCCCAGGATACGCTCACTGTCTTCATACCCGCTGCATGCCCCGTCTTAATATCCACTTCTGAATCTCCGACGTACACACATTCTTCTTTTTTACATCCAAGCTTTTCTGCAATCATCAGCGCTGCGCTCGGATCCGGCTTTCTCGGTACACTGTCTGTCTGTACCCTGAACATATGAAAAAACATCTTCCCCGAAAAATTCCTTCACCACATCAACAGCCTGCAAATGCGGCTTGTTCGACAGCACTGCCAGCTTGATTCCACTCTTCTTCAACTGTTCAAGCATCTCTGCGATTCCATCGTATGGTGTTACATGATATGTACAATTTTCTCCAAATATACGTCCATATATCTCCATTGCCGGCTCCATCTGAGATCTTTCTAAATCTCCTCCTGCCACCAAGGCACGTTCTCTATCGAGACATCTCGCACCATTTCCGACAAAGCTTCTGCACTGCTCTTGTGTAATTTTCTTAAGCTTTAATTCTTCCAACGTTTCATTAACTGAATATGTTAAGGATTCTAATGTATCTGTCAATGTCCCGTCCAAATCAAATATGCATGCTTTATACATTGTGTGCCTCCTTAATTTTTTATAGCATCAGTATAGTATGAACACTCTGAAATTTCAATATCTTTTTTACAACCTCCAAAAAGTAGTGAAGGCAGTATACTTTTCTCCTCGCACACTGCCCATGTTTTCTCTCCTCTCACGCCATCAGATATTGCCGCATCACCTTCAATGCGTGTTTTTCAAGTCTGCTCACCTGTGCCTGGGAAATGTCAATATCCTCCGCAACTTCCATCTGGGTGCGCCCCTCAAAAAAACGTAATCGGATAATATATTTTTCTCGCTCTCCCAGGTGTTCCATCGCTGCCTGAAGTGCCAGTTCCTCAATCCAGTTCTCTTCTTTATTCTTTTTGTCACTGATCTGATCCATCACATAAAGTGCATCTCCACCGTCATTATAGACCGGCTCATTTAAGCTCATCGGCGCCTGAATCGCATCCATCGCAAACACAATATCTTCTTTTGCTATGCCAATCTCCTCTGAGATTTCCTGAAGTGTCGGCTCCCTTAGATTCCGTTTCATATATCCCTCTTTTGCATAGATTGCTTTGTATGCCGTATCCCGCAGCGAACGACTTACACGAATCGAATTATTGTCTCTCATATATCTTCTGATCTCCCCGATAATCATCGGAACTGCATAGGTGGAAAATTTGACATCCAGCTCTGTGTTAAAATTATTGATTGCCTTGATCAGCCCGATACATCCTATCTGAAACAGATCATCCGGATTTTCATTGCTGTTCGTAAAACGCTTGATCACGCTTAATACCAGTCTTAGATTTCCTTTTATATATTCCTCTTTCGCTCCCTCATCTCCTGCCTTGATTTTTGCAAATAGTGCATTTTTTTCTTCTTCCTTAAGCAGCGGCAGCTTCGACGTGTCCACACCACATATTTCCACTTTATTCAGTGCCATCTTTGTATCCTCCCACGATTTCTTTCTAGTAGGATTCTCTGCATTGTGTGGTGTAAATATACTATTTTGGACGAAATTAAAAAAAATAATAGTCCTTGACACTTGTTCAAGAACTATTATTTCAAACAGTTGATTACCTGTTCCATTTATCTGCCAGAGTTTTTAATCTTGAGCTTCTAATTTCGCAAGGTCTTTATTTGCGAGACCTTCATTTTTCATAATAACTTCAAGCAGATATTTTCCTGCGTTTACTGTGCGGTTGAATGCACTTTCTGCTCTCAATTTCTCTGGTTTCTCCACTTTCTTCTTCACAATCGGACTTCCTTTTGACAGAATCTGATTCGTCGCAAGATCTACACATCCGCCTGAATACGGTGCGAATGCCGGTATGTCAAATCTCTCAGTCACTGTCTCTGCAAAGGAATCGGTCACCTGATCCTCTCCATGCACGACAAATACATGCTTGATATCCGATTCAAATCCGCCAAGCCAATCAAGTAGTCCATTCATATCCGCATGACCGCTGATTCCTTTCAACGATTCAATTCTGGCAGCCACCTCAAT
>ENA-OQCW01001245-OQCW01001245.1-human-gut-metagenome-genome-assembly--contig:-NODE-1245-length-10842-cov-2.807186_pt1 | contig 10842 bp, 14 predicted proteins | sample MGYA00242767_ERZ504593 | MGnify/ENA primary metagenome ERZ504593 (study PRJEB26092, sample SAMD00036307) | human gut metagenome | host: Homo sapiens | study: EMG produced TPA metagenomics assembly of... | reverse complement strand
AGTTCAGACACGTTAAGTCTCCTTGTCGATCACCCGCAAAACAGTATTGCAGGTCACAGGGTTAGCAGAAAATGTTGTCAACACAAGACAGGCTTGCGAGATATGTTTGAGAATACCACTTTATCCCGCGTCAGGGAGAGGCAGTGCGTAAAAAGACGCGGACTCATGTGAAATACTGGTTTTTAGTGCGCCAGATCTCTATAATCTCGCGCAACCTATTTTCCCCTCGAACACTTTTTAAGCCGTAGATAAACAGGCTGGGACACTTCACATGAGCGAAAAATACATCGTCACCTGGGACATGTTGCAGATCCATGCACGTAAACTCGCAAGCCGACTGATGCCTTCTGAACAATGGAAAGGCATTATTGCCGTAAGCCGTGGCGGTCTGGTACCGGGTGCGTTACTGGCGCGTGAACTGGGTATTCGTCATGTCGATACCGTTTGTATTTCCAGCTACGATCACGACAACCAGCGCGAGCTTAAAGTGCTGAAACGTGCAGAAGGCGATGGCGAAGGCTTCATCGTTATTGATGACCTGGTGGATACCGGTGGTACTGCGGTTGCGATTCGTGAAATGTATCCAAAAGCGCACTTTGTCACCATCTTCGCAAAACCGGCCGGTCGCCCGCTGGTTGATGATTATGTTGTTGATATCCCGCAAGATACCTGGATCGAACAGCCGTGGGATATGGGCGTCGTATTCGTCCCGCCAATCTCCGGTCGCTAATCTTTTCAACGCCTGGCACTGCCGGGCGTTGTTCTTTTTAACTTCAGGCAGGTTACAATAGTTTCCAGTAAGTATTCTGGAGGCTGCATCCATGACACAGGCAAACCTGAGCGAAACCCTGTTCAAACCCCGCTTTAAACATCCTGAAACCTCGACGCTAGTCCGCCGCTTTAATCACGGCGCACAACCGCCTGTGCAGTCGGCCCTTGATGGTAAAACCATCCCTCACTGGTATCGCATGATTAACCGTCTGATGTGGATCTGGCGCGGCATTGACCCACGTGAAATCCTCGACGTCCAGGCGCGTATTGTGATGAGCGATGCCGAACGTACCGACGATGATTTATACGATACGGTGATTGGCTACCGCGGCGGCAACTGGATTTATGAGTGGGCTACCCAGGCGATGGTGTGGCAACAAAAAGCCTGTGCGGAAGAAGATCCGCAACTCAGTGGTCGTCACTGGCTGCATGCGGCTACGTTGTACAACATTGCCGCCTATCCTCATCTGAAAGGAGATGATCTGGCCGAGCAAGCGCAGGCTTTGTCAAACCGTGCCTATGAAGAGGCCGCTCAGCGTCTGCCGGGCACCATGCGGCAGATGGAGTTTACCGTACCCGGCGGTGCGCCCATCACCGGCTTTTTGCATATGCCGAAAGGCGATGGCCCGTTCCCGACAGTATTAATGTGTGGTGGTCTGGATGCGATGCAGACGGACTATTACAGCCTGTATGAACGTTATTTTGCGCCGCGCGGCATTGCGATGCTGACTATTGATATGCCGTCGGTGGGCTTTTCTTCAAAATGGAAGCTCACCCAGGACTCCAGCCTGTTGCATCAGCACGTCTTAAAGGCGCTGCCTAACGTACCGTGGGTAGATCACACTCGCGTCGCGGCCTTTGGTTTCCGTTTCGGCGCTAACGTTGCCGTACGTCTGGCATACCTTGAATCGCCGCGTCTGAAAGCGGTTGCCTGTCTTGGTCCGGTAGTTCATACCCTGTTGAGTGATTTTAAGTGCCAGCAACAGGTGCCGGAAATGTATCTTGACGTTCTGGCGAGTCGTTTGGGTATGCATGATGCTTCCGACGAAGCGTTACGCGTGGAGTTGAATCGCTATTCATTAAAAGTGCAAGGATTGCTGGGACGTCGTTGCCCAACGCCAATGTTATCAGGCTACTGGAAGAACGATCCGTTCAGCCCGGAAGAGGACTCACGCTTAATCACCTCATCATCTGCTGACGGTAAATTGTTAGAGATCCCATTTAACCCGGTGTATCGGAATTTTGACAAAGGTCTTCAGGAAATCACCGACTGGATCGAAAAACGATTGTGTTAAAAATTTGCTAAATTTTACCAATTTGGTAAAACAGTTGCATCACAACAGGAGATTGCAATGACGTTACCGAGTGGACACCCGAAGAGCAGATTGATCAAAAAATTTACCGCACTAGGCCCGTATATTCGTGAAGGTAAGTGACGAAGATAATCGATTCTTTTCGATTGTCTGGCTGTATGCGTCAACGTGAAACCGGCACCGGAAGTGCGTGAGTTCTGGGGCTGGTGGATGGAACTGGAAGCGCAGGAATCCCGTTTTACCTACAGTTACCAGTTTGGTCTGTTCGATAAAGCAGGCGACTGGACGAGTGTTCCGGTAAAAGACACTGAAGTGGTTGAACGACTGGAGCATACCCTGCGTGAGTTTCATGAGAAGCTGCGTGAGCTGCTGGCGACGCTGAATCTGAAGCTGGAACCGGCGGATGATTTTCGTGATGAACCGGTGAAGTTAACGGCGTGAGTGAAATGTGCCGGATGCATCACATCCGGCAATATCCATTAAAACTGATAGGTCATGCCAACCGCGACAATATCATCATTATTGATGTTCAGCTTATTATCGCTATCCAGTTGGTTTATTTTATAATCAACAAATGCCGACATATTTTTGTTGAAATAATACGTAGCACCAACATCGATATAATTGACCAGATCTTCATCACCGATACCTTCAATATCTTTCCCTTTCGATAAGACATAACCCAGCGACGGACGTAGACCAAAGTCAAACTGGTATTGGGCGACCGCTTCAAAGTTCTGTGTCTTATTGGCAAAGCCGCCAGTTATTGGCGTCATTTTGCGTGTTTCAGAATAGAAAGTTGCCAGATAAATATTATTGGCATCGTATTTCAGACCTGTTGCCCATGCTTCTGCACGCTTGCCTGTGCCACGGCTTTGCAGGTTTCTGCTCGTTGGTGCGATCAGAGTTGGTATAGGCTCCACTGATGGCGAAATCGCTGCCACCAAAGTCATATGTCAATGATGTGCCGAAGCCATCGCCGTTTTGCTTTTTAACATCGCGGTTTTCGTTTTTCCCTTGATATTGCAGGGTTAAGTTCAGACCATCGATAACGCCGAAGAAGTCGGTGTTCCTATACGTCGCCAGACCGCTGGCACGTTTGGTCATAAAGTTGTCGGTCTGTGCGGAGGAGTCGCCACCAAATTCCGGGAACATATCGGTCCAGGCTTCCACGTCATACAGCGCGCCCAGGTTACGACCATAATCGAAAGAACCCCAAATCTTTTATATTTTCAAACCCCGGCAAAAGCGAGACGCGTTTTTTTTGCTGTGCAGTACACTCTCCGCTTTATTACCGGCAAACTCTGCTTCCCAACGACCATAACCAGTCAGTTGATCGTTAATTTGTGTTTCGCCTTTAAACCAAACGGATATAACTCTGGTCGCCATCTTTACTGTCGTTATCACTCATATAATGCATGGCTTTAACTTTGCCATAGACATCCAGTTTATTACCGTCTTTGTATATATTTCTGCGGCCTGTACGGATGCAGATGCCACAATGCCCATCACCACTAATGCCAGAGTGCTCTTTTTCATTTTCATTCCTGATTTTAATTAACGCGCGAATATTCAGCGGGAGAGTCCCGTTGAAAACAGGAAAGTTTTTAACCTGAGATTGTTAAAGATATATTACAGATTAATAATAGTCTTAAAATGTGGTAATTTATTAAATCTGTAATAAAAGCGTAAACAACTGCCGCTACGCTTGCTGATCCCGCGCAACAAAACACCATGCTTTGCTCGCAGATGGTTGGCAACCGACGACAGTCCTGCTAAAACGTTCGTTTGATATCATTTTTCCTAAAATTGAATGGCAGAGAATCATGAGTGACAGCCAGACGCTGGTGGTAAAACTCGGCACCAGTGTGCTAACAGGCGGATCGCGCCGTCTGAACCGTGCCCATATCGTTGAACTTGTTCGCCAGTGCGCGCAGTTACATGCCGCCGGGCATCGGATTGTTATTGTGACGTCGGGCGCGATCGCCGCCGGACGTGAGCACCTGGGTTACCCGGAACTGCCAGCGACTATCGCCTCGAAACAACTGCTGGCGGCGGTAGGGCAGAGTCGACTGATTCAACTGTGGGAACAGCTGTTTTCTATTTATGGCATTCACGTCGGGCAAATGCTGCTGACCCGTGCTGATATGGAAGACCGTGAACGCTTCCTGACGCCCGCGACACCCTGCGTGCGTTGCTCGATAACAATATCGTTCCGGTAATCAATGAGAACGATGCTGTCGCGACTGCAGAGATTAAGGTCGGCGATAACGATAACCTTTCTGCGCTGGCGGCGATTCTGGCGGGTGCCGATAAACTGTTGCTGCTGACCGATCCAAAAAGGTTTGTATACCGCTGACCCGCGCAGCAATCCGCAGGCAGAACTGATTAAAGATGTTTACGGCATTGATGACGCACTGCGCGCGATTGCTGGCGACAGCGTTTCAGGTCTTGGAACTGGCGGCATGAGTACCAAATTGCAGGCCGCGGACGTGGCTTGCCGTGCGGGTATCGACACCATTATTGCCGCGGGCAGCAAGCCGGGCGTTATTGGTGATGTGATGGAAGGCATTTCCGTCGGTACGCTGTTTCATGCCCAGGCGACTCCGCTTGAAAACCGTAAACGCTGGATTTTCGGTGCACCACCTGCGGGTGAAATCACGGTAGATGAAGGGGCAACCGCCGCCATTCTTGAACGCGGCAGCTCCCTGTTGCCGAAAGGTATTAAAAGCGTGACTGGCAATTTCTCGCGTGGTGAAGTCATCCGCATTTGCAACCTCGAAGGTCGCGATATCGCTCACGGCGTCAGTCGTTACAACAGCGATGCATTACGCCGTATTGCCGGACACCACTCGCAAGAAATTGATGCAATACTGGGATATGAATACGGCCCGGTTGCCGTTCACCGTGATGACATGATTACCCGTTAAGGAGCAGGCTGATGCTGGAACAAATGGGCATTGCCGCGAAGCAAGCCTCTTATAAATTAGCGCAACTCTCCAGCCGCGGAAAAAAATCGTGTGCTGGAAAAAATCGCCGATGAACTGGAAGCACAAAGCGAAATCATCCTCAACGCTAACGCCCAGGATGTTGCTGACGCGCGTGCCAATGGCCTTAGCGAAGCGATGCTTGACCGTCTGGCACTGACGCCCGCACGGCTGAAAGGCATTGCCGATGATGTGCGCCAGGTGTGCAACCTCGCCGATCCGGTGGGGCAGGTGATTGATGGTGGTGTGCTGGACAGCGGTCTGCGTCTGGAGCGTCGTCGCGTACCGCTGGGGGTGATTGGCGTGATTTATGAAGCGCGCCCGAACGTGACGGTAGATGTCGCTTCGCTGTGCCTGAAAACCGGTAACGCAGTGATCCTGCGCGGCGGCAAAGAAACCTGTCGCACTAACGCTGCAACGGTGGCGGTGATTCAGGACGCCCTGAAATCCTGCGGCTTACCGGCGGGTGCCGTGCAGGCGATTGATAATCCTGACCGCGCGCTGGTCAGTGAAATGCTGCGTATGGATAAATACATCGACATGCTGATCCCGCGTGGTGGCGCTGGCCTGCATAAGCTGTGCCGCGAACAGTCGACAATCCCGGTGATCACAGGCGGTATAGGCGTATGCCATATTTACGTTGATGAAAGTGCAGAGATCGCTGAAGCCATGAAAGTAATCGTCAACGCAAAAACTCAGCGTCCGAGCACATGTAATACGGTAGAAACGTTGCTGGTAAATAAAAACATCGCCGATAGCTTCCTGCCCGCATTAAGCAAGCAAATGGCGGAAAGCAGCGTGACATTACACGCAGATGTAGCTGCGCTGGCGCAGTTGCAGGCAGGCCCCGCGAAGGTGGTGGCTGTTAAAGCCGAAGAGTATGACGATGAGTTTCTGTCATTAGATTTGAACGTTAAAATCGTCAGCGATCTTGACGATGCCATCGCCCATATTCGTGAACACGGCACACAACACTCCGATGCGATCCTGACCCGCGATATGCGCAACGCCCAGCGTTTTGTTAATGAAGTAGATTCATCCGCTGTTTACGTTAACGCCTCTACGCGTTTTACCGACGGCGGCCAGTTTGGTCTGGGTGCGGAAGTGGCGGTAAGCACACAAAAACTCCACGCGCGTGGCCCAATGGGGCTGGAAGCGCTGACCACTTACAAGTGGATCGGCATTGGTGATTACACCATTCGTGCGTAAATAAAACCGGGCGATGCAAAAGTAGCCATTTGATTCACAAGGCCATTGACGCATCGCCCGGTTAGTTTTAACCTTGTCCACCGTGATTCACGTTCGTGAACATGTCCTTTCAGGGCCGATATAGCTCAGTTGGTAGAGCAGCGCATTCGTAATGCGAAGGTCGTAGGTTCGACTCCTATTATCGGCACCATTTAAATCAATAAGTTACACATCATTAGTACCTTCCTTATTTTTTGACTGGGACAAATTTGGGACCGATGGGTTCAGGATCGAGTCTATTTGCCGTGCGTGTTCGGTAAGGTGATTAGGTGCGAGGTGAGCATATCGACGAACCATTTCGATAGACTCCCAGCCTCCCATTTCTGAAAATGCAAGAAGAGAAACACGGGACTGAACCAGCCTGCTTGCCTTTGCTATCAAAGTACCTTGAAGGCCAGATGATTTCTGACGATATTTACAGCGCGTCCGCAATGAGTTTTTCTCTGCGCCGCCAGAGACGTTCCCCGCTTTTTCAGCGTGGCGATAATGTCGGTGGAATGCCAGTCCTGTTGCATCATGCGGCCACCTCACTGATAAATTTTACGCCGTCGGCGGTACGCAGCCAGCGCGGGGATTTGAGTCCTTCCGTGAAATTCCAGACCAGCTCACACAGCAGCCCGGTCAGGGTTTGCTCCATTTTTGGCTCCGCCGGGCGTTCCAGCAGAAGCTGGAGCAGCGCAAGGCAGTATTCGCACAAGGAATCTGGTTCGGAAATAAAGTGCTCTGGTGTGGCGGGAAGGGTATCAACGGTCAGGCTTTCGGTAAGATGCGGCGGGATGGGGTCGTTCAGCGTGGGTTGCAACAGCACAAGAGCCGCGTGAAGCCGTCCGCAGAGCGCCAGTCGTAGTGCGGGATCGTTGGTTTCTATCAGGGTTTCGGCGAAGCGGGCGCAGTAGTCGGCCAGGACGGTGAAATCCGTGGTGGCATTAAAGGGGATGGACAACAAATCGAGTAAATCGCAGTCAGGGGTGAGGATTGTAGCCATAGGGCAACCTCCACTAAGTGATATTTAAATACCACCACCGGAAATGCCAATTTCACGGGGGGCGGAACCGGACGGAGTTGGCATTATCGGCCTTAGTGACACCGACGCGTCTTGCGACGCCCCCGCCCGGCCCGCCATTGAGGTGTAGCCGTGCGCACGACACAAAAAAGGCGCAGACGCGCCATTGTGTCGTCACTAAGAGAATCAGGATGCCAATCCCGACGCCTGATTTTGCAGGCGCGGGAGAAAGATACTGCGATCGGTCATGAACGGCAAGCGGTTTTGCTGCGGTGTGCGCGGCGCAATGCGGATCTGGAATGCGCTTCGCAAAACACGGCGGGAATTATTTGACCGTGACCTGTCCGTTCATAAGCAGAGGGAGGAGCCAGTCTCGGAGTTTAACTAATTCATGGTTTTGAAATGCCACAGCCATAATTTTATCAAAAACAGGATTAGCCAATTTATAGTATTCTGCAAGCGTAGATGATGGAGGTATAGCTATTGGACTTTCGTCAATAACACCTTTATTAATATGTGGCTGCTGCGCCCCTGTTCTTAAACCCATTAGTCGAGGAACTTCACTACAAAAGTAAGGGTAAATAAAAGAGCTCTTATAAATATCGTTTTCTCTTATTCCGACAACCGACTGGTTAGTAGCGGCATCGATACCCAATATTGAAGGGCGAATATAACGGACAATGGAAATAACAACCGTCCCTTTAGGTAACAAGGTTGCAGCAGAGTTTTCAATTCCTGATGCAGTTATCATCTGTTCAGATGATACAACAGGAAAAGATGCTGTTTCAGCGGAACTAAGCCACGGAATATTCGCATTCTTCCAATAATCATCAATTGCTGTCGATGGTGTACCACCTAATTCAGTTTTAGTGACAGAACCAATATTCGTTACAACCCACCCCGTCGGAATTTCCCGTTTCAGCGTGGCGTTATACTCCATCTTCCCGCCGGAGGTTTTATACGGTTTTCCGTCGGCATCAGGGAAATCAAACTGTACAAACCAGTAGTCATACAGCGCTTTCGCCATCGCTTCCAGTTCGGCGTTGATGCGGTTGTTGAGAGCAATTTTGTCATCTAATACTTTTAATACACAGGCAATTTTTCGTTGTTCGTCCAGAGAGGATGGCAAACGAATAGGGTAGTTTTTTATATCGTTAGAATTAAGGTTTTTTCTAACACCGGAAGATAGCTGGCGAAGCTCATCATATTGTGTCTTTAAAAAATAATAAACATATTCATAATCAGCTTTATCAGAATCAATCTCAACATTGCAACAGGCCTGATTTGTAGCCATTGATTTTTTCAGGATAGACAAATTGCCTCGAGTTTTACCTTCGCCATACATTGCAATTGATAGCGAATTAACAGGGAAAAGACGAATCGCTGTTTTTTCCAATGCTACTTCTGAAATATGTTCATTCGTTTCATAAATATATTTTTTCGCCAAGCTGCTCCGTCTTTAACCACGGAATAGTTCCATTATCCCAGAATTCAGGATTACTACGAAGAGGAGTTAGTCCGCTTGATATTTTTTTTGAAAGTTCAATCAAAGGTTTAACTATCATACTTCAGCCCCGCCATCTGCTTCTTAATCTCTGCTTCCAGCTCTCGCGACTGGCTAAACAAACTTTCCAGATTCTCCGTAAACCCTTTCATCTTCGCGGCAAACTGTTCTGGCGTCATATCGGTGTATTCAATTTTCACTCAAAAATACTGCCCCGGCGCTGAACGAGTAAATTTTTTCCCCGGCGATGTCGTCATAGCTGACCACCACCGAGAAATCCTCTTCGCTCCACTTATTGTTGAACACTTCGCAGATGCGCTGCTCTTCTTCTTCGGTCAGTACCGTTTTCTGGTTTTTACCGTCTTTGACCTTTTCACCTAAATTTGAGGCGTCGATCAATACCACTTTCTCTTTGTTGCTGGCGTCAATAAACAGGATCGACACGTTGGTGCCGGTGGTGGCGAAGATATTCGACGGCATGGAAACCACGCCCGCCAGCATCCTGTTTTTCACCAGATGCTCGCGAATGCCTTTATCAATGCCCGACTGCGCTGTGATAAAGCCGGTCGGCACCACGACCGCCGCCTTGCCACCCGGTTTCAGCGAGAAAATGATGTGTTGCAGGAACAACTGGTAAATTTCCATTTTGTCCCTGGCTTTGGCTTTGATTTTCGGTATCCCGGCAAAGAAACGTTGCTGGTTTTCCTTGCTGTCGAGATCGTCGCGGAAATCGCTGAAATCCATCTTGAACGGCGGGTTGGAGACGATGTAGTCAAAGCGTTTCAGCGCGCTGCCGTCCTTGTGGTACGGATGCAAAATGGTGTTGCCCTGAATAACGTTGGGGATCGAATGCACCAGATTGTTGAGGATCAGGTTCAGGCGCAGCAGGCTGGAGGATTTTTGCGAGATGTCCTGCGCAAAGATGCTGCAACGATCTTCCCCGATGGCGTGCGCCACGTTCATCAGTAAGGTGCCGGAACCGGCGGACGGGTCGTAACAGCTTACGTTGCGCACCATGCCCTGCTGCGCTTTCGGCACCAGGATTTCCGCCATGATGCGCGCCACGGCGTGGGGCGTGTAGTATTCCGCGTATTTGCCGCCGGAGTTGCTGTTGTAGTCTTTGATCAGGTATTCAAAGATGGTGGCGTAGAAGTCGAATTTCTGCGTGAAGATGCGTTCGAAGCTGAAATCGGCCAGTTTGTTGATAATGGCGCGGCAGAAGTCATCGCGCTTTGATTCGTCGGCGATGTACTGGCTGAGGCGTTCAAACAGCACCACTTTCGCGCCGCCGTCGGTTTTGACCGCGAAGACGTCGTTGTTGGTGGCGGCGATGTCCATCAGGGTGTCAGTCAAAGTTCTGGCAAGTCTGCTGCGTTTTGTCGGTTATACAAGTAACGAATAAATGGTGCGGCTTCAGGCGGGCGGTATCCGGGGCCATCCGCTGTTGCAGCTTTTCAGTTGATCTTCGCTCATTGCGCTGAGCGCATCTTCCCAGCTTTCGGCGCTGGCGATACTTTTATCTTTCTGTTTGGCCTCAAAAGCGAATTTGTCGTTCAGGAATTTGTACAGGAATGCCTGAGTGATAATTTTGAATTCATTACCGTCGTTGCCCAGGCCGTAGTTCGCACAGATACTTTTCAGGCTGTCGATCAGGGCTTTGGTTTTGTCTCTAAATTCCAGTTCTACCACGTTCGTGCTCCGGTATTAAATTCGTTCAGGTATTCCGCCACAATCAGGCGGTTGATGTCGCTTACCGCACTGGAGGTCAGAGTGATATGGTGCTCATCCTCAAAGTGCGTGATGACGCATGACTCCATATGTCGCTCAAAATAGCTTTCATTGTTCAGTATCTGGCTGTTGTTCAGCACTTTTTCATCCGCATCCAGCTTAACGCTAAGCAGTGCTTCGAAGATTTTACGCTCCGGCTCGCTCAGGCCGCCGCGCTCGCGCAGGCGTTTGTGGGTACGCGCGTATTTCACGTCGCCCCGGTATTTCTGGCGCAGCAGGTTATTTTGG
>ENA-OQCW01001243-OQCW01001243.1-human-gut-metagenome-genome-assembly--contig:-NODE-1243-length-10847-cov-2.301399_pt1 | contig 10847 bp, 11 predicted proteins | sample MGYA00242767_ERZ504593 | MGnify/ENA primary metagenome ERZ504593 (study PRJEB26092, sample SAMD00036307) | human gut metagenome | host: Homo sapiens | study: EMG produced TPA metagenomics assembly of... | reverse complement strand
ACGTCCTACATGGATCAGTTTTCCATCCGCAAAGACAGAGGGGACGCCTTGTATCTTCAAGGCATCAACTTCCGCTTGATTGATAGCCCCATCTACCATCTCATGATGGATCTGAGGATTTAAAGTCGTCATAGCGTTTAATGCCTGTACCACATCCGGGCAATTCGTACAAGTCAAAGAGACATAGGTCGTCAGATGTATCGGGCCATTCAAGGCTTTAACACGATTACAAATGCTCTCGTCCGGAAAATTCTTGCCTTTCCCATCTGAATTCAAGATCGCCAACAGTAAGGAAGTAAACTCGTGTCCATTAGGTACTCCACGAAACTTAATCCCCGTTTTCGCTCCATCCTTTAACAAAATGAATTCCAATCCCTCCCCATCAGATACTTGCATAGATATTTTATCCGAACAAGAGGCAACATCACCTAATAAATCCAACAATTCCTGTCTACTTTCATACGCAGGAGAGATCGATATATCAAAGGTATAATTCGCATTTAACCCTGCGAATATACCTTTCAATTGTTCTTTTAATGTTGATTCTAACACGATCTATACTCTTAATTATTTAGATTTTCCCTACCAAGTCAATGCTAGGTTTCAAGGTAGCCTCCCCTTTCTTCCATTTAGCGGGACAAACCTCACCATCATGTGAAGCGACAAACTGAGCGGCTTCAACTTTACGAAGTAACTCGGAAGCGTCACGACCGATATTGTTATCATGAATCTCGGCCACTTTGATCTTTCCTTCCGGATTTACCAAGAAAGTGCCACGGTATGCCATACCCTCTTCCTCAATCATCACACCAAACGCACGACTCAGTGCTCCAGTGGGATCCGCCAACATCGGATATTGGATCTTACGGATAGTCTCGGAAGCGTCATGCCAAGCTTTATGTACAAAATGAGAGTCTGTACTTACAGAGTAAATTTCTACTCCCATTGATTTAAACTGCTCATACTTCTCAGCCATATCGACCAACTCTGTTGGACAAACAAATGTAAAATCGGCCGGGTAGAGAAAAAGATAGCCCACTTACCCAAGACGTCCTCGTTGGTTACAGTCTTGAAATTACCATTTTGAAAAGCTTGTACTTTAAACTCCGGAAGTTGAGAATTAATAATCGGTTCCATACTTGTTCCTATTTTTAAATGAATACTATTTGTTTTTATTTCCGATACAAAAATATAACATATTTATTCATTAAAACAATTTTTCTAATCGATATATTTTATGAGGTTATAGATAATACTTTATCAATCAATAAAAAGGGCCTATCCTCACGGATAAGCCCTTCAATATCTTGGGTTTTGGATTACTACATAATTAGCGATTATAATTTACTTTATATACTTAATTGATTCTTTTGTATCCGTATACGGCACGGTCTCCCAATTCCTCCTCGATACGAAGCAGCTGGTTATATTTAGCCATACGGTCCGAACGACTTAATGATCCCGTCTTGATCTGTCCGCTATTGGTAGCGACAGCGATATCGGCGATCGTAGCGTCTTCCGTCTCACCGGAACGTGTGAAGTAACGGTCGTGTATCCATGACGGTGAGCCATCTCGATAGCGTTCAGTGTCTCCGTCAAGGAACCGATCTGATTTACCTTGATCAAGATTGAGTTACCGCAACCTTCTTTAATACCCCTTGAAAGGAACTCTACATTTGTCACGAACAAATCATCTCCGACTAATTGGCAATGGTTACCAATACGATCTGTCAGTTTCTTCCAACCAGCCCAATCATTCTCACTCATACCATCCTCAATGGAATCGATCGGGTATTCGTTGATCAGCTTTTCCAGATAATCCACTTGTTCGTCGGAAGTACGTTTCACTCCTTTTTCTCCTTCAAACTTCGTGTAATCGTAGATTCCATCCTTATAAAACTCAGAAGAAGCGCAATCCATACCGATCATCACATCCTTGCCCGGTTCATAACCAGCCGCCTTGATAGCGGCGATAATTGAGTTCAAGGCATCTTCCGTACCTTCCAAATTCGGGGCGAAACCACCCTCATCACCAACAGCGGTACTTAACCCACGATCGTGCAATACCTTTTTCAACGCATGGAATACCTCAGCGCCCATACGTAAGCCTTCCTTGAAAGAAGCGGCACCTACCGGACGAATCATAAACTCTTGGAAAGCGATCGGAGCGTCGCTATGCGAACCGCCATTGATTATATTCATCATCGGAACAGGCATCACGTAGGTATTCGTTCCACCAATATATCTATATAAAGGAATATCCAAATAATTTGCGGCAGCTTTCGCTACAGCTAAAGAAACGCCAAGGATAGCGTTCGCACCTAGTTTCGATTTAGTTTTCGTACCGTCCAAAGCCAACATCGCATGATCGATACCTATCTGATCCAAGGCAGACATCCCCTTCAATGCCGGAGCGATAATCGTATTGATATTCTCAACCGCTTTCAATACGCCTTTACCACCATAACGCTTCTTATCGCCATCACGCAACTCCAAAGCCTCGTTCTCGCCGGTGGACGCACCGGAAGGCACAGACGCACGGCCCATAACGCCGGACTCTAGTAAAATATCAACCTCTACTGTCGGGTTACCTCTTGAATCTAGGATCTCACGTCCTGTAATCTTTTCTATTTTCATTGCTTCTACGTTTTTTAAACTGACGCAAATATAGATGGATTACTTGAACCGTGAAATCACCACAAATTGCTATTTTCACCTCAATAATACCTGAATGTAGGTAGAGACTACAACACTCCCGCCCGCACCCGGCTCAAAGATTCGGGTGTCATCAATAAATACGAGGCGATATGATTGACAGAAGCACGTTTCGCTGCTTCCGGATATTCCTGTTGAAAACGCAGATAACGTTTTCTTGCCGACTCAAAACGCCAAGAGTCCGCTTTCTCTTGCGAAAGCATCAAAGCCCACTCCAGTATTTTCTGGTACAATCTATTAATAGCTAAAGATGTTTTCAATAAATCGCTAAATTCCGAAAAAGAGATCCGGTGATAAACCGTCGGTTCCAATGCCTCGATTAATAAACGCGTCGGTTCTCTTTGGAATGTGCTGGCTATACAAATAACGATATTTCCCTCACAGGAGAAATGCTCGGTAATATCACGTTTATTCTTATAGTAAAACTGGCGTAATAATCCCGATTCCACATAATATAAATATTTAGATATTTGTCCGTTATCCAACAATAATTCTCCTTTCGCAGCCTTACTTGATTCTATGATCGAGGCCAGAGAATCCAAATCCGCATCGGGTAATGGATAAAAACGTTTGGATATCATTTCGGCTATTTCTTGTGGTGTCTTCATACTATTCATCATTTCTGATCTATATCATTTTTTATCTCCTTACAAAAATAGATATTTGTTGCATATAACAAAACAAACACATATTAAATAGTCAAGGTTAGTCTAGGCAAAAAATTATTACTATCGTTTAAAAGCTAATCGGATTAGATTGTTTTCCCTGATTAGCTGTTGCATAATCGCAAGGCTTGATCGAGAGATCAGGCCTTGTTATTTTCTGGTTTGTAGCGAGAGAATATCGCTTTCGCATTATCTAAACGTTCTTTTGATAAGGGTTCCACCCCCTTTAACGGATAATCGAGACCTAATTGCTCATATTTATAGGTTCCCATCGTATGATAAGGCAATAATTCCACTTTGCGAACCACTTTATATGAACTGACATACCGAGCTAACGCCTCCAGCCACTCGTCATTATCCGTATATCCGGGGACAATAACATGGCGAATCCAAGTATCTATGCCACGTCTCTCCAATTCATCCAAGAACAGAAGCGTATTATCCTGCTTGACACCCGCCAGTAACGGATGTAAATCCGGGTTTAAGGTTTTGATGTCCAATAACACTAAGTCCGCATAATCCAAGACTTCCCAAGCTTTTGAGGTACATACGAAACCAGATGTGTCCAAAGCTGTGTGAAGACCTTGCTCTTGGCACAAACGGAAAAACTCTTTCAGAAACTCAGGTTGCAATAAAGGTTCCCCACCGGTAACAGTCACCCCCCCACGGGCGATAAAACTCTTATACCGTAAGACTTCCGTCAATAGCTCGCCGGGAGTCATCTGATATTTCACCTTCCCTTTCGGGTTCCAAGTATCCGGGTTATGGCAATACAGGCAAACCAAACGGGGCAACGCCCTGAACCTAAAAACACAAAGCGAATTCCGGGACCATCTACGGTCCCGAAACTCTCTAATGAATGTATCTTACCTTTTATCACTTACAGTGAATGGTTAATGGTTCTTGAAATAACATCCAACTGTTGTTCACGAGTCAGTTTCACGAAGTTTACCGCATATCCGGATACACGGATCGTAAGTTGCGGATATTTCTCAGGATGTTCCATAGCGTCGATCAACAAATCCTTATCAAATACGTTAACATTCAGATGCTGACCTCCATCCGGAGTAAAATAGCCATCCAATAAGCTAACCAGATTATTGATCTGCACTTCACGCTCCTTTCCCAACGTAGCCGGAGAAACAGCGAAAGTATAAGAGATACCGTCGTGCGCATGCTGGAATGGAAGCTTCGCTACCGAAGCTAGCGCAGCGATAGCACCTTTCGTATCACGACCGTTCATAGGGTTCGCGCCCGGAGCGAAAGGAGTTCCACCGATACGGCCATCCGGTGTCGTACCAGTCTTCTTACCATATACCACATTAGAGGTGATCGTAAGGATGGACTGCGTAGGTTTCGCATGGCGATAGGTCTCGTGCTGACGCAAATATTCCATGAACTTCTCGGTGATCTCTACAGCGATACTATCCGTACGATCGTCGTTATTACCGAAAGGAACATATTCGCCCTCACGTTCGAAATCAACCGCCAAGCCACGCTCGTCACGGATCACACGTACTTTCGTATCACGGATAGCAGCCAACGAATCGGCAACGATAGAAAGACCGGCGATACCTGTCGCACGGATACGCTCTACATCTCCATCGTGAAGCGACATCTCGAATGCCTCATATGCGTATTTATCATGCATATAATGGATTATCTTCAAGGCGTTCACATACACTTTCGCCAACCAGCGCATCATTTGCTCATACTTAGCCATCACCTCATCGTATTCCAGATACTCGCCGCGAACCGGCTCGAACATCGGGGCTACCTGTACGCCGCTGCGCTCATCCCGTCCTCCGTGATCGCATATAATAAACATTTCGCCAAATTCGCACGGGCTCCGAAGAACTGCATCTGCTTACCGATCTTCATAGGAGAAACGCAACAAGCGATACCATAATCATCTCCATAATCCGGACGCATCAAATCGTCGTTCTCATATTGGATAGCCGATGTATCGATAGAGACCTTGGCACAGAAACGTTTCCAGTTCTCGGGAGCGTTCTTAAACCACAGAACCGTCAAATTGGGTTCTGGTGCCGGACCTAGATTATATAATGTATGGAGATAACGATAGGAAGTTCTTGTTACCAAAGAACGGCCATCCACTCCTTGGCCGCCCAAGGACTCTGTTACCCAAACCGGATCACCGGAGAACAAATCATTGTATTCCGGCGTACGTAAGAAACGAACGATACGCAACTTGATGATCAGCTGGTCTACCAATTCTTGCGCCTCCTCTTCGGTCAACTTACCCTCACGGATGTCTTTCTCGATATAAATATCCAAAAACGTAGAAGTACGTCCGATAGACATCGCCGCGCCATCTTGGTCTTTACCGCCGCCAGATAAGCTAAGTACACAAACTGAACTGCCTCACGAGCGTTTGTGCCGGACGAGTCACATCAAAGCCATAGCTAGCGCACATTTTCTCGAACGCTTTCAAAGCCTTGATCTGTTCGGAAATCTCCTCACGGCTCTGGATGATCTCTTCCGTGATCTCTTGGATATCCAAACGATTCAAGAAACGCTTTTTCTCCTCGATCAAGATTGCCGTACCATATAAAGCGACACGACGATAGTCACCAATAATACGTCCTCTACCATACGCGTCGGGCAGACCGGTGATAATAGCCGAACGACGTGCGGCAATCATCTCTTCCGTATATGCGGAGAAAACGCCTTCGTTATGAGTTTTACGGTACTTCGTGAAGATCTCTTTCGTCATCGGGTCCAAATGATAACCATAAGCTTCCAAGCTATTCTCAACCATACGGATACCGCCCTTCGGGAAGATACCACGTTTCAGCGGAGCATCGGTTTGTAACCCAACGATCACCTCATTCTCCTTATCAATATAGCCCGGGCCATATACATCGATCCCTTGAGGTAATTTTGTCTCGGCGTCATAAACTCCCTTTTCCCTCTCGACCTTAAACATCTCGGTCAGCTTGTTCCAGACCCTACGGGTCTTCTCGGAAGAAGCGACTAAAAAGGAATCATCCCCTTCATAAGGCGTATAGTTACTCTGGATAAAATCTCTTACATTGATCTCTCTTTTCCAGGTCTCACCTTTAAAGTGATCCCAGCACTCATTCTCAAATTTCATAAACAATCTTATCTAATACCACATTTTTACCGCCGCAAAGGTAGGAGAATTATCGTCATATTTCTGTCACATATGCTACACCAGTTCTAAAATCCCTATAAATTGCGATAAAAAAGCTTCTCATCCTTCACTATTTTAAAAGGACATTACCAATAAATGGGGAGTCAGACCTAAGGGCGAAGAGGCAACCATGCCCAAAAAGTAGATCCGACACCAAGTTTTGAAGTAAAGCCCACTTCTCCCCCTGCCGCTTCTACGATAGCTCTGGAGATCGTCAAGCCAAGTCCGGTACCCTGCGAGAACTCATTCAATTTCTCAAAACGGGTAAATACTTTGTCATGCAAATCATCCGGTATACCGATTCCCGTATCCTCAACATAGATACGAAGACCTTTCCTTTCAATGCCATATCCCATTTTAATATATCCGGATTTGGTGCATTTTACCGCATTAGTGAGGAAATTCATCCATACTTGCTTAAGCCGGTTTCTATCCAGAAGTACCCAGCACTCCGAGTTGGGACCATCTAAACGTAACTCGACATTCGGATTTGTCATCTTCGCCTGAATCGTAACAAATAACTCATTACAAACCTTAGCCAGATTGAAATTCTCCTTCCTACGTTCAATTATGCCTGACTCTATCTTGGAAAGATCAAGGATATCGTTGATCAATCGCAATAACAACTCATTATTGGATTGGATGATATTTATATATTCATTTTTTTTCTTCCGGATCATCACAAGTTACCATTAACTCTGAAAAACCAACAATAGCGTTTAACGGGGTACGTATCTCGTGACTCATATTCGCCAGGAAAGCGCTCTTCAGCCGATCCATGGTTTCCGCTTTCTCTTTCGCCTCGATAAGCATGGCTTCCGTCTCCTTCAGTTCCGTAATATCATAATTAATGCCGATAATCTCCACCTCCCCATGCTCCGGTTCAAACTTGGTCACTACCACATTCATCCGTACCCAGTTCCACTCGTTGGTAGCGCCGGGTTTCAGGATACGCATTTCGCTACGGAAGTCCTTCTCTTCACCCGCCAATACCTTCTCGTAAAAGTCAAAGACCTTCTGCCGGTCTTCAGGATGCATCTTATCATAAATGCCCACAACGGATGAAAGCGGAATATCCTCCGTCTCACCCATATTCTTAAACCACTGTTTGATGGCATAGCCGCGTTTACTCAGCAGGTTCAGTTTGGCATAACCTACTTTTGCATAGTCCGATATCAAAAGGAAGAAGTTCTCAAATCACGGATACGGTTAATGGCATCGATACGCTCCGTATTATCGATGTTGATCAGCACATAGCCGTTGAAGTTCCCTTGGCTGTCAAAGAGTTTACTGACCTTTGTATACAGCTCGATTATATTACTTTTATCGGAATGGTAGTAATCGGAAGCCTTATTAAAAGAGTAGTTCAGTCTGAAATCGACCAGGTCTTCGTTCCGTACCCGTTCTCTGATTTCAAGAGGCACATTCGGATTCTCAAAGAAATTGACTCCCATTACATCGGCTTTATCTTTTACACCAAAGGTTTCCATATCCCAGTTGTTCAAGTCGAGCAAATTGCCATCCTTATCGTAAATCTCCACTCCCGCGGGAATATTGGCAAAGATATTCTTGAACAGTTTTTCGCTATGGTCCAAAGCCAGATGAGTCTGTACCGAGTCTGTCGTATCGAGGAATAACGCCACCACTTCATTCTTTTCCGGAGAGTATATCACCACGTGGCAGTGCTTGTTGGTAAGCTCAAAACACATGTCCATTTCCTTATGTGTCCCGGTGTTCACTATCTCAAGCAGATATTCCAGTCTGGGGGCCGCCTCCCTTGAAAAGGACGAGGCTGTCTTGCCGATAAACGTCGACGCAGGTTTTCCCAGAAAATCGGCAAAGATAGAATTCGCATCTGTCACATAATACCCGTAGGGGTTGTCCTTTTCATCACAGACAATGGACATCCGCACATACCCCAAAGGCATATAGCGGAACAAGTTGCTGAGGAAAGTACGTTCGCGCACAGCCTCATCCTTCGTTTTGCGCAACTCTATGCAAATGCTGATGACATTTGCCAACGAACTAAACCATTGGTAATCCTCGTTAGTCCACATTCGGGTACGGTCCACCAAATCAATGCCCATATATCCCCACACCTGGTCATTGGCAAATATTTAGAAAACGAGGTATTCACAATGGAAGCCAAGAAGACTATCATCGAGTCCGCTCGCGTTCACGAGACCGATACCGGTTCTCCCGAGGTGCAGGTTGCCCTGCTGACTGCTCGCATCAACCACCTGAACGAGCACCTGAAGAACAACACCCACGACCATCACAGCCGTCGTGGCCTGCTGAAGATGGTTGGCCAGAGAAGAAACCTGCTCAACTACCTCATGCGTGTGGACATCGAGCGCTATCGTACGATCATTGCCAAGCTCGGCATCCGTAAATAAGAAAACATTGGCTGGGGCAGGCGGCATTTTGCCGTCTGCCCTTCTGCGCGTTCAGGCAGAGGGAGGCGCCGCCGCGTCAAGCGCCGGTTGCCGCCTGTTTGCCCGATCCCGATGGGAAGTGCAGGCCTTAGCCGTGAAACGAACGCCGCGCCCGGCGCGGGGCTGGTTTCATTGCTAAACCTGTTTCCTCCCGAAGGGGTTGCAACCCAATGGACAGATTGACAGACGCCCTTGGAAAGGGCCGGACGGCCATTTTTGCCGGTTGCCGGTGGGCTTTCCGGGGCAAGATGAGAGAACCATGCATTTCTGATTCTAGGAGGAGACAAGATGTTTGAAATTTCAGAACGTTTGAAACGGATTTGCCGGACGCCTGCTGGTGATTGAAACCGGCAAGATGGCGCAGCTCGCAAACGGCGAATGCCTGGTCCGCTACGGCGACACCGTGGTGCATGTCGCGGTGACCGCTTCCGCGAAGCCGCGCGAGGGCGTGGATTTCTTCCCGCTTTCCGTGGACTTTGAAGAGAAGCTCTATGCGGTGGGCAAGATCCCCGGTTCCTTCCTCAAGAGGGAGGGCCGCCCGAGCGATAAAGCGATTTTGACGTCCCGCGTGATCGACCGCCCGATCCGCCCGCTGTCCCGAAGGACATCGCGCAACGACGTCTCCGTCGTCTGCACGTGATGAGCGTGGACCACGATTGCCTGCCCGAGATCGCCGCCATGGTCGGCACCTCCATCGCGCTGACCATCTCCGACATCCCGTGGAACGGCCCGATCTCCGGCGTATCCGTCGGCCTGATCGACGGCGAATATATCATCAACCCGACCTCGGAGCAGCGTGAAAAGAGCCGTATGGCCGTCACCGTCGCGTCCACGGACGAGCGCATCGCCATGATCGAGGCGGGCGCAAAGATCGTCACCGACGAGGAGATGTACAACGGCATCATGGCGGGCCACGAGGCCAACCAGAAGATCATCGAGTTCATCAAGGGCATCCAGAAGGAGATCGGCAAGGAGAAGTTCAGCTATCCGAGCAACGAGCCGGACGAAGAGATGCTCAATGCCATCAAAGAGTTTGCTATGGAGGACGTGAAGTACGCCCTCGATACGGACGACAAGAACGTCCGCGACGAACGCCTCAAGCCGATCTATGAGAAGGTGCATGAGAAGTTCGACCCGATCTACCCCGAGCAGGAGGCCAAGATCGAGGAATGCATGTACCGCACCCAGAAATACATTGTCCGCCGCTGGCTGCTGGACGAGCAGAAGCGCGTGGACGGCCGTCAGATGGACCAGATGCGTCCGCTTGCGGCAGAGATCGACCTGCTCCCGCGCGTGCACGGTTCCGGCATGTTCACCCGCGGCCAGACGCAGGTGCTCACTGTAGCGACCCTCGGGCCGGTCAGCGACCAGCAGATGCTGGACGGCATCGACGAGGAGGAGTTCAAGCGCTATATCCACCAGTACAATTTCCCGTCCTACTCCGTCGGTGAGACGAAGCCCAGCCGCGGCCCGGGCCGCCGTGAAATCGGTCACGGCGCATTGGCAGAGCGCGCACTGGTGCCGGTGATCCCGTCGGTGGAGGAATTCCCGTATGCATACCGCCTGGTCTCCGAGGTGCTTTCTTCGAACGGTTCCACCTCCCAGGCGTCCATCTGCGGCTCCACCCTGGCGCTGATGGCGGCCGGCGTGCCGATCAAGGCGCCGGTGGCCGGCATCTCCTGCGGCCTCATCACAGAGGGCGAGCGCTGGATGACTATGGTGGACATCCAGGGCGTGGAGGACTTCTTCGGCGACATGGACTTCAAGGTCGCGGGCACCAAGGAGGGCATCACCGCCATCCAGATGGACCTCAAGATCAGCGGCCTGACCCCGGAGATGGTCAAGGAAGCGCTG
>ENA-OQCW01001241-OQCW01001241.1-human-gut-metagenome-genome-assembly--contig:-NODE-1241-length-10862-cov-1.925571_pt1 | contig 10862 bp, 8 predicted proteins | sample MGYA00242767_ERZ504593 | MGnify/ENA primary metagenome ERZ504593 (study PRJEB26092, sample SAMD00036307) | human gut metagenome | host: Homo sapiens | study: EMG produced TPA metagenomics assembly of... | reverse complement strand
AAACCCGAGCAGCTCGTCTTCTTGGGATAGGCTTAACCACACTTTATAAGAAGATGGAAGCCTATGGACTATAATGTGGAACACTTTGTTCTTGCATACCCGGTAAGGTTACCTAAAACAGGCAGCTTGCCTTTTTATATACCTTTTCAAAATGAAAAGGATATTTTCTATTTTGAAAAGGATTGAGCATATTACATAATAATATTATTTTTTGATTATATAACTGATAAACAATATATTGTGCATAACTCGATTTTTGGCACAACTTTGGCATATAGTAGGGCGGAAAACAAATAAATAGTATTAACAATTAAAAGAGACAAGTATGGAAGATACGTTATCATTTTTGTTCTTGTGTGCTACCGGTGTAGTATGCTATTGGATTTTTCTTCAAGTGTGTGGACTGGTTTGAGAAAATTTAATGTAAGAAAGGAGAATTAAATTATGTTTTTAGCACTGTTTATACTTTGCTTATTGATCTTCGGGTATTTGATGTATGTCCTAATTAAGCCCGAAAAAGTTTTAATGGTAATTATTTTTTTAAGTGAAAAGATGAATACAGAAATTTTAGGTGTAGCATTGCAGATATTGCTGCTGCTGGTTATCAGTTACCCGCTGGGAAAGCATATCGCCAAGGTGTATAAGGATGGAAACGACTGCATGCGTTTCATGGCTCCAATTGAAAGATTTATTTACAAACTGGCGGGTATCAACCCCAATGAAGAGATGGATTGGAAGGCATTCTTGAAATCTCTGCTTATTATAAACGTATTTTGGTTCTTCTGGGGTATGATCCTGTTGGTATCGCAAGGATATCTTCCTTTGAATCCTGATGGGAACAGCGGACAAAGTCCAGATTTGGCGTTCAACACGTGTATTAGTTTCATGGTTAACTGTAACTTGCAGCACTATAGCGGAGAAAGCGGTTTGACTTATTTTACACAGTTGTTCGTCATCATGTTGTTCCAGTTCATCACTGCTGCAACAGGTATGGCTGCTATGGCTGGAATTATGAAATCGATGGCTACCAAAACAACTAAAACAATCGGCAACTTCTGGCACTATTTAGTGATCAGCTGTACACGTATCCTTTTCCCGATGTCTCTGATCGTGGGTTTCATCCTGATCATACAAGGTACGCCGATGGGCTTCGACTCCAAAATGACAATCCCGACATTGGAAGGAGCAGAACAAACTGTTTCACAAGGCCCTACAGCTGCAATCGTTCCGATTAAACAGTTAGGTACGAATGGTGGTGGTTACTTCGGAGTAAACTCTTCTCACCCATTGGAAAACCCGACTTACCTGACCAATATTGTAGAATGCTGGTCTATTCTGATCATTCCGATGGCATTGGTATTTGCTTTGGGATTTTATCTGAAACGTAAAAAGTTAGGTTATGTGATCTATGGTGTAATGCTGTTTGCTTATCTTTTGGGGGTATTCTGTAACGTTCACTATGAGATGGCAGGTAACCCGAAAATCGACGAGATGGGTATTGACCAGTCTTGCGGTGCTATGGAAGGTAAGGAAACCCGTCTGGGTCCGGGCGCAACCGCTTTGTGGTCTGTGACTACGACCGTCACCTCTAATGGTTCCGTTAACGGTATGCACGACAGCACAATGCCTCTTTCCGGTATGGTGGAGATGTTGAACATGCAGATCAATACATGGTTTGGTGGTGTCGGCGTAGGTTTCATGAACTACTATGCATTCTTGATCATAGCTGTATTCATCAGCGGTTTGATGGTCGGACGTACGCCGGAATTCTTAGGTAAAAAGGTAGAAGCCCGAGAAATGAAGATTGCGACGATCGTTTCGTTGGCTCACCCGTTCGTGATTTTGATCTTTACGGCTATCTCTTCCTACGTATGGGTATATGCCCCTGAATTCGTAGAGAGCGAGGGTGGCTGGTTGAACAACCCCCGGTTTCCATGGTTTCAGTGAAATGTTATATGAATATACTTCTTCTTCTGCTAACAACGGTTCCGGTTTTGAAGGATTAGGCGACAATACCTATTTCTGGAACTACACTTGCGGTTTGGCACTGATCATTTCACGTTATTTGCCAATTGTCGGACAGGTAGCTATTGCAGGTCTTTTGGCAAACAAGAAGTACACTCCGGAAAGCGCGGGTACATTAAAGACTAATACGGTTACATTCGGTGTGATGACATTCTGCGTAATCGTCATCGTTGCTGCCTTGTCATTCTTCCCGGCACAAACATTAGGCCCGATCGCCGAATATTTTAGTATTTACTAATTGACAGATTAAGAAGATGAGAAATAACAAAACTGCTTCTTTATTTCCAAAGGAGCTCGTTATAGAAAGTTTGAAGCAATCATTCGTTAAGTTGAATCCGCGGATGATGTTCCGTAACCCGATCATGTTTATCGTGGAGGTGGTGACGTTCGTCATGTTGTTTGTTACGATTTGGGCTGCTGCCACCGGTGATACAACGCAAGGATCTTTCGGTTACAATATCTTAGTGTTTATTGTATTGTTCGCCACGTTGCTTTTCGCCAACTTCGCAGAGGCGATTGCAGAGGCACGAGGCAAGGCTCAGGCCGACAGTTTGCGTAAGACCCGGGAAGAAACTCCTGCCAAATTGTGTGTCGGTAACAAGATCGAAACGGTCAGTTCTTCTCAGTTGAAGAAAGGCGACATCTTTATTTGTGAAGCCGGCGACACGATTCCTTCCGATGGTGAAATTATCGAAGGTCTGGCTTCTATCGATGAAAGCGCCATCACAGGTGAATCTGCTCCGGTGATCCGTGAAGCGGGTGGAGATAAGAGTTCTGTAACAGGCGGTACGAAAGTATTGTCCGACCAGATCAAGGTGAAAGTGACGACCGAACCGGGTGAAAGTTTCTTGGATAAGATGATCGCCTTGGTGGAAGGCGCTTCTCGCCAGAAAACTCCGAACGAAATCGCCTTGACAATCTTGCTGGCAGGTTTTACATTGGTATTCGTTGTTGTTTGCGGTACCTTGAAACCGTTTGCTGATTATTCCAACACGACGATTACGATCGCAGCCTTTATCTCTTTGTTCGTTTGTTTGATCCCGACTACGATCGGTGGTTTGTTATCTGCCATCGGCATTGCCGGTATGGATCGTGCGTTGTCTGCTAATGTAATCACCAAATCCGGTAAGGCGGTTGAAACAGCCGGTGACATTGATACTTTGCTGCTCGACAAGACCGGTACGATCACGATCGGTAACCGTAAAGCAACCCAATTCTATCCGGTATCCGGCATTGACGAACACTCTTTTGTACAAGCTTGTCTACTGTCCTCTCTTTCTGACGATACACCCGAAGGTAAGTCAATCGTGGAACTGGGACGTGAAAAAGGTGTACGTGTACATGATCTGAATACATCCGGATCAAAGATGATCAAGTTTACGGCAGAAACTAAATGTTCAGGGGTGGATTTGGCAAACGGTACTCGCATCCGTAAAGGAGCTTTGATGCTATTCGTAAGATGAGTGAGGCTGCCGGCAACAAATATCCGAAAGAAGTGGCCGATTTGGTTCAGAAGATCACGAGTAACGGCGGTACTCCGCTGGTTGTTTCACAGGATGATTTCATCATTGGTGTGATCGAGTTACAGGATATCATCAAACCGGGTATCCAAGAACGTTTTGAACGTTTGCGTAAGATGGGTGTGAAGACGGTAATGGTAACCGGTGATAACCCGTTGACCGCAAAATATATCGCTGAAAAAGCCGGTGTAGACGATTATATCGCCGAAGCCAAACCGGAAGACAAGATGAACTATATCCGTAAGGAACAGGAAAACGGTAAGCTGGTCGCCATGATGGGGGACGGTACGAACGATGCCCCGGCCTTGGCTCAGGCAAACGTTGGTGTCGCAATGAACAGTGGTACGCAGGCTGCCAAGGAAGCTGGTAATATGGTTGATTTGGACAACGACCCAACGAAACTGATCGAGATTGTCGAAATCGGTAAACAGTTGCTGATGACTCGCGGTACGCTGACTACTTTCAGTATCGCTAACGACGTGGCCAAGTATTTCGCTATCGTACCAGCTCTGTTCATGGTTACGATCCCGGCATTGGCCCCGATGAACATCATGCACCTGCACAGTCCGGAATCAGCGATCCTGAGTGCGATCATCTTTAATGCGATCATCATCCCGATTCTGATCCCTCTGGCATTACGTGGTGTGGCTTATAAACCGATCGGTGCTTCCGCATTGCTTCGTCGCAACTTGCTGATCTACGGTTTGGGCGGTGTAATTGCCCCGTTCATTGGTATCAAGTTGATAGATATGATTGTAAGTTTATTCATGTAAAAGTAAAATCAATATTAAAAACCTTCCTCCCTCTGTATGAAGATAGGAGGAAGGTTAAGAAAATAAAACAATAATTCATTATGATATCAAATCTTTTTAAATCATTAAGACTGACAATTGCATTTTGTTTGTTCTTCAGTGTTTTCTACATCTTCGTTTTGTGGTTGTTTGCCCAAGTGGCAGGACCGAATAAGGGTAATGCCGAACTGGTTACATTGAATGGAAAAGTAGTGGGGGCCGCCAATGTTGGTCAGAATTTCACGCAAGATATTTATTTCTGGGGACGTCCTTCCCATGCTGGTGACGGTTACGATGCATCCAGTTCGGCAGGTAGTAACAAGGGACCTTCCAATGAAGAACATTTAGCTTTGTTGGAAGAACGTATTGATACATTCTTGGTTCATCATCCTTACCTAACCCGTGAAAAAGTTCCGGCTGAAATCATCACGGCCAGCAGTTCCGGTTTGGATCCCCATATCTCACCGAAAGCCGCTTATGCACAGGCCAAACGTGTAGCGGACGCTCGTGGATGGTCGGAAGAAAAGGTAATGGGTATCGTCAATTCTCATGTTGAGAAACCGTTATTGGGTATGTTCGGAACGGAGAAAGTAAATGTATTGAAATTAAATGTTGCGCTTGATCAAGCATCAAATAACAAATAACAAATTTTTAATAAGTCAATTAGATTTAGGTTATGAAATCATTCGTAAAAAAAGTAGCAGCCTTGGCAGTTGTATTCTCAATGGCATCTTCTACGTTGGCTAATGCACAGGAAGAGGATGGTAAAGTAAGTTTTTCTGTACAGGGAGATTTGGTAAGTTCCTATATTTGGCGTGGTTTCTACCAAACTGGTGCTAGCTTCCAGCCGACACTATCACTGGGGGTAGGTAATTTCTCTTTGACAGCCTGGGGATCTACCGATTTTCAGGGAGCAAACTCTACATCTATGCCTGCGGCTAAAGAGATAGATTTAACGGCAGCGTATACATTCGGATCAGCTGGTCCTACATTGTCTGTCGCTAGCTTATGGTGGGCAGGGCAAGGCTCTTGCCGTTATTTTAACTTCAAAAGCCATGAAACAGATCACCATTTTGAAGCAGGTTTGGCTTACACTTTGCCTATTGAGAAGTTACCTTTGTCTATCACTTGGAATTTCATGTTTGCCGGTCAAGACAAAGATGAAAATGGAAACCAAAACTATTCTTCTTATGTGGAGTTGAATTTTCCATTCACAGTGAAGGGCGTCGATCTGAATGCAACTTGTGGTGTTCTTCCGTATGATGCGGGAATAACTACGTATGGAGGTGATGTAAATAGTGGATTTGCAGTAACGAATGTTGCATTGAAAGCAACGAAAGATATCAAAATCACGGATTCTTTCTCATTACCTATTTTTACACAGGCAATTTGGAACCCTCGTATGGAGGATGCCCATCTTGTCTTGGGAATTTCTTTAAGACCTTGATATAATAATACGCATGGACCGAGAACAAAGTGTACAACATTTTTTAGATTTGTTGAAAAAGTCTCGTCGTGGCAATTTTAAAATCTACATCGGCATGATTGCCGGTGTAGGTAAATCGTATCGGATGCTATCAGATGCCCACCAATTACTGGAAAGCGGTATCGATGTCAAGATCGGTTATATAGAAACACATGGGCGAGTCGAGACGGAGGCATTGGTGGAAGGATTGCCTATCATCCCCCGCCGCAAGATATTTTATAAAGGAAAAGAGATCGAAGAGATGGACTTGCAGTCGATTCTCAGTATCCATCCTGAAGTTGTCATCGTTGACGAATTGGCTCATACCAATGTCGAAGGCAGTAAGAACGAAAAGCGTTGGCAGGATGTCATGGATATACTGGATGCCGGTATCAGTGTGATCACGGCGGTCAATATTCAGCATATAGAAGGACTTAACGAGATGGTGCAGGACGTGGTTGGCATTGAGGTCAAGGAACGTATTCCTGATATCGTACTGGAGCAGGCTGATGAAGTGGTCAACATAGACCTTACCGCTGACGAATTGCTGGCTCGGTTAAAAGCCGGAAAAATATACAAACCCGATAAGATACAAACAGCATTAAATAATTTCTTTAAGGCTGAACATATTCTTCAGCTTAGGGAGTTGGCATTGAAAGAGGTAGCTTTGCGGGTAGAAAAAAAAAGTGGAGAATACCATTCCAGAGAATCTCGGTGTACGCCACGAAAGGTTTATGGCCTGCATCAGCAGTAATGAGAAAACTCCCCGTAAGATCATACGGAAAGTCGCACGGTTGGCAACCCGATATAATTCCAAGTTTTTTGTACTGTATGTACAAACCCCAAGAGAAAGTTCCGACAGGATTCCGTTGGCAAGTCAAAGGCATTTGCTTAACCATTTCAAGTTGGCAACGGAACTTGGAGGAGAAATCATTCAAGTGCAATCCCCACATATAACGGATGCGATCGTACAGGTTTGTAAAGAAAAGCAAATCAGTACGCTATGTATCGGACGACCAGCTTTAAAAATATCCTTCCGCTATCCTTGCGATGGTTCACTATCGGAACATGTTAGAAGAGTTGGCTCAATTAGGCATTGATTTAATAATATTAGCATAAAAATCCTTCCATGAATATGAATATAAAAACAAAGTTGACTTATGGGATAGGACTTTTATTTGTCCTGATCACTTTATTAGGTGGATTGGCTATAAAAAACATTCATAATGTATCGGATGACACGCAGAATATCCTAGCGGATAATTATAATTCACTCCTTTATTCCCGTCAGATGCTCGAGTCACTGGATGCCATTCGGGAAAATCCGAATGCCCGAAAAGAGTTTGAGGCCGGGTTGGAAGCTCAGAAAAAAAAGTCTGACAGAGAAGGATGAAGACATACTGACTAACCGATTAAGTTCGAACTGTGAAAAGGCGTTGGATGACATGGATGATGAATCGATTCGGCAGATACGCCAGACGATTTATACCATTATGGCAGTCAATATGTCTGCCATTTATGAGAAGAATGAAGTGGCTGTCCACACGGCGGAAAGGTCTCTCTTTTGGATCTGGACGGTAGGGATTGCTTGTATCGTGATCGCCTTCCTCTTTCTGGCTCGCCTGCCACGCTCGGTCAGCGTACAGATCCGGAAATTGACGGATGGCATCAAGGAAATCACCAATGCCAATTACAGCAAACGGCTCAATTTGGGCAATGAACCGGAGTTTAAGGAAATAGCCACGTTGTTCAACGAGATGGCCGAGCGCTTGGCCGAATACAGGAACAGTTCGCTGGAAGATATCCTGCAAGGGAAAAAATATATAGAAACAATTATCAACAGCATTGCAGAACCTATCATAGGCTTGAGTAAGGAACGGAAGATTTTGTTTGTCAATGACGAGGCTTTGACTGTTTTGAATTTGACACGGGAAAACATTATCGACAAACCGGCTCCCGAAGTGGCGTTAAAAAATGATCTGCTGCGCCGTTTGATCCGCCAGTTGGTACATCCCGATGACAATAAGGATCCGTTGAAAATCTATGCGGACAACAAGGAAAGCTATTTTCAAGTAAAATACATCCCGATCAACGTTAACAGGCAGACTGGACTGGAGGGTAAGTATGTCGGGGATGTGATCCTGTTGAAGAACGTGACCGAATTTAAAGAAAAAGATATTGCAAAGACAACCTTTATTTCAACGATCTCTCATGAACTGAAGACACCGATATCGGCTATCATGATGAGCTTGGAACTGCTGGAAGACAATCGGATCGGAAAACTGAATACAGAACAGGAGAGCCTTTCCAAGAACATAAAGGAAAATAGCAACCGTTTGTTGGAGATCACTGGCGAATTGTTGAAGATGTCACAGGTAGAAAGCGGTAAGCTCTACCTGAATCCGAAGATTACCAAACCGATCGAACTGATCGACTATGCCATCAAGGCGAACCGGGTACAGGCCGAGCGTTTTAACTGTCAGATCGAAGTGGAGTATCCTGAAAAGATCACCAAATTGTTTGTCGACAGCGAGAAAATTGCTTGGGTTGTGACCAACCTGTTATCGAACGCCATCCGTTATTCGTCGGAGAACGGACGGATTATCATCGGTGCACGACAGATCGACAAAGCCGTCGAGATCTATGTCAAGGACTTCGGAAAGGGCATTGACTCGCGTTACCACGAAAGTATTTTCGACCACTATTTCCGTGTGCCGGGAACAAAAGTACAAGGTAGCGGTTTGGGACTTGCCATCAGCAAGGACTTTGTGGAAGCTCATGGTGGTACGATCCGTATCGAAAGCGAAGTCGGTAAAGGTAGCACGTTCGTGATCAGATTCAATGTATAAAAAGTAAAATCGAAAAATCAGATAGTCTAATGAAAGTATTAAAAATTTGGTGGTACTTCAGTCGGTTCTGCCCAGCGGATCAAGAATGTCGCATCAATCATTTGCGATCAGGAACAGAAAATAGTAGTACTCTCTGCCATGGCAGGGACAACAAACTCTTTAGTGGAGATATCTGAGTGTTTCCATAAGAAAGATCCGGGAAAAGCCAATGCGATCCTTTCTGCTTTGGAACAAGCTTATGTCAATCATATAGAAGAATTATACCAAAGCGATACCTACAAAGAAAGGGCCATGCAATACATGCTTGAACGGTCTCAACATGTCTGGTCTTTCTCTAATATGCCTTTCAGCATGTTCGATGAAAAGGAAATCTTGGCGCAGGGTGAGCTAATATCAACCTTTCTGATGACCTGCTATCTGGAAGAACAAGGAGTGAAGGTAGATTTTATTGCCTGCGTTGAACTTCATGCGAATTACAATGGACAATGAACCGGACATGGAATATATCGCTAAACACCTAAATACACTTTTGGAGCAAAAACAAAGAGGCAGAAATATATATTACGCAAGGTTTCATCTGCCGGAATGCTTACGGCAGCATTGACAACTTGGAAAGAGGAGGAAGCGATTACACCGCCTCTCTAATTGGAGCGGCTATCCAAGCAGAAGAGATACAGATATGGACGGATATTGACGGGATGCACAACAACGAATCCACGGTTTGTCAATGACACCGCTCCTGTTAGGCAGTTGAACTTCGACGAAGCCGCTAAGTTGGCACATTTCGGTGCCAAGATACTACATCCGACTTGCATCCTGCCTGCCAAGGAAAAGAACATACCGGTACGCCTCTTGAACGCATTGCAGCCAAATGCGTCGGGTACATTGATCTCGCAATACGGTGGAAAAGGGTACGATCAAAGCTGTTGCCGCCAAAGACAACATCACGTATGTCAAGATCAAGTACGCTCCATACGATACCGACACCTCATTTTCTGAACATCGTGTTTGATACGTTCTTATAATTACAATACGCCGGTGGACATGGTGACCACTTCCGATATCGGGGTTTCCGTAACGATTTGATGATGACAAGCATATAGACGAGATTGTGGGTGTATTACGGAAATACGCAACGATTACAGTCGAAAAGAATATGGTGATTGTTTGTGTTGTTGGTGACCTAGAATGGCAAAATGTCGTTTTTGAGGCACGCATCATCAATGCATTGAAAGATATTCCCGTACGGATGAATTTCATACGGCGGAAGTAGTAGTAATGTATCGTTGGTGATGAAAGCGGAAGATAAAGTGCATGCTTTGAAGGCGCTTAGTGAACACTTGTTTTCCGTATCAGACAAACCTGTGTTATCATCCGTTTCTTAAAAGAAAATTAAGATTAATAGTTTGAGACATAGTTTGATTTTTTGTATTTGATTTTAGAAATGAAGCAGAAGCAGTTCCTTTTTTGTAGAGACTGCTTCTATTTTTCGGTAATAAACAATGCAAAATTCTTCTGTGTATTGACAGGTGGAAAATTTGGTATAAACTGTCCCCCCATTGTCCTATCTAAAGAGTTCCCCAAAATCCAATTTAAATTGCCCCACCCAAAAAACATTAAAAGAGTTACAGAATCAGTTCATAATTCTACATTAATCTATTAAATAGACAAAACAGATAGTATTCCCAATAAATCAATCAGCATGAACAAGATTTGTCAAGGAGGTGTGCTACTTGTTTGTCATGGGAAGCTCCGGTACAGGAAAGAGCTACATTGCCACAGCCTTGGGATACAGAGTCTGCCAGAAAGGATTGAAAGTACTGTATGCCAATACTTCCAGACTTTTAGGGCAGTTGAAGGCCACCAAGGTAAAAGGTAGCATCCTGTAGGAGCAGAAAAAAATAGAAAGGACAGATATGCTTATACAGGATGATTTCGGCTTGCAGCCGTTGGACAACGGAAGCAGAATGCATCTGATGGACATCATCGAAGACCAATATGGTAAGAAATCAACACTGATTACATCACAATTGCCGGTCAAAGACAGGTATGATGTCATCGGCAAGGAGACAATAGCCGGCGCAGTCATGAACAGAATAACTCACCTAGCCGTAAGAATTGAGCTGCACGGAGAGTCCATACGCAAAATTTGCGGGAAGAAATGAATGACTATATTGGCAGTAAATAAAAATTATAAACCCAGCACAAATCG
>ENA-OQCW01001240-OQCW01001240.1-human-gut-metagenome-genome-assembly--contig:-NODE-1240-length-10872-cov-2.929083_pt1 | contig 10872 bp, 9 predicted proteins | sample MGYA00242767_ERZ504593 | MGnify/ENA primary metagenome ERZ504593 (study PRJEB26092, sample SAMD00036307) | human gut metagenome | host: Homo sapiens | study: EMG produced TPA metagenomics assembly of... | reverse complement strand
GGTTTCATGATGATGTTCGTTAGCCTGGGCATTAAAGCCAATAACGGTAAACAGACTTGAACATTGCGACTTGCAGTGCTTTTTTCATTTATTCTCTCCTGGAGTTAAAAGTTATTGCTGCCAACCGCCACCAAGTGCGGTATATAAAGAAATTTCGTTAACCTGACGGGCATAATTCAGGTCAAGTAAAGTTTGTCGGGTTGCAAATAACGAACGTTCGGCATCCAGCACTTCCAGATAACTTACTGCGCCGTGCTGATATAATGCCCGCGCCCGTTGCAAAGTAATTTGCAGCGATGCCAGATAACGCTGCTGGGCGCTAATTTGATCGTTCAGGCTTTGACGTAATGCCAGCGCATCTGCCACTTCTTTAAAGGCGTTCTGGATTTTCTGTTCATAATTCACTACCGACTGCTGCTGGCGAATTTCGGCGATATCCAGATTGGCCTGGTTGCGTCCGGCATTAAAAATGGGGATCTCAATTTTAGGAATAAAATTCCACATCCCGCTGCTGGCGTTAAATAATGACGACAGATCGCTGCTGGCGGTTGATATTCCGCTGGTCAGGCTTATAGATGGGAAAAATGCCGCGCGTGCGGCCCCAATATTGGCATTAGCCGCCATTAACGCGTGTTCAGCTTCCATAATATCCGGGCGCTGCAATAAGATTTGCGACGACAAGCCCGCCGGTAATTTAACGCTTTGCAGGCTGTCGCTGTTTACTGTTTGCGCTTGCGGCAGCTTGCCGTAGCTTCCCAGCAACAGTTGCAATGCATTATTCGCCTGCGCCAAGTTCCCCCTGACGTTTAGCGATGTCGCTGCGGGTACTTTCTATCACCCCGCGAGCCTGTTCCAGCGCCAGAACATTGCTGCTACCGGTCAACAGTTGTTTTTCGACAAACGCATATGACTGCTGATAATTACGCAGCGTTTCTTCGGCTATTTGCAATTGCGCATACGCCAGTTGCTGATTGAAATAGCTTTGCGCGACATTAGAAACCAGCAGAATATGCACCGCGCGCTGGGCTTCCTCAGTGGCTAAATAATTTTGTCGTTCGGCTTCGCTCATGTTCTTTAAGCGACCGAAAAAATCGAGATCAAAGCTGGCGTTAAGGCCGGTCGAGAACTCCCGCGTCGTGGCTGAATCGCCTTTAAGATTGCCGCTCCAGCTGCCGCTGCCCTCGCCATTGAGCTGTGGGTAGCGGTCGGCATCGGTCAGACGATATTGCGCCCGTGCCTCCTGCACTTTCAGCGTCGTCATGCGCAAATCCCGGTTATTCACCAGCGCCTCGCTAATCAGCGTTTTCACCTGATTATCAACAAAAAAGGTGCGCCAGCCCGCGTTCTGGTAGGTATCTGCTGCGTTAACCAGGCCATTCTGGCTGAGTGAGAACTGCAGAGGAACGGGCATTGCCGGACGCTGATAATCCGGTGCCAGTGAACAACCGGTTAGCGCAAGGGCCACACAAAATGGCAGAAGTTTACAAGGAGACATAGGCTCATAATTTCTGGTGATTTTATGCCGCCAACTTTACTCGCCAGGCTCTGATTTTCCGGTGACAGGAAAATGACAAAGTTGTCATTTTGCCAATAAGCGATTGCCATCTGATCCCGCTACTCTAGAATTGCCCGGGCAACATGCGGAGGAAATATGAAACTGTTGATTGTCGAAGATGAAAAGAAAACCGGAGAATACTTGACCAAAGGGTTAACCGAAGCCGGTTTTGTGGTCGATTTGGCCGACAACGGGCTGAATGGCTACCATCTGGCGATGACCGGTGATTATGATCTGATAATCCTCGATATTATGCTGCCGGACGTGAACGGCTGGGATATCGTGCGCATGTTGCGTTCCGCCAATAAAGGGATGCCGATTCTGTTGCTTACCGCGCTTGGTACCATTGAACATCGCGTCAAGGGGCTGGAGTTGGGGGCGGATGACTATCTGGTGAAGCCGTTCGCTTTTGCTGAACTGCTGGCGCGGGTGCGCACTCTCCTGCGGCGCGGGGCGGCGGTGATTATCGAAAGTCAGTTTCAGGTTGCCGATCTGATGGTCGATCTCGTCAGCCGCAAAGTCACCCGCAGCGGCACGCGCATCACTCTGACCAGTAAAGAATTTACTCTGCTGGAGTTTTTCCTTCGCCATCAGGGCGAAGTGCTGCCCCGCTCGCTTATCGCCTCACAGGTATGGGACATGAATTTCGACAGCGACACTAACGCCATTGATGTGGCGGTGAAGCGGCTACGCGGCAAAATCGACAACGACTTTGAGCCGAAGCTGATTCAAACCGTGCGCGGCGTGGGTTACATGCTTGAGGTGCCGGATGGTCAGTAAGCCATTTCAGCGCCCGTTTTCGCTGGCAACCCGCCTGACCTTTTTTATCAGCCTGGCCACCATCGCGGCGTTTTTCGCCTTTGCATGGATCATGATCCACTCAGTAAAAGTGCATTTTGCCGAGCAGGATATTAATGATTTAAAAGAGATTAGCTCCACCCTTGAACGGGTACTTAATCACCCTGACGAAACGCAAGCCCGACGCTTAATGACGCTGGAAGATATCGTCAGTGGTTATTCCAATGTGTTGATTTCCCTGGCAGATAGCCATGGTAAAACGATGTATCACTCCCCGGTGCGCCCGATATCCGCGAGTTTGCACGTGATGCCATACCCGATAAAGACGCGCGGAGCGGCGAGGTGTATCTCCTTTCCGGCCCGACGATTATGATGCCGGGCCACGGTCACGGGCATATGGAACACAGCAACTGGCGGATGATTAGCTTGCCGGTTGGCCCACTGGTGGACGGCAAACCGATTTATACGCTCTACATCGCGCTTTCGATCGATTTTCATCTTCATTACATAAATGATTTGATGAATAAACTTATTATGACCGCATCGATCATCAGCATCCTGATCGTCTTTTATCGTACTGTTGGCGGTACATAAAGGTCACGCGCCGATCCGCAGCGTCAGCCGTCAAATCCAGAACATTACCTCGAAAGATCTCGACGTTCGCCTTGACCCGCAGACCGTGCCGATTGAGCTGGAACAGTTGGTACTGTCGTTCAACCATATGATCGAGCGTATTGAGGATGTCTTTACCCGCCAGTCCAATTTCTCAGCGGATATCGCCCACGAAATTCGTACACCAATTACGAATCTCATAACGCAAACCGAAATCGCCCTCAGCCAGTCGCGCAGCCAGAAGGAGCTGGAAGATGTGCTCTACTCTAATCTCGAAGAGCTGACGCGAATGGCGAAAATGGTCAGCGATATGTTGTTTCTCGCCCAGGCCGATAACAACCAGTTAATCCCCGAAAAGAAAATGCTCAACCTGGCGGATGAAGTCGGCAAAGTGTTCGATTTTTTCGAGGCATTAGCGGAAGATCGCGGCGTGGAGTTGCGGTTTGTTGGTGACGAGTGTCAGGTTGCGGGCGATCCGCTGATGTTGCGTCGGGCGTTAAGCAACCTGCTTTCGAACGCCCTGCGTTATACGCCGCCCGGAGAGGCGATTGTAGTGCGCTGCCAGACGGTCGATCACCTGGTGCAAGTTTCCGTCGAAAACCCCGGTACGCCCATTGCGCCCGAACACTTACCGCGATTGTTTGACCGTTTCTATCGCGTTGACCCCTCCCGCCAGCGAAAAGATGAAGGTAGCGGTATTGGCCTGGCGATAGTGAAATCGATTGTTGTCGCACATAAAGGCACGGTTGCGGTAACGTCAGATGCGCGGGGGACAAGGTTTATGATCAAACTACCGGAGAAAGGTTAATTAGTTAGTTCAAACTCAAAGAGTGATGTATCGCCTTCTGTTATTATTTATCAATAAAACAGGGAAGACCTTATTGGTCGTCTGAAATCGAAGGTTATTCATTTTCGGATATTTACGAGATATTTAGATATGCAATTTAATCAAATTCGTGTTTCTACCAATTGTAGAGCACAATGCTATTACTAAATTTTCATCACTATAAAAGAATCGGCTATAATATAAAGCGCAGTCAGGCATCATTAATCTCTATATTATTCACACAATCTATTTATCAAGTGAATTTGATAAATTCCTAATTTAAAATATTCACTATTAAGCCAGCGTCTAACGACGTTAAGATGGCAATGTGCAGATCATGTTATCAGGGTGGGGCGTAGCGTATATTCCTTATACAAACCATCATTCATTTCAATAATATTTATTGAGTTATTTATTATTGTGAATAAAAAAGACATTACAAATATTGGTTTAACTTTGCATATCAGGTGTTTTTTTGTTACTCGATGTAATATACGAGCCTGTCCTTAATAACATCGTGAACCCGTCAGTTGAGTTTGTGATTATTTTGTTGACTCAACAGCCCCCCGTTTCTCTGAAGTAAAATCCCGGACAAAATTCTCACATAACCATGACACTTTTCTGATATTCCCCGGTAACGCCTGAAGCCGGCCCGCTTATCTCATTACCCGACATGTTGTACATGCAATATGTGCGGATTATTATTCATTTTCACGGAGGTTGCTATGTCAACCGGATTACGTTTCACGCTGGAAGTGGACGGCCTGCCACCGGACGCTTTTGCGGTGGTCTCCTTTCATCTCACCCAGTCACTCTCTCACTTTTTTCCCTAGACCTTTCTCTGGTCAGTCAGCAGGTTCTCTCCCTTGAATTTGCGCAGGTGCTGGACAAAATGGCCTACCTGACGGTATGGCAGGGCGATGACGTACAGCGCCGGGTGAAAGGTGTGGTGACCTGGTTTGAACTGGGGGAGAACGACAAAAACCAGATGCTGTACAGCATGAAGGTGTGCCCACCGCTGTGGCGCACAGGGCTGCGCCAGAACTTCCGTATCTTCCAGAATGAGGACATCGAAAGCATCCTCGTGACGATCCTGAAAGAAAACGGGGTGACCGAGTGGAGTCCGCTGTTCAGCGAGCCGCATCCTTCCCGTGAATTTTGTGTCCAGTACGGTGAGACCGATTACGATTTCCTGTGCCGGATGGCGGCGGAGGAAGGCATCTTCTTTTATGAGGAGCACGCGCAAAAAAGTACCGACCAGAGCCTGGTCCTGTGCGACACCGTGCGTTATCTGCCGGAGTCCTTTGAGATCCCCTGGAATCCGAACACCCGTACCGAGGTGAGCACCCTCTGCATCAGCCAGTTCCGCTACAGCGCACAAATCCGCCCATCTTCCGTGGTGACCAAAGACTACACCTTTAAACGACCCGGCTGGGCAGGGCGTTTTGATCAGGAAGGCCAGCACCAGGATTACCAGCGCACACAGTATGAAGTGTATGACTACCCCGGACGTTTCAAGGGTGCCCACGGGCAGAACTTTGCCCGCTGGCAGATGGATGGCTGGCGAAACAACGCAGAAGTGGCGCGCGGAACAAGCCGTTCGCCGGAGATATGGCCGGGACGGCGAATTGCGCTGACGGGGCATCCGCAGGCGAACCTGAACCGTGAATGGCAGGTGGTGGCGAGCGATCTGCACGGCGAGCAGCCGCAGGCGGTGCCGGGACGCAGTGGTTCGGGTACCACACTGAATAACCACTTTGCGGTAATACCGGCAGACAGAACATGGCGACCACAGCCGTTGCTGAAACCGCTGGTGGATGGCCCGCAGAGCGCCGTCGTGACAGGACCGGCAGGCGAGGAAATCTTCTGTGATGAACATGGCCGCGTGCGGGTGAAATTTAACTGGGACCGCTATAACCCGTCAAACCAGGACAGTTCATGCTGGATCCGTGTGGCACAGGCGTGGGCAGGCACCGGGTTTGGTAACCTGGCGATACCGCGTGTGGGTCAGGAGGTCATTGTGGACTTCCTCAACGGCGATCCGGACCAGCCGATTATTATGGGGCGTACCTACCACCAGGAAAACCGCACCCCCGGCAGTCTGCCGGGAACAAAGACGCAGATGACCATTCGTTCGAAAACCTATAAGGGCAGCGGGTTTAATGAACTGAAGTTTGACGATGCGACAGGGAAAGAACAGGTCTACATCCACGCGCAGAAGAACATGGATACCGAGGTACTGAATAACCGCACCACGGATGTGATAAACAACCATGCTGAGACCATTGGCAACAATCAGATGATTGCGGTTACCAACAATCAGATACAGACGGTGGGTGTTAACCAGATAGAGACGGTGGGCAGTAACCAGATCATTAAAGTGGGCTCTGTTCAGGTGGAAACGATTGGACTTGTTCGTGCGCTGACTGTGGGCGTGGCGTATCAGACGACGGTAGGTGGCATAATGAACACCTCGGTGGCCCTGATGCAGTCCTCGCAGATCGGTTTGCATAAATCGTTGAGGGTCGGGCTGGGTTATGACGTCAAAGTCGGAAATAACGTTACCTTCACCGTTGGTAAAACGAAAAAGGATGATACCGGGCAGACCGCGATTTACTCCGCCGGTGAGCATCTGGAACTCTGCTGTGGTAAGGCAAGGCTGGTGCTGACGAAGGACGGACAAATTTTTCTCAACGGCACAAAAATTCATTTGCAGGGTAAGGAGCAGGTTAATGGTGACTCACTGTTGATTAACTGGAACTGTGCAGCCTCGAAATCCCCACCGAAGGCCCCTGATGAAAAGCAGGATACGCCGGATATGAGAGAGTACTGATCCCGTACCTGTTCGGTATTCAGTAACAAACAAGCATTAAAAATAAACAGAAGAAGGAATTGAATCATGAGCGGAAAACCAGCGGCGCGTCAGGGAGATATGACTCAGTATGGCGGTCCCATTGTCCAGGGTTCGGCAGGTGTAAGAATTGGCGCGCCCACCGGCGTGGCGTGCTCGGTGTGTCCGGGCGGGATGACTTCGGGCAACCCGGTAAATCCGCTGCTGGGGGCGAAGGTGCTGCCCGGCGAGACGGACCTTGCGCTGCCCGGCCCGCTGCCGTTCATTCTCTCCCGCACCTACAGCAGCTACCGGACGAAGACGCCTGCGCCGGTGGGCGTTTTCGGCCCCGGCTGGAAAGCGCCTTCTGATATCCGCTTACAGCTACGTGATGACGGACTGATACTCAACGACAACGGCGGGCGGAGCATTCACTTTGAGCCGCTGCTGCCGGGTGAGGCGGTGTACAGCCGCAGCGAGTCAATGTGGCTGGTGCGCGGTGGTAAGGCAGCGCAGCCGGACGGCCACACGCTGGCACGGCTGTGGGGGGCGCTGCCGCCGGATATCCGGTTAAGCCCGCATCTTTACCTGGCGACCAACAGCGCACAGGGGCCGTGGTGGATACTGGGGTGGTCAGAGCGGGTGCCGGGTGCTGAGGACGTACTGCCAGCGCCGCTGCCGCCGTACCGGGTGCTTACCGGCTGGCAGACCGCTTCGGGCGGACGCTGGCGTACCGGCGTGAGGCCGCCGGTGACCTGGCCGGGGAAATCACCGGCGTGACGGACGGTGCCGGGCGGCAGTTCCGTCTGGTGCTGACCACGCAGGCGCAGCGGGCGGAAGAGGCCCGTAAACAGCACACCGCTTCCTTATTTTTTTTCCCCTGACACCCCCCGCCCTCTTTCAGACTCAGCTTTCCCCGACACACTGCCCGGTACGGAATACGGCCCCGACAGGGGTATCCGTCTTTCAGCGGTGTGGCTGATGTACGACCCGGCATACCCGGAGAATCTGCCCGGTGCGCCACTGGCGCGGTACACGTATACGGAAGCCGGTGAACTGCTGGCGGTATATGACCGCAGCAATACGCAGGTGCGCGCTTTCACGTATGACGCGCAGCACCCGGGCCGGATGGTGGCGCACCGTTACGCGGGAAGGCCGGAGATGCGCTACCGCTACGACGATGCGGGGCGGGTGGTGGAGCAGCTGAACCCGGCAGGCCTGAGTTACCGCTACCAGTATGAGCAGGACCGCATCACCGTCACGGACAGCCTGAACCGGCGTGAGGTGCTGCATACAGAAGGTGAAGGCGGGCTGAAACGGGTGGTGAAAAAAGAACTGGCGGACGGCAGCGTCACGCGCAGCGGGTATGACGCGGCAGGAAGGCTTACGGCGCAGACGGACGCGGCGGGACGGCGGACAGAGTTCGGTCTGAATGTGGTGTCAGGCGACATCACGGACATCACCACGCCGGACGGGCGGGAGACGAAATTTTACTATAACGACGGGAACCTGGTGACGGCGGTGGTGTACCCGGACGGGCTGGAGAGCCGCCGGGAATATGATGAACCGGGCAGGCTGGTATCGGAGACATCGCGCAGCGGGGAGACAGTACGCTACCGCTACGATGACGCGCACAGTGAATTACCGGCGACGACAACGGATGCGACGGGCAGCACCCGGCAGATGACCTGGAGCCGCTACGGGCAGTTGCTGGCGTTCACCGACTGCTCGGGCTACCAGACCCGTTATGAATACGACCGCTTTGGTCAGATGACGGCGGTCCACCGTGAGGAAGGTATCAGCCGTTACCGCCGCTATGACAACCGTGGCCGGTTAACCTCGGTGAAAGACGCACAGGGCCGTGAAACGCAGTATGAGTACAACGCCGCAGGCGACCTGACTGCCGTTATCACCCCGGACGGCAACCGGAGCGAGACACAGTACGATGCGTGGGGAAAGGCGGTCAGCACCACGCAGGGCGGGCTGACGCGCAGTATGGAGTACGATGCTGCCGGACGTGTCATCAGCCTGACCAACGAGAACGGCAGTCACAGCGACTTCAGCTACGATGCGCTGGACCGCCTGGTACAGCAGCGCGGCTTTGACGGGCGGACGCAACGTTATCATTATGACCTGACCGGAAAACTCACGCAGAGTGAAGATGAGGGGCTTGTCATCCTCTGGTACTACGATGAATCGGACCGTATCACGCACCGGACGGTGAACGGCGACCCGGCAGAGCAGTGGCAGTATGATGAGCACGGGTGGTTAACCACCCTCAGCCATATCAGTGAAGGCCACCGTGTGGCGGTCCACTATGGCTATGACGATAAAGGCCGCCTGACGGGCGAACGCCAGACGGTGGAGAACCAGGAGACGGGGGAACTGCTGTGGCAGCATGAGACGAAACACGCATACAACGAGCAGGGGCTGGCAAACCGCGTCACGCCGGACAGCCTGCCGCCGGTGGAGTGGCTGACGTATGGCAGCGGTTACCTGGCGGGAATGAAGCTGGGCGGGACGCCGCTGGTCGAGTATACGCGGGACAGGCTGCACCGTGAGACGGTGCGCAGCTTCGGCAGCATGGCAGGCAGTAATTCCGCATATGAACTGACCAGCACATACACCCCCGCAGGCCGGTTACAGAGCCAGCACCTGAACAGCCTGGTGTATGACCGTGGCTACGGGTGGAATGACAACGGCGACCTGGTGCGCATCAGCGCCCCCCGGCAGACGCGGGAATACGGCTACAGCGCCACGGGCAGGCTGGAGAGCGTGCGCACCCTCGCACCGGACCTGGACATCCGCATCCCGTATGCCACGGACCCGGCGGGCAACCGGCTGCCGGACCCGGAGCTGCACCCGGACAGTACACTCACAGTGTGGCCGGATAACCGCATCGCGGAGGATGCGCACTATGTCTACCGCCACGATGAATACGGCAGGCTGACGGAGAAGACGGACCGCATCCCGGCGGGTGTGATACGGACGGACGACGAGCGGACCCACCACTACCACTACGACAGCCAGCACCGCCTGGTGTTCTACACGCGGATACAGCATGGCGAGCCGCAGGTGGAGAGCCGCTACCTCTACGACCCGCTGGGCCGCCGGACGGGTAAACGGGTGTGGCGGCGGGTACGTGACCTGACGGGGTGGATGTCGCTGTCGCGTAAACCGGAGGTGACGTGGTACGGCTGGGACGGCGACCACCTGACGACGGTGCAGACCGACAGCACACGTATCCAGACGGTATACGAGCCGGGAAGCTTCACACCACTCATCCGCATCGAAACAGACAACGGCGAGCGGGAGAAAACGCAGCGGCGGAGCCTGGCGGAGAAGCTCCAGCAGGAAGGGAGCGAGAACGGACACGGTGTGGTGTTCCCGGCTGAACTGGTGCGGCTGCTGGACAGGCTGGAGGAAGAAATCCGGGCAGACCGCGTGAGCAGTGAAAGCCGGGCGTGGCTTGCGCAGTGCGGGCTGACGGTGGAGCAACTGGCCAGACAGGTGGAGCCGGAATACACACCGGCGCGAAAAGTTCATCTTTACCACTGCGACCACCGGGGCCTGCCGCTGGCGCTCATCAGCGAAGACGGCAATACGGCGTGGAGCGGGGAGTATGATGAGTGGGGAAACCTGCTGAATGAGGAAAAACCGCATCACCTGCACCAGCCGTACCGTCTGCCAGGGCAGCAACACGATGAGGAGTCGGGGCTGTATTATAACCGTCACCGGTACTACGATCCGTTGCAGGGGCGGTATATCATCCAGGACCCGATTGGGCTGAAGGGGGGATGGAATCTGTACCAATATCCGCTGAATCCAGTGCAACACGTTGATCCATTAGGGCTTAGTACTATGATAATAGGTAACGGCCCCGTTCCTGATAATCCTTTTGGGCATGCTGCGGCGGCAAATCGATATGGATTAATGAGTTCGGGAACTGGGGATGAGATGGGAGCCTCTGTCTCTGATTATTTTAAAAAGATGCAACCCCGCAGAGATACCTGGATTTGGATAATAGATACAACAGATGAAGAAGAACAATGTATGATGAATAAGGCAATAGACCTTAATAAAAAACTAAAAAACTATTAACCTCGGGCCTCTTCCTGTTTTAAATAATTGTTTTAGCCGAACGAACATGATTTTTGAGGCGTGCGGGTTTAACAACCCCTCTATGAATACAAATGCGCCTATAAGCCTACAAGTGCTCGGTGAGCTTTATGGATATCAAAGATATATTAT
>ENA-OQCW01001238-OQCW01001238.1-human-gut-metagenome-genome-assembly--contig:-NODE-1238-length-10879-cov-3.110212_pt1 | contig 10879 bp, 16 predicted proteins | sample MGYA00242767_ERZ504593 | MGnify/ENA primary metagenome ERZ504593 (study PRJEB26092, sample SAMD00036307) | human gut metagenome | host: Homo sapiens | study: EMG produced TPA metagenomics assembly of... | reverse complement strand
ATTGAATTATGCAAAGGATGGTGGAAGATAAATGAGAACCAAAATTCATAAATTGAATTTTTATGTGAAATCAGAAGATATTTTTGAGCAATTTAAAAATAGAAAACTGGCTGTTTTCTTAGATTCTTCTCTTGAAAATCAACTGGGGCAATTTTCGATTATCGGCTTAGAGCCTTATTTGATATTAAAAGAAGAGGATGGGGTTTTTTATAAAAATGATGAACCGCAGTTTGAAACTTTTGAATATGGAATGAAAAATGCCTTGCAAAAATATCAAGAAAAAAATCCGACGAGATTACCATTGGTTTCCGGTGCAATTGGTTACTTTTCGTATGACTATGGAAGAAAGTTTGAACATATTTCTACCCGTCATCAAAAAGAAATCCATATGCCGGAAGCTATGTTTGCAATTTTATGATTTCTTAATTATTGATGATAAAAAAGAAAAAGCACTTTATATCACTGCAAAAGGAGAAACTAAAGATGCGAAAAAAGCAATTGCAGAATTGGAAAAAGAAATTAAATCTTGTAATCCTTCTCTAAATCCTGGTAAAAACAAACAACTTGCGTTATTTTCTCCAAATTTTACAAAGAAAGAGTACAAAAAGGCCATTGAAAAAATGATTTCATATATCATAGAGGGGATATTTATATTGCAAATATGACACAACAATTAAAAATATACAGTCAGAAAAGGCCTTATGATGTCTATCGTTATTTGCGTGTATATAATCCAGCTCCTTTTGGTGCCTTTTTTCAAGGAGGAGATTTATCAAATTTGCCTGTGCTTCACCAGAACGTTTTTTGCAGGTGAAAAATGGGAATATAGAAACAAGACCAATCAAAGGGACCAGAAAGCGCGGAGAAACAAAAAAAAGAAGATTTACAAGTTAAAATTAGAATTACAACAATCTTCCAAAGACCGTAGTGAGTTACTGATGATTGTAGATTTAGAAAGGAATGACTTAAATCATGTTTGTGAACCAGGAAGCGTGATAGTAACGGAGCATTTTGCAGTAGAAACTTATGCTACAGTGTTTCATTTAGTTACTACTATTATCGGTAAAATGAAGAAAACACTTAAGGCTATTGATTTAATAAAAGCTACTTTTCCAGGCGGCTCTATTACTGGTGCTCCCAAAATACGTGCTATGGAAATTATCGATGAACTGGAACATGATAGAAGAAATTTATATACCGGCTCTATCGGGTACTTTTCTTTTAATGGAGATTGTGATTTTAATATTGTTATACGTACCGCTGTTTATCAAAATGATACCTATTATATAGGCGTTGGAGGAGGGATTACTTGTGAATCTGATCCAGAATTTGAATATGAAGAAACCCTGCAGAAAGCAAAGGCTATTTTGGAAGCTATTGGTGATGAATAATGACAAAAGTTTTTATACGGTATTCCCACCTTTGGAAAAAGGCCACCTGCATATCAATACATAACGGCTGGGTGCATCAGCCATTGATACCGGAATGCCTAATTATTGAATTTACTATAACACAAAATGCTCGGCATGGAAAGTGTTTTCATGACGTTTTGTGCCTGAGCGAAGCGAAAGGAATGGATATAAAAATGATAATAGCAGATGACGGTATTTTTTTTTGGAATGGTGCTTTTGAAACAATTGCAGTTAAAGATGGCATTCCTATACTTCTGTCGCATCACTATGATCGGCTTTTTAAATACTCTAAAATTTTTTAAAATCTTACGAATATATCTATGGATGAAATAAGGAGGGAAGTAAAAAATACCTTAAAAAAGCAAGATATGCAAAAGGGAAGTAAAGTATTAAAAATTACAGTTTCAAAAGAAAATGTCCTTATTTCCACCAGGCCAAATACATACCATAAAAAAGATTATGAAAAAGGATTTAATACAGAGTATTCTGCTGTTCGGCGTAATGAAACCTCTCCTCTGACCTATCACAAAACTTTGAATTATCGAGATTGCGTAATGGAAAAAAGAAGCTTCAGGAAAAGGGGAATTCAGGAACCAATATTTTTGAATACAAAAGGAGAACTTTCAGAAGGGGCTACCACCAATATATTTTTTGTAAAGGACAAGGACATTATCGCACCACCGATGTCCTGCGGCTTGCTGCCGGGAATTATACGAAGATATGTATATGATTCCTGCAAAATTAAGGAACGGATTTTAACTCCTGATATGATACCAGATTATGATGAGATGTTTTTGACAAATTCTCTGTTGGGTATTATGCCTGTAAAAAAGTTGGGCAGTCATTTATTTAAAAGCCAGGAAATCGGAAAAAACTTATTAAGAAAGTATTTATCAGAAACTGCGTCTATTGTAGAATAATAAGTATATTGTGCTATTTTTGAGCGCATGTTCCATATCGGAAACAGTATGGATTTTTATAATTTTAAAAAATATAATCACAGGCCGCTGATACTACAGCTGTGAGCCAGCTGCAGTATCAGCGGCCTGTGCAATGGCGCATGATTTCACCAAAGGAGGGATATGCCACATTAGAATATTTTTCTAAATTGCGGCAGCGGACAGTAGAAGAAAAGAATATGACATTAAGGACCATTCTCTTATTTTTACGAACCAGAAGCCGGATTTTCTGTTTATTGGATATCCTATTACCCATTGCTGAGAGTTAAATACAAGCGGTTTATGTGTATGCTCTGCATTTAAAGCCAAGATACTGCATAATGGGGATTGGGATCAATGGCTCCATTGAACTGGAGGGCGACTATTAGAAAAGATTGGAGCCAAAGCACAATGAGGAGCTCCCCAATCAAATCGACATATATCTTTTTTTCCAAATTTTGTACACTTATCTTTCCTATAATAAAAACACCTCATTTTTTCTAATGTCCTTTTCTTACATCTCTCCTGAGATGCTCCTCATTCTTTTCTGCCAGTTTCTTTCTAGGTTCAGTTTCATATTTATATTCAGCGACCATTTTCGGAAACTTATCCCTTGTAAAGACTGATATGTAAGTATCCTGATCTGGCAGTATCCGTGCCTGATAGACCATTTCATCGTCCATGTACTGCTCTATATCCCAGTACCCATTATTTCCCGTTAATATCTCTTCCGGTTTAAAACCATATATCTTTGACAATACGCATTCTTTTTTGCTTTTCTCCATCGGTATGCTCCTCAATAAATATTTAATATAATAACGATAATCCTTGAACAAACGCTTACCATCAATTAAAATGATGTTGTGGATGTATGGGCCTGGAAGTGTTTATCTGTTGGGTCCATTTTTTATACTTCCCATATTCATAGTATGTCTTTTTTGTTCAAGCACCTCTAAACCAGCTTCCTGCTCTTGCAAAAGTTCCTGATTAACCTTTAAAATCTCCTCCCAGCTCTCTGGATCCACACCATGACATCTGCATTCTTCGCCATATTGCCTGTAGACCTCCTCCAATGTCTCCGCATTCTCCGATAATTCCTGGATATCATAATCATAGTTATATACGTGATAACGCCACGGCATAAAAGAATCCAATGTTACCGCATACGTTCTTTCATACCAGAGAGAAGCAAAATACTCTTCATCACTGCCATTTCCCTGCCAGCCAGTCAGATCACCTATAATGGACTGAATCAGTTCCTTCGCATTATGTAATCCAGCATGCAATCCCATCAGGGTAAGATCGCTGTATTGCTTCTCTGTCAATTCAGGTAACAAATCCTCTCTTTTCTTCCGTGTATCCAAATCCTGTTGATCTTTACTTCCCATTTAGTATCCTCCTATATGACGATTTTTAAGAGCCTGTCCCCTTTATACACTTGGACTTTATAATTCTTAGTAACAATATGTAACACCCTCTGGTAAAAAAGGTGCCAGTAATGGCACCCTTTTACAAATGGCTCTTAGCAAATCTTCTTTGGTGATTTAACTTCCTGATATCCTATTGCATTTGCCGCTCTCCTGTTCCAAAATTCTGCAAGGCGTTTCCTCTCTTCTTCCGTAAGTTCTTTTATATCTACTTCTTTGTCGTTAATTATTACAATATTTCTATATGTCATAATCAACACTCCCCTATTTCCTTTATTCAATGTATGACCTATGGGTTGTACAACTTGCGTACCGTTATACATTATGCTGTTTTAGTATCCTTATCAAATTCTTCTTGTGTTTCCATTCCACTTATAAAAGCATTAGCCATCATGACAACCAACCCCTTCTTTTCTTTCGGGATGCTATTTAAAATTTTTATAAGTCTTTCAGCATATGATAGTTGTTCCGGTGTATAACTTTTTTCTCGTTCCATATAATCCCTCCTCCTATATCATATTTATTGATTATGAAATAATTATATATTTTCAGGTCAATATTATCAATACCTTTTATTGACTATGCAATATTATGTTGACTTAGTGATACTGATAATATATAATTGTTTCTAGGAGCTTCCTGTATACTTTAAAGAGTAAAGGGAATTGACCAAAAAAAATACCTCAAGTAAATTTAGATTATTACTGACAGGACAGTTGGTAATAATCTAAAAACACGAGAGGTATCTAAGATGAAATCTAAAGTAAGAAAGACAAAAAAGCAAGTAAGAATGGCGTAGGTGAAAATATTCTGGCAGGAATTCTCGCAGAGATGGGGGATATCAGCAGATTTGATGATGTGAAAGAAATACAGAAATTAAGTGGAATAGGACTTGTATCCTGTATTTCGGGTAAACAGAAAGGGCAGACTAAAATTAGTCATAGAGGACGCAAAAGGCTGAGATACTGGCTGTTTCAGGCTGCAAAGTCTGCAGTTGCGCATGCAGATGAGTTCAGACAACTGCATGTGTATTATACGACACGCGACAAAAACCACTGAAAAAGATGCAGTCACTGATTGTAATAGCGTGCAAAATACTGAGGGTTATCTAGCCAATGTTACAACGTATACACGTTCCGCTTCTCCAGCATAGCTTTCCATATAACGTTCCGGAGATGGGCAAGACGACTTCGGACATTCTCCACTGGCTGCAATCCGTTTTAAAAAGTCTGCCTGATCAAAGGTCTCATCATCTACAATCGTACTTCCTTCTAATTCTATACTCATCGCAACAGATTCAAAATATCCGCTTTGTTTCATCTCTTCTGTCAATTCTCCGCAACTGTCCACGACAATCTTGTAATTCATTCTTCATCCCTCCCAGATACCAGCTCTCATGATACTCAATCATGTTTTCATGTAGTTTTCAATACTACATTATAATACCACACTGCCTGCTATATGAAAAGTTTTTTCTTAAGTTTCTTCAAACTTTATCGTGCGCGATACCCCTAATGCCAGCCCCATCTCTGACATCAAGAACAAAATCGACGTACCTCCGTAGCTAAAAAACGGAAGTGTGATTCCAGTAGTCGGAATCAAGTTTGTTACAACCGCAATATTCAAAATGACCTGAAGCGCAATATGCGTAAAAATTCCAGTTACGATCAAAGAGCCGTATAAATCCGGGGCATTTTGTGCAATGAACATCAGGCGATATAAAAGCATGCCAAAAAGGATTAAAATAACGATTGCGCCAAAGATTCCAAGTTCCTCGCAGATTGCCGCAAGAATCATATCATTTTGTACCTCCGGAATTGCCGAAAGCTTCTGAACACTGTTCCCAAGTCCTTTGCCCCAGAATCCTCCGGAACCAATCGCATACAATCCCTGCATTACCTGATATCCGCCTTCTGCCATATGCTTGTCCGGCTGAAGCCATGTAACGACACGCTGGATACGGAAATTATCACTGGAAGAAAGCTGCACTAAAATAATCACCAGAAAAATTCCAACAGCCACCATTCCGCCAACTGCAATCATTGATCAAAAGGCCATTGTCTTCGGGTGCGCCACAAAAATCATACCACACACGATCCCTGCCACGATAATTGCCGTACTTAAGTTATCGGTAAAGAAAAATACGCTGAACGAAGCAAATCCTCCAATAGACAAGCACTCGCGTCATCCCGGCACTTGTCTTAAGATATTTCCCAAGCTGACAGATAATATACGGAATGAATATGATCACTGCAATCTTCGCCACTTCGGATGGCTGCATCTGAAACGGGGTATCTTTAATACCAAGCCATCTCTTTGATCCATTTGCCTCAAGTCCAAGCGGCGACCAGCGCACAAGTACCATCAGAAAAATCGAAATATAATAAATGATTTTTGCAAACGGGGCATAGAGATGGTAATCAATCTTGGAAATAACAAGCATCACAACAAAACTTCCTGCCGTGACCATTGCCTGTCTTCTGAACAAATACATTCCATCACCATTGTTCGCCGCCTGAGAATTGTAGGCACTGGCACTGTACAGCATAATCAAACCGAAACAGATATAAAAATCAAACTGCAAGCAGGTTATAGTCAAAATATTCAATTTTCTTTCTCGTCCCTTCCCGCAGGACTTTCCTACGTATTGCCATCTACTTCTCCTGTTCTGTACTTTTTCTACTTGTTGCTCATCGCCGGATGCACTGGTTTCCCATTTGCAAAAAGCGTTCATACCAAAGCAGGAAAATATAGACCGTCCAATATCTTTCTGCTGTTGTCAAATTTACCGGCACGATGCTCTTCCAAAAGTTTTTTCAGATAAGCAGTATCAAAGAACTGCTCCGCTTCCTTCGTCTCAAACATCGCTCTGACACGGTTATAATATTGGTCTTCTTTGAGCCAGACACGGATTGGAATCGGGAATCCAAGCTTCTTCTTCTCTGCTGTATAACTTCTGATCTCACGATCTGCTGCCGCACGGAGTGCAATCTTCGTGCGAGGTGCGTCAATCTTATATTTCAGAGGAAGGCTCTGTGCAACCTCCATCACTTCTTTATCAAGGAAAGGTACCCTTACTTCCAGTGAATTTGCCATTCCCATCTTATCGCCCTTCATTAAAATGTCATGAACAAGCCATAAATGCATATCCAGATACTGCATTTTTGTCACCGGATCTTTGTCTTTTACTCGCTCATAGATCGGCGCTGTCACTTTCATTGTATCTGGTCTTCTGCTATTTTTCAACAGTCTTCCTGCTTCCTTCTCTGTAAAAATATATGCATTCCCAATATATCGCTCTTCCAGTGTCTTTGAATGCCGAATCAGAAAACTCCGACCTTTCATTCCTCGCGGAAGGCAATTTTCTGCAAATACTCCGAGCGCTTTCCTGATCGGACGCGGGATTTTATTAAATCCAGTATACTCGATCGGCTCACAATAAATCTGATACCCTCCGAACAACTCGTCCGATCCTTCTCCTGAAAGTACTACTTTTACTTTCTTGGCCGCTTCTTTACTCAGAAAATACAGTGCGATTGCCGCCGGATCTGCCACTGGCTCATCCATATAGTACTGTATATCTGAAAGACTGTCCCAGTATTCTTCCGGCTCAATAATCTTACTGTCATTCTTTACACCGATGCTGTCGGCAAACTCCTTCGCATCTTTGATCTCGCTGTATTGTTCCTGTCCAAAACCAACTGTAAACGTCCGGTCTACTTCTCCTAAATAGGCCATATAGCTCGAATCTACACCACTGGAAAGATAAGAACCTACCTCCACATCACTGATCTTATGCATTTTGACAGATTCTCTCATCACACGTTCCACATCATCAACGATCTCCTCAAACGGCTTGTCCGTCTTTCCATGGAAATCCGGTTCATAATAACGGCTGATGGAAAGCGTTCCATTCTGATATGTGAAATAGTGTCCCGGCTGGAGACAAAATACCCCTTTAAAAAATGTCTCGTTTGTCGGCACAAACTGAAATGACAAATAGTCTGCAAGCGCATCTTCATTAAATACCTTATCAAACTTCGGATGCTCCACAAATGATTTAATCTCTGATCCAAATAAAAATGTGCCGTTCATCTGTGCATAATAAAACGGCTTGATTCCGAAAATATCACGCGCGCCAAAGAGCTTCTTCTCTACCCTGTCCCAGATCACAAATCCGTACATGCCCCGGAGACGGTCTACAAGTTGTTCTCCCCACTCTTCATATCCGTGCAGCAAGGTCTCCGAATCTGTATGTGTCGTAAAAGTATGTCCTGCAGCGATCAGTTCTTCGCGAAGTTCCTGATAGTTATAGATTTCCCCATTGAATACAAGTACTTTTGTCCGGTCCTCATTATACAATGGCTGGTCTCCAACTGCGGAAATATCAATGATACTTAACCTTCTAAATCCAAGTGCCGCATCCTCATCCAGAAACTGTCCGGCACTGTCCGGTCCACGGTGCACGATCGTATTCATCATATTTTCAAGCACTTGCTCTTTGTTGTCAATATTTCCGACGAATCCTGTAAATCCACACATAGTTATACTCTCCTTTTGTTCTGTTTCCAAATTATACTTTTTTATTATACCCTTCCTCTTCACTGATTGCAATTTTTTATTCTGTTCTGCCATTCCTCCGGTTTTCTTTCTGTGAACGCACGGTTTCTCTGCTAAAACATACAATAATATCAGATAGAAGAAGAAAGGAGCTTTCCATATGCAAAATTATCATCAGAATAACTGTGGCTGCAGGCAGACAACCGACTATGGAAGATATTCTTCCACACAATATGTTTCCCGCCCGCAGGCAACTCCATGCTGCGACAGAGAAGACAGTCTGGACGGCATGCCACTTGCAATGGCTTATGTTCCATGGCAGATCTGGCAGCGCATTTACGAGGCCGAAAAAGGATTTTGCCGGGGAACCATATTTGAAGAACTCGACAAACCATTTCATGGGATGGGAGGTTGTAATCGATGACAAACAACGCACCTTGCCGCAAAGATCTTCTCTGCCTGATCAACCGTGTCAGTTTTGCCGTAGATGATGTCAAACTTTTTCTTGACACTCATCCTTGCGATGCCAATGCGCTGGCCTACTTCCACGAATACAGTAAGCTTCGGAATCAGGCGCTCAAAGAATATGCAAAATATTACGGACCGCTGACGATTGATACGACTATGACCTCCTGTACAGACAGGTGGAACTGGATCAATGAACCATGGCCGTGGCAGGAAGGAGGATGTTAGTTCATGTGGAATTATGAAAAAAAGGATTACAGTATCCCGTCAAAATCACGCAAACCAATCCAAAGATCGCACAAGTCATCATCAGTCAATTTGGTGGTCCCGACGGCGAACTCGCTGCATCTATGCGTTATCTTTCCCAGCGATATACAATGCCATACCGGGAAGTAATCGGAACATTGACAGATATAGGTACCGAGGAGCTTGCTCATATGGAAATGATCTGCGCAATCGTATACCAACTGACGAAAGATCTGACTCCGGAACAGATCAAAGAATCTGGCTTTGACAAATATTATGTCGACCATACTCTCGCACTCTGGCCTCAGTCTGCCGGAGGAACACCTTGGACTGCAACTTATTTCCAATCCAAAGGGGATCCAATCACTGACCTCCATGAAGATATGGCCGCAGAGCAGAAAGCTCGAACCACCTACGACAATATTCTCCGGTTGGTGAAAGATCCTGAAATCTGCGAACCAATCCGTTTTCTACGGGAACGTGAGATTGTTCATTATCAGCGTTTCGGCGAAAGTCTCCGAATCGTTCAAGATCATTTGGACAGCAAAAACTTCTATGCGTTCAATCCTGAATTTGATATGAAATCTTGCTTCAAGTGCGACACTGAATAACATTCTAAAAGAGAAAGAGCATCCTTCTAAGAAAACCATTCATGGAAATGTTTTCGTTTTCTGAAGGATGCTCTTTTTTATTATCTTCTTTTCCTATCTCTTTGGAATTGCTGTTTCAGTCTGTTTTTCACTCAAGACAACTTCCACTTCTTTTTCTTCATATGAACCGTCTTTTCCCGGCATCTCTACCGTCAGTGTCACAGTTTCACCCACACGGTAGTAAGAAAGTAAATTCTGGAGTGTTGTCATACTGTCTACACTGCTTCCGTCAAGCTCTGTAATGACTCCGCCACGCACAAGTCCTGCTTTCTCCGCTCCGGTTCCTTCGATGACATTTCTGATATAAACACCGGTCGGCATACCGTATAATTCGGCACTTTCTGCCTCCACGTTTGTGATTTCAACTCCTAAAAATCCTCTCTCATCTTCCGGTACCTGCTCCCTTGTTTCTTTGTTCATCAAAGTTGTGATCGTCTCATTTGCATCAGAAATTGGAATTGCATATCCCATTCCCTCTACCGCATCGCTGCTTACTTTCACTGTATTGATTCCGATCACCTCTCCATTCGCATTGACAAGGGCTCCACCACTGTTTCCCGGATTGATTGCAGCATCTGTCTGAATCAATTCTGCATCAAATCCTTCCATATCAATCTGTCTGTTCAATGCACTGACAATTCCTGTTGTCACTGACTGTCCATAACCAAGTGCATTTCCAATTGCAATTACCGGCTCCCCTACTTGAAGCTTTGTGGAATCTCCCAAGGTTGCTACTTTGATTTCTCCCATCGTCTCTTCTTCGATGTTCTCCAGTGGAACCGCAATGACTGCAAGGTCTCTTGATGCATCTGTTCCTTTAATCTTTGCTTCTGCACTTGACTCATTGATGAAGCTGACAGTCAATGTTGTACTTCCTTCCACAACATGATTGTTTGTCGCGATCAAAAGTTCTGTGTCATTTTGTCCGACAATGATTCCTGAACCGCTGCTTTGTACTTCCTGACTGCTTGTTCCTCCAAAGAAACTTTGTACTTGCTGTACACTCATATTTGTGATAGATACAACCGATGGCATCACACTGTTTACTACTTCTGACACATCAGATGTCACTGTGCTTGATGTTCTTGTCAAAGATGTACTGTCGACCTTCTTCTCAGAAGATTTTCTGTCTTTACTTTTTCTCCGAAAAGAGCATTTCCCACGAAATTTGTTGTCTGAAA
>ENA-OQCW01001237-OQCW01001237.1-human-gut-metagenome-genome-assembly--contig:-NODE-1237-length-10887-cov-2.325929_pt1 | contig 10887 bp, 11 predicted proteins | sample MGYA00242767_ERZ504593 | MGnify/ENA primary metagenome ERZ504593 (study PRJEB26092, sample SAMD00036307) | human gut metagenome | host: Homo sapiens | study: EMG produced TPA metagenomics assembly of... | reverse complement strand
CGGCAATATCGATGCTTTTCTCCCTCATGGCGGTGTTTTTGGTACTGCCTCTGTTCTTTCGATTTGAACACATGAAGGCGCAACGCCTATCCGTTGGTCTGTACGCCCTATTCATGTGCCTTATCATACCAAAACGATCGCGCAACGGTGATGTCAGCGAACCTGCGCGCGTGGTTGCACCAATCAGGGTAAACGGCGGCAAATCAATTTTAATGGAGCGTGCCGCCGGACCTTCACCAATCATGATATCCAGTTGGTAATCTTCCATTGCCGGATACAGCACTTCTTCAACAACTGGCGATAGACGGTGGATCTCATCAATAAACAACACGTCATGCGGTTCAAGGTTAGTGAGCATCGCTGCCAGATCCCCCGCCTTTTCCAGCACCGGACCAGAAGTCGTGCGTAAATTAACGCCCATTTCATTGGCGACAATGTTAGCAAGCGTAGTTTTACCCAACCCCGGAGGACCAAAAATCAACAGATGATCGAGGGCATCGCCGCGCAGTTTCGCTGCTTTGATGAAAATCTCCATCTGTGAACGAACCTGCGGCTGACCAACATACTCTTCCAGTAATTTAGGGCGAATGGCGCGATCTGCCACATCTTCCGGCAAAGTGGTACCGGCAGAAATCAGACGGTCTGCTTCAATCATCCTTTACCTCATAACGCGGCGCGTAGGGCTTCGCGAATTAATGTTTCACTGCTGGCGTCAGGGCGAGCGATTTTGCTCACCATGCGGCTTGCTTCTTGTGGTTTATAGCCCAGCGCCACCAGCGCGGCAACCGCTTCCTGTTCAGCATCGTCGGTCGCCGGGCTGGCAGGTGATGTGAGAACCAGGTCGGCGGCTGGCGTAAAGAGATCGCCATGCAAACCTTTAAATCGGTCTTTCATTTCAACAATCAAGCGTTCGGCGGTTTTTTTGCCAATACCCGGCAGTTTCACTAGTGCCCCCACTTCTTCACGCTCAACGGCATTAACGAACTGCTGCGTACCATCGACTAAAAATCAGTACACGGGCAGCATGACGCTGCCCGATTGCTTTCTGTTCAGAATAATTCGTCCTACTCATTCTTCTTCCCCTTTTTTAAATACTTTTTCATCTTGTTTCGGACTGTCATGTAATTCGCAAAACAAAGATAAATGTGCTAATCCATCCCATGGAATATCGCCACAATAAAGCAGGTAATTTTTTGATTTTTACGCCATGATAGAAGTCTGGAAGAAAAAGGCTTTCTGCGATCACAGTCGAGCCGGGCGGGCCAGGCCAAATGCTAAAATAAGCACAATTTACTGACTCATTTTGAGGTAACGCTATGTACGACAATCTGAAAAGTCTGGGTATTACAATCCTGAAGAAATTGATCGTTACAGCCTCCTGGCAGGAAGCCAACAACGATATTCTGAAAATCTATTTCCAGAAAGACAAAGGCGAGTTTTTTGCCAAGAGCGTGAAATTTAAATATCCGCGTCAGCGTAAAACGGTCGTCGCCGATGGTGTGGGTCAGGGTTATAAAGAAGTGCAGGAGATTAGCCCTAATCTTCGCTATATCATTGATGAGTTAGATCAAATCTGCCAGCGTGACCGCAGCGAAGTTGATCTTAAGCGTAAGATCCTCGACGACTTACGTCACCTGGAGTCAGTAGTAACCAATAAGATCAGCGAGATTGAAGCCGATCTGGAAAAACTGACGCGTAAATAATGCCATTCTGTGGGCCGGGTAAAGTCTCACCCGGCTGTAATTTTGTCATCGACCTACCGCTCTTCATCCAGTTGTAACGCCACATACAGCAGCAATCTGTCATCAAAATTGCCCAAATCAAGCCCGGTCAGTTCCGATATACGATTAAGCCGATACTCCAGAGTATTACGATGAATAAACAACGCCTTTGACGTTGCCAGCGGTTGCACATTGTGGCGAAACCACGCCGCCAGCGTTCGCCGCAGCAAGCCGTTATTGTCCATCGCTTTCAGCCGCGCCAGCGGTCGCGCCAGTTCGTTGGCCTGCCAGTCGCCACGCAAACTGTCGAGTAACACAGGCAACATCAGATCCTGATAAAAATAGCAGCGACTTTCAGGCATTCGCTGTTTACCCACCACCATCGTCGTTTTCGCCGTACGATAGGATCGGGCAATACTGCCCGGTCCGGTAAAATAGTTGCCCAGCGAAACGCGAAAACGCAGCTGGCCGTACTCTTTCATGCGGGTAATGAGTTGTTCAACTCGCTTACGATGATCTTCTGCATCCCAGCGCCCAAAAGAGTTCAACGCCGGTTTCAACACCACCATTTCGGTCAGCGAGACAATCGCCACCAGATTATTACGCTCAGGCGTAGTCAGCGCGTTTTGCAGTTGCTGTAACTCCGCCATTGCGCTGTCCACGCCAAGCTGACCGCTGTCGACCTCAACAATAGCCACCACTCGCGGTTGATTGAGATCGATCCCCAGCCGTTGCGCCCATTCAGTAAGTGCGGGGGTATTCTCCTCAGCCTGAATCAGGTTCATCACCAGTTCTTCCCGCAAACGGCTATCCTGCGCCAACAGGTGCATCAACCGCGACTGTTCCAGCATCATTTCAGCCGTCATGCAGACCAGTTCGCCATATTTACGCAGGTTCTCTGGTTCACCAGTCAGGCCAATTACGCCGACAATTTCACCTTCCAGCCGTAACGGTAGATTAATCCCTTGCCGCACACCGTGCAGATGACGTGCCACCGCGTCATCGATATCCACTACTCGTCCCTGTGAAAGTACCAGCAATGCACCTTCGTGCAATTCACCAATACGCTCACGATCGCCGCTGCCGATAATTCGCCCGCGGGCATCCATTACGTTGATATTGGTATCGATGATGCGCATGGTACGTGCCACGATATCCTGCGCCATTTTGGTATCAAGATGCCAGCCAGCCATAAGTCCTCCGTTATGCACGGCTTAGCATAAGGAAGTACGTAACGTACGGCATTGTGCAAATGCCCAAAGGATGATGAAGATGTATGGAGTTGTGGCGAAGTTCACAGATTGTAAGGAGAACCCCTTCCCGTATTCAGGAAGGGGTTGAGGGAGATTACTGCATTAACAGGTAGATGGTGCTGTCGCCGCGCTGAATGTTCAGTGCCAGCACAGACGGTTTGCTGTCGAGAACTTTACGCAGTTCAGCGATGTTTTTCACTGCCTGCTGGTTCGCGCCAATAATCACATCACCTTTCTTCAGGCCGATCTGCGCAGCCGGAGTGCCCGTTTTCACGTTGTTCACTACCACGCCCTGATCTTTGCCTTTGTTGCTCATCTCAGCGCCTTCAATGCCGTTGAAGATGGAGCTGGAATCAACCTGATTCTGGCTGCTCTGCTGCAGTTCCAGGTTCACGTTAACCTGCTTACCGTCGCGCAGTAAGCCCAGGGTCAGTTTGCTGCCCACCGGCATAGTACCCACCTGAGCACGCCAGGGCGGCAAAGCTGCTGATCGGGCTTACCGTTCAGTGAGGTGATCACATCACCCGCTTTAATGCCCGCTTTTGCAGCGGAGGAATTAGGCAGAACCTGGCTTACGAAAGCACCGCGCTGGGCGTCAACTTTCATCGCTTTCGCCAGATCGGAGTTCAGCTCAGTGCCCATAATACCCAACTCACCACGTTTCACCTGGCCGTATTCCACCATCTGCGAGGTCAGGTTTTTCACCATGTTGCTCGGGATAGCAAAACCGATACCGATGTTGCCGCCGTCCGGTGCGAGGATCGCGGTGTTGATACCGATCAGTTCGCCGTTCAGGTTAACCAACGCACCACCGGAGTTACCACGGTTGATCGCTGCATCGGTCTGGATGAAGTTTCGTAGTTTTCAGCATTCAGGCCGCTACGCCCCAGCGCAGAGACAATCCCGGAAGTTACCGTCTCGCCCAGACCAAACGGGTTTACCAAATTGCTACGGTGTAATCACCCACGCGCAGTGCATCAGAATCCGCCATCTTAATTGCGGTCAGATTTTTCGGGTTCTGGATCTGGATCAGCGCGATATCAGAGCGCGGATCTTTGCCAACCATCTTCGCGTCGAACTTACGACCATCGCTCAGCTGGACTTTAATCACCGTCGCGTTATCAACAACGTGGTTGTTGGTGACAACATAGCCTTTATCGGCATCAATGATGACGCCGGAACCCAGCGCCATGAATTTCTGTTGCTGGCCGCCGCCATTACCGCCCTGGCCCCCCTGGCAGAACGGAGAGCTCTGGAACGGAGAACCTTCCTGGCAGAACGGAGAATCATCACCGAAGAACTGCTGGAAATTACGCGGCATGCGCGGCGTATTAACGGTTGTGCTACCTTCTACGTTAATGCTGACCACTGAAGGCATCACCTTTTCGAGCATCGGTGCAAGGCTTGGCATCTGCTGGGCTGTCGTTGCTGAAGAAGTCTCAGCCGCCGTTGCAGAGAGCGGAGATAACGCCAAACCTAAACTCAGAGCCAATGCACTCAGTGCTAATGTGGTTTTTTTTCAGTATTTCAGTCTCGATTAACAGATAACGCAAATTGCTGTGTCTTCAGATTCGTTTATAGCGCGAAGTTCCGAACTAAAGTTTCTGCAAAAGGTTAAAAATTTATTGTTCGTCTTTACAAAAGCCTGGTTATTAGTTCTACGGCCATCAGACGTCGGTATTCATCCCAGGCATAGAGGTCGGTCATACCGCTGATATAATCCTGCAGCAGGCGGCAACGGTAATAATATTCCCATAGCGGAAACTCAGGAGAATCTGACGGTAATTTACTGACAGCCTCGACATAGGCCAGCCGATGGCGCGTCGAGAGTTTGTTGAATAAGCGCGATTCAATAGGGAAACGTTTCACCCGTTCTTTTTCTACCAGTTCAGTAAAGTCTGATAACGACAGGCTTAATAAAGGGGCGATAAATCTCTAATAATCCGCTAATGACCCGATAGCCCTGCAATTCAAGCTGCTCGACATCTGGATGGCTAAATACATGTTTTACAGCGACATTTTTATATAGCTTTAGAAGATCGCTGCATTCGCTGGCATCTTCCAATAATGCATGATTAAACGTTCCGGCGAAAATCGCAGGCAGATTATCAATAAATCGTTGTGCCGCGTAGGGTACCAGTTTATTTAGGGTGTTTACCCGTAAATACATAAAAAACTGATCTTCCGTACTGCGGCTTAAAGTATTTGAGCGTGATTTTTCCCAGGCATTTTCAACCACCAGCGAAAAGAGCGAACCTTTCTCATGCTGGCCCCACGCTTCGTGCAAATGATGATAAAGCTGCTCAACGCTGAATATTCTTTTCTCTACCGCATCTTCAAGATCTGCCACACAATAGGAGATGTCGTCGGCAGCTTCCATAATCCACGTTAATGGAAAACGACTGTAAAGCGCCAAATTAAGTTCTTTACGCAACCGGGCAATATAGGCTTCTTCAGAAAGATAATAACCCGGCTTTTTCATTAAATAGTGATGTGTCTCAGGCGTTTCGCCACGCCACCACGCCGGACGGGTATATTTTAAAATACCGCCAACCTGTGCCCAGGTGAGATTCATCCGCATCAATGTATGCACCAGACGAATGCCTTGTGCATTCCCCTCAAAATGACATAAGTCCTGACGAATCTTGCGCCGCAGCTCGTTAAGCGGTTCTTCCCCGTCCCGTAAACGTAGTGCCGCCACGCTGCAGCGATCGTCAGTCAGAGGCTGGCTTTCGGCATCTTCCGGGTGCAAACGTTGGCGAAACCAGTCATTTATCGCTGCTTCGCCAAAATGACCAAACGGCGGATTGCCGATATCGTGCATCAGGCATGACATCTCAACAATGCTTTCAAAAGGTCCGGTCAGTTCATCCAGGCCGTATGCTTCCAGCAATTTAAGCTCTTTCAGACGGCTTAAAATTTCTTTGGCGATGTAGCGCCCCACCTGCTGGACTTCCATTGAGTGGGTAAGACGCGTGCGCACGGCAGCATTGCGCTCCAGTGGAAAAACCTGGGTCTTTTGTTGCAGACGACGAATTGCCGGAGAGTTGATGATACGCCCGCGATCGCTCTCGAAGATCCGCAGAATCTCATGTTCGGTTTTAACGCCCTGCGGTGAACGGTAACGACGATGCCAGTTTATTTTTTTTGCGGAAATCAATCTGTGCCATGTCCTCTCCCGCGTGAGAAATACGCTTCCCCGTAAGCGCATGGTAAACTATGCCTTCAAATCGGGCTTATCGCGAGTAAATCTATGAAAATCGGCATCATTGGTGCAATGGAAGAAGAAGTTACGCTGCTGCGTGACAAAATCGAAAACCGTCAAACTATCAGTCTGGGCGGTTGCGAAATCTATACCGGCCAACTGAATGGAACCGAGGTTGCGCTTCTGAAATCGGGCATCGGTAAAGTCGCTGCGGCGCTGGGTGCCACTCTGCTGTTGGAACACTGCAAGCCAGATGTGATTATTAACACCGGTTCTGCCGGTGGCCTGGCACCAACGCTGAAAGTGGGCGATATCGTTGTCTCGGACGAAGCACGTTATCACGACGCGGATGTCACGGCATTTGGTTATGAATACGGTCAGTTACCAGGCTGCCCGGCTGGCTTCAAAGCTGACGATAAACTGATCGCTGCCGCTGAGGCCTGCATTGCCGAACTGAATCTTAACGCTGTACGTGGCCTGATTGTCAGCGGCGACGCTTTCATCAACGGTTCTGTTGGTCTGGCGAAAATCCGCCACAACTTCCCACAGGCCATTGCTGTAGAGATGGAAGCGACGGCAATCGCCCATGTCTGCCACAATTTCAACGTCCCGTTTGTTGTCGTACGCGCCATCTCCGACGTGGCCGATCAACAGTCTCATCTTAGCTTCGATGAGTTCCTGGCTGTTGCCGCTAAACAGTCCAGCCTGATGGTTGAGTCACTGGTGCAGAAACTTGCACATGGCTAAGTCACTGTTCAGGGCGCTGGTCGCCCTGTCTTTTCTTGCGCCACTGTGGCTCAACGCCGCGCCGCGCGTCATCACGCTTTCTCCCGCCAACACTGAACTTGCCTTTGCCGCCGGGATCACGCCGGTTGGGGTCAGCAGCTATTCCGACTATCCTCCACAAGCGCAAAAGATTGAGCAGGTTTCCACCTGGCAGGGGATGAATCTGGAACGCATTGTCGCGCTGAAACCCGATCTGGTGATTGCCTGGCGTGGAGGTAATGCCGAGCGGCAGGTTGACCAGCTGGCTTCTCTGGGAATAAAAGTGATGTGGGTCGATGCGACAAGCATTGAACAAATTGCCAATGCGTTACGTCAACTGGCCCCCTGGAGTCCGCAACCAGACAAGGCCGAACAAGCCGCGCAATCCCTGCTGGACCAGTACGCGCAATTGAAAGCGCAATATGCTGATAAACCTAAAAAACGTGTTTTTCTGCAATTCGGCATTAATCCGCCATTTACCAGTGGAAAAGAGTCGATTCAGAACCAGGTACTCGAAGTTTGTGGCGGAGAAAACATCTTTAAAGACAGCCGGGTTCCCTGGCCGCAAGTTAGCCGCGAACAGGTGTTAGCACGCTCGCCACAGGCGATTGTCATTACAGGCGGACCGGACCAAATTCCTAAAATCAAACAATACTGGGGTGAACAGCTCAAAATTCCCGTTATTCCTCTCACGAGTGACTGGTTTGAACGTGCAAGCCCACGTATTATCCTCGCTGCACAACAGCTCTGTAATGCGCTTTCACAGGTAGATTAGCGCCTGACCTTTTCAGGTGCTCAGTGGGGATTGAACAATGCTCGTCTATTGGCTGGATATAGTCGGCACAGCGGTATTTGCCATCTCCGGCGTTTTGTTAGCCGGAAAATTGCGTATGGACCCTTTTGGTGTTCTGGTTCTGGGCGTGGTTACCGCAGTAGGCGGCGGAACAATTCGCGACATGGCGCTGGATCACGGCCCGGTATTTTGGGTGAAAGATCCCACCGATCTGGTCGTTGCAATGGTAACCAGCATGCTGACCATCGTGCTGGTGCGCCAGCCAAGACGCTTACCAAAATGGATGTTGCCGGTGCTGGACGCCGTTGGTCTGGCGGTGTTTGTCGGCATTGGCGTGAATAAAGCCTTTAATGCGGAAGCCGGTCCGTTAATCGCGGTTTGTATGGGCGTCATTACTGGCGTTGGCGGCGGGATCATTCGTGATGTACTTGCCCGCGAGATCCCCATGATTTTACGTACAGAAATCTACGCAACAGCCTGTATTATCGGCGGTATTGTCCACGCTACGGCTTATTACACATTTTCCGTACCACTGGAAACAGCCAGTATGATGGGCATGGTCGTGACGCTATTGATTCGACTGGCGGCTATTCGTTGGCATCTTAAGCTACCGACGTTTGCGCTGGATGAGAATGGGCGTTGAAGAGAGAAGATGTGCCGGATAGTTTATCCGGCACATGAACAACAGATTAGATACTAAAGGAAGAACCGCAACCGCAGGTGCTTTTCGCGTTCGGGTTGGTCACGATGAAACGAGAACCTTCCAGACCTTCGGTATAGTCAACGGAACCGCCGACCAGATATTGCAGGCTCATCGGGTCAACCACCAGGCCAACGCCCTGTTTTTCGATGGTCATATCGCCTTCGTTCACCTGATCATCAAAGGTGAAACCATACTGGAAGCCGCTGCAACCGCCACCGGTGATATACACGCGTAATTTCAGATTCGGGTTATCTTCGTCAGCGATCAGGCTTTTAACTTTGTTGGCTGCTGCGTCGGTAAACTCCAGCGGCAGTGCTACGTCATCACTCATATTTTGCTCCAAACGACATCGGCAATTGGGCAAATTCTAACCCAATAATAATCGCCATTATCTAATACCCTGGTATTTCGTTCAAGTATTCTCGCTGGCTGATGCGGCCTTGCTTCGCGCCAGTTGCTCAGCTTCCTGTTTTGCCAGCGTGCGCGCAAGAATCGCCGAGTATAGCGGTTTCCCGCCGGTAAATTGTGCTAATAGTGTTGCGCCAAGACCGGTAATAATCATTGGCAAAATGAGCTGGTAGTTATCGGTCATCTCCAGAACCAGAATGATCCCCGTTAACGGCGCGCGAATAGATGCCGCCAGTAACGCCCCCATTCCGGCAATAGCAAACGTCCCCGCCTCAAGGTGATATTGCGGAAACAGCTCAACGGCAACCATTCCGAAAGCGGTTCCCAGCACAGTACCCAGCGCCAGCATAGGGGCAAAAATACCGCCCGGCGCGCCGGAAGAGAAGCAGAGTAAGGTGGTAATGACCCGCGCGACGAAGATAAACACCAGCATTCCCATGCTGAAATTCCCTGCGGTAGCGATAGGAATCAGGTTAAAGCCGCCGCCAGAAGTTGCTGGTGCCACAAACCCCAGCAATCCACACAGACCGCCAATCGCACCGCCCATCAGTACCCATTTGGTAATATTGCCGCCGTGCACACGGTGCAGCAAATCCTGCATCCCCAGCACCCATTTATTAAAAATAGGGCCGAAAATGCCAAAAATAATACCGAGGATCAGATAAAGCCACAGTGTATTAAGCGGCGCGTCAGAAAGTTTACCGACGTCAATCAACGCAACTTCATGATTAAAAATCCGGTACATAATGGTCGACATAATGACACCAATAAATACCGCTTTAATCGAAATTAACGTATAGCGAAACTGCGGACGCATCTCTTCGATAATAAACAAAATACCCGCCAGCGGCGCGTTAAAGGCCGCAGCCAGCCCCGCAGCAGCACCGGTTGCCAGCAGCGTATGGCGAGCTTCGTCACCTTTCAGGCGGAAAATATCAAGTACCATGCGACCGATATTACCGCCGATCTGCACGGTTGGCCCTTCGCGCCCCAGCACCATGCCTCCGCCGAGTGTCCCCAGCCCGCCAAAGAATTTCACCGGCAATACACGCCACCAGCGAACAGGACGTTGATCTTCCAGCGCCCCTTCAATTTCCGGGATCCCCGATCCCCCTGCTTCGGGCGCGTATTTGCGCACCAAAAGGTAGCCGAACATCGCCAGCATCGCCGAACAGAGAAAAGCGACGGTTAACAGTAGCGGATAATTATCAGCAGTATGTACCAGCGCCCCCGATACGTTGGTTCTGCAACCAGGCGACACCTTTGTCAAAAGCAACCGCTGCCAGCCCGACAAGCGTGCCGACGACTGCCGCCATAAACAAATGGCTAACGGGGTTTATCGCGCTCAAGAAGTTGGCGAATCAGTTGTCTGCGTCGCAGGCGCGCGGCCTGCGGTGTTTCTAAAGAGGGAGTATCAGTTTTCATCCAATGATCACTTATTGGTCATACAAATAAGATGACGGCATTTTACTCGCACGTTCCATGAAAATCCTTTGCAAAGCGTAATGTTTCAAATGCACAAAACTTTTATACTCTAAGAAATCAGGATTGCACCAGTACAAGCAACCTGATGTTTGACGAGTATTTAACTTGTTATGAATAACATAGAATAGCAGCCATTCACTTTTTCTACGAATCAGGAACCCTCCATGAGTAAGTCTGAAAATCTTTACAGCGCAGCGCGCGAGCTGATCCCTGGCGGTGTGAACTCCCCTGTTCGCGCCTTTACTGGCGTGGGCGGCACTCCACTGTTTATCGAAAAAGCGGACGGCGCTTATCTGTACGATGTTGATGGCAAAGCCTATATCGATTATGTCGGTTCCTGGGGGCCGATGGTGCTGGGCCATAACCATCCGGCGATCCGCAATGCCGTGATTGAAGCCGCCGAGCGTGGTCTGAGCTTTGGTGCGCCAACCGAAATGGAAGTGAAAATGGCGCAACTGGTGACCGAACTGGTCCCAACCATGGATATGGTGCGCATGGTGAACTCCGGCACCGAAGCGACCATGAGCGCCATCCGCCTGGCTCGTGGTTTTACC
>ENA-OQCW01001236-OQCW01001236.1-human-gut-metagenome-genome-assembly--contig:-NODE-1236-length-10888-cov-3.314004_pt1 | contig 10888 bp, 19 predicted proteins | sample MGYA00242767_ERZ504593 | MGnify/ENA primary metagenome ERZ504593 (study PRJEB26092, sample SAMD00036307) | human gut metagenome | host: Homo sapiens | study: EMG produced TPA metagenomics assembly of... | reverse complement strand
CATTGCCGCAGTTTATGTATTGACTTTGGTACTTTCCAGAGACTTGGGAAGTGCAGTTGTATTTTTATTACTTATGTCATTATGCTTTATGTGGCAACCAAAAAGCCCTTTTATCTTTTTGCCGGTCTGGGGAAGTGGATGTTGGGGCGGCAGTGATTGCTTATTTCCCTTTTCTCTCATGTAAGACAGAGGGTAGTAGCGTGGAAAGCTCCGTTCAGTGTTTACGAAGACGCGGGATTTCAGATTGTACAGGGATTGTTTGCCATTGGTGCAGGCGGTTGGTTTGGGATGGGACTTTGTCAGGGCTCACCGGAAATGATACCTTTTGTAAAACAGGATTATATGTTTGCGGCGATTTGTGAAGAACTGGGAGGACTATTTGCAATCTGTTTGATTTTAATCTGTATGAGTATGTTTCTTTTAGTTGTTAATATTTCTCTGCGGATTAAAAAAAAGATTTTATAAACTGATTGCTTTGGGACTGGGAACAGAATATGCTTTTCAGGTATTTCTTACAATTGGTGGTGTAAGTAAATTTATTCCTATGACAGGAATTACATTGCCTTTGGTTAGTTACGGAGGCAGTTCTGTGTTAAGTACCATTATCATGCTGGCAATTATTCAGGGATTGTATATTTTAAGAGAAGATGAGGACGAGGAAATTGAAAGATAAAAATAAGAAAAGCGCAAAAAAGCTTCAAAAAGAAGAGGAAATTATGAAGAAAAAGCGCAAAAAAAGAAGACGTTCTAAAAATAAAGAGTATACGATTATCAGTTATTTCTTTGTGGCTATTTTTATATCTTTGATTGGGTATATGGTGTATTTTAATGTAGTGGAGAGAGAAGATGTTATTAGCAGCCCTTATAATACCCGTCAAAATCAGTTGGCAGACAGAATTACAAGAGGAAAAATTTTATCTTCAGACGGACAGACGCTTGCTTATACAGAGACAGATGCAGAGGGAAACGAAACGAGAGTTTATCCTTATGGAAATAAGTTTGCCCATGTAGTAGGATATGATTGCAATGGAAAAAATGGTATAGAAGCTCTTGCTAATTTTTCTTTAATGTCTTCACATAATAACTATATTGAGCAGGTGAAGAATGAAATCCTGGAGAATAAAAATCCGGGAGACAGTGTAGTAACTACATTAAATGCAAAATTACAGGAGGTAGCTTACAATGCCCTCGGTTCTTATAATGGCGCTGTAGTTGTTTTAGATCCAAAGACAGGTGCTGTGCTGGTTTCTGTGAGCAAACCAGATTTTAATCCAAATACGGTAGAGGAAGACTGGAATACTTTAGTAAATGATTCAGCGAACAGCAGTCTGTTAAACAGAGCTACACAGGGAGCATATCCACCGGGGTCTATTTTTAAAGTAGTGGATGCTTTGGCATATTTGCGTGAACATGGAACGATTGACGGATTTTCTTATGACTGTAAGGGAAGTATTACGGTAGATGAGCATAAAATCCCCTGCTTTGGAGGAGAGGTTCATGGCGCAGAAGATTTTACAAAAGCATTTGCTAAATCCTGTAATACGGCGTTTACGCAGATTGGACTGGATTTAGGAGCGGAAAATCTGAAAAAGACTGCAGAGAGCCTGTTGTTTAACAGCAAGCTTCCAATTCCTTTAGAGTATAATAAAAGCAAATTTGACTTGGGAAGTACACCTGGAAATCCATTGCTTATGCAAACTGCTATTGGGCAGGGTAATACACTTGTATCACCAATGCATGCAGCTATGATTACCAGTGCTATTGCCAATGATGGGAAGCTTATGAAACCTTATTATATAGAAAAGGTAGAAGCTGTAAACGGACAGACCGTAGATACCACAAAACCTTCTGTTTATAAAGAGCTTATGACTGCTGAAGAAGCAGGAGTGTTGAAAACATTAATGGCAGAAGTAGTAAAAAGCGGTACAGCAACAAAGCTTTCAGGAGAAGGTTATTCTGCAGCAGGAAAAACAGGTTCTGCAGAATATACCGGAAGTGATGGAAAGATAAAGACACATTCTTGGTTTATTGGATTTTCTAATGTAGAAAATCCGGACTTAGCGATTGCCGTAATTGCAGAAGGCGCGGGAACGGGAAGTAAAGTAGCGGTTCCGGTAGCACATCAGGTATTCAATGCCTTTTATTATAATTAGTGGCTGTAAATTTGTTGCACCTGCGAAAAAAAAGAGGTATACTACCAATAAAGAAACACAACGCAGACATATCTGTATGTCTTAAGCAGGAGGAAGTGCAATATGATTGAAGCAACGAGCTGTGGCGGAGTGGTAATATATCGGGGCAAGATACTGACCTTGTATAAATCTTATAAACATAAGTATGAGGGCTGGGTGTTGCCAAAAGGAACGGTAGAAAAGGGCGAAGACTATAAGGATACTGCTCTGCGGGAAGTGAAAGAAGAAGCAGGGGTATCAGCCAGCATCATTAAGTATGTAGGAAAGAGCCAGTATAGTTTTTTGTGTGCCCGGAAGATGTAGTAGAAAAGGATGTACATTGGTATTTAATGTCTGCCAACAGCTATTACAGCATGACCGCAGAGAGAATGAATACTTTGTGGATTCCGGTTTTTACAAATTCCATGAAGCTTACCATCTGTTACGTTTTCAAATGAAAGCAGATTTGGAAAAGGCTTATAGTGAATACCTGGATTTGAAAAAGGCAAATCTTTGGGGAAATAGAAAGTATTTCTGAGTAAGCATGGGAAAAGAGGATTGTCGTATGAAGCAGCAGTGAGCTTTTGCGACAGCCTCTTTTTAAAATATAGGAGTGGAAAATATGTTGAACTGGTATAAAAAACTCTATGTTGGCGATAATGCCAAAAAAGAAGGAAAAAACAGCTGATTTTCAAAATTAATGTGGGAGCAGGTGTTTTTGACGTATATTTGATTACGTTTGCCTGTAATCCTCAGAACCAGTTGGAAATTTTTTCGGCCAATGAACTGAAACAGAAAGCAAGAAGGAAATACTGCCCTATGATTATCGGGTTGTGCTGTGGTTATGATGAGGCTCTGGAAATGACAAGAGAGTTGGTAGAAGAAGCTTACAGAGAAACAGGGATTCCTGATGTGAGAAAATGGCTGGAAAATAAGATAAAAGAGGAAAGCAGCAGGTGAGGGAATGACGGTGCTACATATTTTGTTGGGAATTTTAAAAATAGCAGGTATTCTTTTGGGATTTCTTTTAGGAATTTTGCTGCTGATTTTAATCTGTTTGTTGTTTTGCCCTGTTGTTTATCAAGGGGGCGGAGAGAAAAATTCAGATTTCATAAAAGGAAATTTGAAAATTTCATGGCTGTTTCGTGGAATTTCCTTGAAAATATGGTATGAAGAAGGTACCCATTTATTCTGTACGGATTTTAGGTATTTCCACAGAACGTTTAAAAGGCAATTTTTAAAGGATGGGCAGGAAAGGAAGAAAAAAAAGAGCGGAAAACAAAGCTTACTGCCGTACAGGATGACAGTGGGGCAGATAAAAAGAAGGAATACACAGGGCAAAGTGCAAAAGAAGCTATCCAAAATGAAATGAAAAAAGCAGAAGAGAACCCTTCTTTGGATGAACAGTCTAAAAGAAAAGGAATAGGAAAGACTTTTCAGAATTTTCGATTAACATTAGAAAAAAATTTTGTGATAAAATAAAAAAAGCAAAAAAACTTTTAAAATCAGAACAAATGAAAAGAACAAAAACATGGATGTTTAAAGAAATTAAGGCTTTGATTTTTCATATAAAACCGAAAAAATTGCAGGGAAATATTCGGTTTGGTATGGAAGATCCCTGTTTGACAGGTGAAATTCTGGCTGTTGCAGGTGTATTTTATCCGTTATATGGGGAATATTTTACAATAGAGCCTTTTTTTGAAGAACAGATTTTAGAAGGAGAAGTACTTTTTCGAGGTCGCATTTATGGTATTTATTTTGCGCTTCTTGCATGGCGTATATTTCAAAACAGAGATCTTCGTTTTATTATAAAAAAATTTAAGTATCTTTAAGGAGGAAAAAGGATATGGCTTCAGAAAACAATTTTCAGACAACAGTAGAATCATTATTTAAAGGAATGGATAGTTTTATTACAACAAAGACTGTAGTAGGTGAGGCAATTACCGTAGGAGAGACTATTATACTTCCGTTGGTAGATGTTTCTTTTGCAGTAGGAGCTGGTGCTTTTTCCGGTGAGAAAAAGAATAATGGCGGAGGAGGAATGGGTGGAAAAGTTTCTCCAAGTGCTGTTTTAGTTATTTCCAATGGTATGACAAAACTGGTAAATATTAAAAATCAAGATGGCCTTACAAAAATTCTCGATATGGTTCCTGATTTTTTGAATAAATTTTCAGAAGGGAAAAAAGAACAGGAGTCAGAAAAAGAGGTATTAAAAGAAGAAAAGGAAGCTTCTACAGAAGAATAGAATGGAAAAGCTGTTGCAGGTAATCTGTGGCAGCTTTTTGCATATACTATAAAAAGAGGAAAAGAGAAGGGAAAAGATATGAGCCGTGTATGCGGACTGTTTTTATTTGGAGTTGGGATTGGATTATTTTTAGCACTTATTTTTCCAAAATCTCTTTTTATGGTGGTTATGGCAGTGCTATGCTTATTAGCAGGGTATAATCTGTTTTGCAGTTGTTCATAGAAATAAAATAGACCTTATCCATAGGACAAGGTCTATTGACGTGTCAACCAGTAATTAAGCTCTTTCAACTTTACCGCTTCGTAAGCAGGAAGTACAAACGTACATTTTTTTTGCGTTTCCGCCTTCTGTTTTAACTCTTACAGATTTAATGTTGGATTTCCACATTTTGTTTGATCTTCTATGAGAATGGCTCACGTTGTTTCCAAAATGAGCACCTTTTTCACAAATTGCACACTTTGCCATGGTAGCACCTCCTTAGAAATATAATAAGTCTGTATAACAAACTCACAACATAGCTTATTTTAGCAGATGATATTTGTTTTTGCAAGTAAAATTATAAAAAAATTAAATTATTATTTCGTTTTTGGAAAAGATATGTTAGAATAGCATATATAAAAAAGTATGGAGGTATCCGTGCATGAATGGATTTGTTGATACAGGATTAGGAAAAATTACAATTGATACTGATGTAATTGCAACTTATGCAGGTAGTGTAGCAGTGGAATGTTTTGGAATTGTAGGCATGGCTGCTGTAAGTATGAAAGACGGCCTTGTAAAGCTGTTAAAGAAGGACAGCCTGAAACATGGCATTAATGTTATGATTGCAGATAATAAGATTACGCTGGAGTTTCACGTAATTGTGGCTTACGGAGTAAGTATTTCTGCTATGGCTGATAATTTAATCAGCAATGTAAAGTACAAAGTAGAAGAATTTACGGGCCTGACTATTGAGAAGATAAATATCCTTGTAGAAGGCGTAAGAGTAATTGATTAATAAGGAGGAAACTTGTTTTGAATACCAATACCGTTGATGCAAAAATGCTTGGCCGGATGTTCCTTTCCGGAGCAAAAAATCTGGAAGCAAAGAAAGAGTGGATAAATGAATTAAATGTTTTTCCTGTGCCGGATGGTGATACAGGAACCAACATGACGCTGACTATTATGGCAGCAGCGTCTGAGGTAAGTGCATTATCAGATCCTACTATGAAAACTCTGGCGAAAGCAATATCTTCTGGTTCTTTAAGAGGAGCAAGAGGAAACTCCGGTGTTATTCTTTCACAGCTTTTAAGAGGATTTACAAAATCAATTGAACATCATGAACATGTAGATGCCATGGCATTTGCAAGAGCTTTTGAAAAAGGTGTGGAAACTGCTTATAAAGCAGTTATGAAACCAAAAGAAGGAACTATTTTAACTGTGGCAAAAGGAGCTGCGGTAAAGGCTTTAGAAATTGCAGAAGATAGTGAAAATCTGGAAACATTTTTTGCAGATGTAATTGCAGAGGCAGAGGAGGTTCTTTCCAGAACCCCGGAAATGCTTCCTGTTTTAAAAGAAGCAGGTGTGGTAGATTCCGGTGGACAGGGACTTTTAGAAGTGTTAAAAGGTGCTTTTGACGGATATCTGGGCAAAGAGATTGACATGAATTTTGAAAAACCGGCTCACGCAGTCATGAGCAAACCAGTATCTGCAGAAGAAAGTGATATTAAATTTGGTTATTGTACAGAATTTATTATTATGTTAGAAAAAGAGTTCCCTGAAAAAGAGGAAAAAGCTTTTAAAGAATATCTGTTATCTATTGGTGATTCTTTAGTAGTAGTGGCAGATGATGAGATTGTAAAGGTGCATGTACATACTAATGCACCTGGTGATGCAATTCAGAGAGCTTTGACTTATGGACAGCTTTCTAACATGAAGATTGACAATATGCGTTTAGAGCATCATGAACGTTTAATCAAGGATGCTTGAGAAGTAGCTGAACAGCAGGCAAAAGCAGAACCGGAAAAAGAAGTTGGATTTATTTCTGTATCTGTAGGAGAAGGTATGGGTGAGATTTTCCGTGAACTGGGGGCAGATTACCTCATTGAAGGCGGACAGACTATGAACCCAAGTACAGAGGATGTGCTTCAGGCAATTTCTCATGTAAATGCAAAAAATATATTTATTTTCCCGAATAATAAAAATATTATTCTGGCTGCAAATCAGGCAAGAGATTTGACAGAAGATAAAAACATTATTGTTATTCCTACAAAAACCATTCCTCAAGGTATTACAGCGATGATTTCTTATGTACCGGATAAGACAGTAGAGCAGAACACAGAGGAAATGTTAGAAGCCATGACACATGTAAAAACAGGTCAGGTGACTTATGCAGTACGTGATACAAAGATTGATGATAAAGAAATTCGTCAGGGCGATATCATGGGTATTGGTGACAAAGGAATTTTAGCAGTTGGACAGGGTATTGAAGATATTACTGTAGAAACTCTGAAAGAGATGGTAGACGAAGACACAGAAATTATCAGTATTTACTATGGTGCTGATGTTACAGAAGAAGATGCAGAACAGTTATGTGAGCGCCTTGAGGAATTGTATCCTGATTTTGATGTGGAAATCAATCAGGGTGGACAGCCTATTTATTACTATGTAGTTTCTGTAGAATAAGAGATGAACAGAGGAGCTGTTGGGGTTGTTGTACTTTATGCGATAGCCTTAACCGCTTCTTTTTTATGAGGATTTTTAAAATGAAGGAACAAGAAAGTATCCGAAATTTAAAAGGAATTGGGGAAAAAACAGAAAAACTTTTGGCAAAATTAGGGATTACTACCGTGGGGGATTTCCTCAGATATTATCCGAGAGAATATGATGAATATACAGAACCAGTAGGAGTTTCTCAGGTGGCAGCAGGAAAAAAATGTGCAGTGATTGGGAGACTTACAGGAAAAGTAGGAGTAAGAAATACAGGAAGACTTACCGTTGTGACTGCCACTTTAAAAGAAGAAAATTCTTTTTTGCAGCTTACCTGGTATAATATGCCTTTTTTACGCAATAATTTACAGTCTGGTGGGATTTATATTTTTAGAGGAATGGTGACAGAGAAAAATGGGCGAAGGACAATGGAGCAGCCTGAAATTTTTGGGAGAGAGGATTACAAGGTTCTGCTCCACAGTTTGTATCCTATTTATGGGCTGACAAAGGGATTAACCAATAAATTTATGGTAAAAACCATGCGCCAGATTTTGGAAAATAAAGAAATTATACAGGAATATCTTCCGGAGGAGTATAGAAACTATTATCAACTGGCAGAATATAACTATGCAGTTTCACATATTCATTTTCCAAAAGATAAGAAAGATTTACTTCTGGGTCATCATAGATTAGTCTTTGATGAATTTTTACTTTTTATTCTTTCTATTCGAATGATGAAAGAAAAGACGCAGGATACTCCAAATTCTTTTGCTATAAAACCTGTATGGGAAACAGAAAATGTGATTGATGGATTGCCTTATCCATTGACCAATGCGCAAAAGAGAGTCTGGAATGAAATTGAAAAAGATATGACAGGACATACATTGATGTCCAGACTGGTACAAGGAGATGTAGGGAGCGGAAAGACAATTATTGCATTTTTAGCAATGCTTCTGGCAGCCTTTAATGGATATCAGGCGGCGTTGATGGCTCCTACAGAGGTATTGGCAAAGCAGCATTTCAAGGAAATGAATAAATTGCTGGAGCAGCATCAATTACCATTAAAAACTGTTCTTCTTACAGGCTCTAATACAGCAAAGGAAAAAAGGGAGAGATATGCACAGATTGCTTCCGGAGAAGCAAAGCTTATTATTGGAACTCATGCATTGATACAGGAAAAGGTGGAGTATGAAAATCTGGCATTAGTAATTACAGATGAACAGCATCGTTTTGGAGTTCAGCAGAGAGAAGACTTATCGCAAAAAAAGGAACGAAGCCCCATGTATTAGTTATGAGTGCAACACCAATTCCAAGAACATTGGCAATTATTTTATACGGAGATTTAGATATTTCTGTCATGGATGAGTTGCCTGCAAAGCGGCTGCCTATTAAAAACTGTGTGGTAGATACTTCTTACAGACCTCGCGCTTATCATTTCATTCAAAAGCAGGTAGAAGAAGGACGGCAGGTATATGTGATATGTCCTATGGTAGAAGAGAGTGAAGGGCTGGAAGCAGAGAATGTTATTGATTACACACAGATTTTAAAAGATACTTTACCTTCCAATATTTCTGTCGCATATCTTCACGGAAGAATGAAGGCAGGAGAAAAGAATAAAATTATGGAAGACTTTGCTGCAAATAAAATACAGGTTCTGGTGTCCACAACGGTTATTGAGGTAGGAGTAAATGTACCCAATGCAACTGTGATGATGGTAGAAAATGCAGAACGTTTCGGACTTGCTCAACTTCACCAGCTGAGAGGGCGGGTAGGACGAGGAGAACATCAGTCTTACTGTATTTTTGTGCAGGGAGGACAGGATACGGAGACAAAGGAGAGACTGGAAATTCTGGTGAAATCTAATGATGGATTTCAGATTGCAGGAGAAGATTTACGGCTGCGAGGGCCGGGAGATTTCTTTGGCATTCGTCAGAGTGGATTGATGGAGTTTAAAATTGCAGATGTTTATCAGGATGCAGAGATTTTAAAAGAAGCCAGTGAAGCAGCAGGAGCGATTTTAACTCTAGATCCGGATTTATCCTTACCACAGCATGAAAGATTGAGGGACAGACTTTTCTCTTATGGAAAAGAAAGAATGGAAACGCCGGGGATATAAAAAGGGACTTCCTTCTTTTTATTTTAGAAATAAGCAGAAGAAAATCCCTTTCTTTGGCTATTAAATTTTACAAATGATTTTTTGTATCATTAAAACTGACTGTGTGCTTCCGTTTCCGGATCATCTGACGTTCCTGTGCTTCAATCATTTTTTAATCCATATATCCACCAACAGAACCGTTCTGTTTGGATGTTAAGTTACCGTTGTAGCCGTCTGTAAGAGGTACACCTAATTCGTTTGCAACCTCATATTTGAAGCGGTTTAATGCTCCCTTTGCTTCCGGTACAACTGCTTTGTTTGAAGAATTATTGTTAGACATTTTAATTTCCTCCTTTGGAATTTATTTTTGTTACAATGCTAGTATGTGATTTAAAAAAGTTTTTACACTAGAAGTTCTTTCAAGTTTTGACAAATTATGTGAATTGTATTACAATGAGTATTCGGATTTAGGGTTTCAAGTCGATTTTTTTGTGAAAGTACACAAAATTTGTAAAAAGTGTATAAAATGACAAAAAATAATTGCAAAAGTTGGTGCTTTTGCTATAATAGACTCTGGAATACAAGAAAACCGGATGGTTTGATTGAATTAAAATAAATAAGGATTGATGTAAATGAATGTTGGAATTATAGCGCATAACAGTAAAAAAGCCCTGATTGAGGACTTCTGCATTGCTTATAAGAATATTTTGGCAAAGCATGAGATTTATGCAACAGGGACTACGGGACGCAGAATTGAAGAGGTTACAAATCTGCGTGTCCACAAATTCCTTCCGGGAAGCATGGGAGGAGATAAACAGTTTACAGAAATGATTGAGCGTGGAGATATTGATATGGTAATCTTTTTCTACAATCCGGCGATGATTGACGGCACGGAACCGGATGTATATCAGATATCCGGCTGCTGCGACCAGTACAATATTCCTATTGCAACGAATATTGCAACGGCAGAGTCTCTGATATTGGGACTGGAGCAGGGAGATTTGGATTACCGCTTAAACCGATAAAAGATACTGAAGAAGGAAAAACAGCTTATGAGAGTCATTGCAGGAAGTGCAAAAAGTATGCCTTTAAAAACAATTCCGGGCTTGGAAACAAGACCGACCACAGACAGGGTGAAGGAGACGTTATTTAATATGCTTCAGCCGTATTTGTGCGAATGTCGATTTTTGGATATTTTTGCGGGAAGCGGCGGAATTGGAATAGAAGCTTTAAGCAGAGGTGCACAGTTTTGTGTTTTTATTGAAAAAAACAGAAAGGCAGCAGCCGTAATTGAAGACAATTTGAAATTTACCAGACTGGCAGACAGAGGCGAGGTATGGTGCAAGGATGTGTTTCAGGCAGTAGCTTCTTTAGAAAATGAAGAACCGTTTGATTGTATTTTCATGGACCCGCCCTATAATCAGGAATTGGAAAAATCAGGTTTTGGAGCTTTTAAAAGATGCAAAGTTTGTAAATGAGGATACCAGAATTATAGTGGAGGCTTCTTTGGAGACTGATTTCAGTTATCTGGAGGAGATGGGATTTTCTGTTGATAAAATCAAAAGATACAAGACAAATCAGCACATTTTTATTAGAAAGGCATAGAAAATGGTACGAGCAATTTATCCGGGAAGCTTTGACCCGGTAACTTACGGTCATTTAGATATTATAAAACGGGCGGCAAGCTTA
>ENA-OQCW01001234-OQCW01001234.1-human-gut-metagenome-genome-assembly--contig:-NODE-1234-length-10896-cov-1.932956_pt1 | contig 10896 bp, 14 predicted proteins | sample MGYA00242767_ERZ504593 | MGnify/ENA primary metagenome ERZ504593 (study PRJEB26092, sample SAMD00036307) | human gut metagenome | host: Homo sapiens | study: EMG produced TPA metagenomics assembly of... | reverse complement strand
GGACAACAGGAGAGCCGAATTCTGGATAGCAGGCGCGTTCTCCAAGGAAGCTGCCGCTGTGATAAAAGAGGATTTGACAGCAGTCATTGCGGATGGAAAACGGAACCGGCCACGGCGCTTACACAGAAGGAGCAGAGCTGGCAGGCAAGACAGGTACTGCGGAGATCAAGGCATCCCAGGACGATCAAAACGGGACAGAGCTTGGATGGTTTGCCGTATTCAATACGGATGGAGAGAAGACAGACAGTTTCCTTATGCTCAATATGGTGGAAGATGTGAAAGACCGCGGTGGAAGCGGTTATGTGGTGGATCTGGACAAACCACTGTTGGATGAAATGCTGGCAAAGGAGTGATGTGGCGTGAGATTAAAAGGGGTTGTGATGTGTGTGACAGCAGTGAGCCTGATCCTTGGAGGATGTCGGGATACGGCACAACAGAAGGCGGACGTGACAGTCAGTGCGGACACAGCGGAGCCTGAGGAACAGGAGGCGGCAGAGGAGGAAAACAGTTACTATGAGATGAAGATTCCTGCCGACGAAGCACAAGTCCTCTCTGAGGCTGCTGTACAGGCTGCCAAAAGCTATAAGGACCTGCTTTTACAGGCCAGGAAAAACAACAGCAAAGGGGATGTCCTGTCCATGGATACGGTGGCTGCGCTGGTAAAAAAGATGGGGAGCCAAGGCTACGCGGCCTTGGATAAAAGGAACAGGGAGAACATGGAGAATTATCAGCTGGTAGAAAAGTTTCTGGCAAGTCAGGAGCAGAAAGAGCAGGCTGCTATTTCCGTCTACCGGATCCATGATAACGGAGGAATGGATAAGACCGATTTTACGTCGGACGATACAGGTACGGTGACTGTCACTGTCACGATCCTGGACTGGAATAAAAAGCAGGAGCCTTATGTGGCGGATATGGTGAGGTACAAGGCATGGAAATGGGAATACACAAAGAAAGGCTATCTGTTCTTTGAGAGATTTATTCCGGATGGGATGGAGGCTGACGGACGGATGCCATAGGGTGCTGCCCCTGGATGAGGAACTGCGCAAAAATGTGTGAGGAGTATATAGAACCTATCGGATATGAGGCAAATAACCTGTTCCTGGTGGAATGGGATGAGGAGAATTTTCAACAGGTGAACTTTAACGATCTTTATGATTTTCTTTATAGGATGGACCAGGGAAGCCTGCCGGACAGCTCCCGGTATCCGGACGGGATCGGCGGCAGTGAATTTGAAGATTTGATCGAAAAATATTCAGTATTCCTTGGAACAATAAGCGCAGGCAGGCTACAACAGCCAAACAGGCACTACCCCTGGACTCAGATAGCAGGCAGCAACAGCGCGGTCTGGACGGAGATGGATCCTGAAGTGGTGGATGCCAGGGATAACGGGGATGGCACCATAACCATGACGGTTGATGTGGTCAGCCCACAGCTAAGAAGTGATAAAACTCTTTTACCCACCATGTCACCGTGCGCAGGGCGGACGATGAGGACGGATTTTTTATATGTGTCAAACACTCTGGAGCCAGGCGGACAGGTTCCGCCCTATACACCCCGGACAGCGGCCGGACAGTGACAGGAATCGCTTTTCTGCATATACTGACTATGAGAAGAATCAGTGAGGCTTTTTTATGGCAGATAAGAGAGTTGACTCCAGGGATGAGATACTGGGGCAGGAGCGGGTGCTGCAGCAGGATATGCGGCGCCTGCGTGCCAATTATCCGGAGAATGCGGCTTATATCCAGTGCTTTGTGGATGACGCCTGTGACCGTATGGATTATGAGGGCAGCAGGATGTATGATGAACATCCGGATAAATACATGATGCGCAAGGTCTGTGATTCCATTCACAGTCAGATACGCAGAGAAAGCGGAAGGATGGGCGTAGAGTCGGGGTTCTGCAGAAGATGCGGCAATCTTCCGGACGAAGCGCTGCAGGATTTGATAGAGGTCCTGTTCTTTAATGAAGTGTACAGACGCAGATGCAGGCGCAGACGCTGCAGAAGATTATAGTCAGCTTCGGTTCACAAAAACGCAATTTTTGCAGTCTGTGTGCATGCTTTTGCTGCTGTGAAGCTGAAAGGTTGAATAGTAACCATTAAACAGCATAAAACTACACTTGGGGCTTGCGGTTTTGTCATAAAACTTTTACAATAGATATGATACTGTAGCTGTGAAAGTACCAAACAGTTACATGATGCTGATATCAGCATACTGTTTTAGGAGAGAAAAAATGACAGAACTGGAAAAATTTCTGGATTTATATATAAATGAAGATTTGATCAGGATCATTATCAGCGGCCCCCGTAAAAAAGAGGGGCCGTCTAAAATACAGATACGCCCTTTATTGCTGAAGGGCCGGGTCATGTATCAGGTTACAAGGACTGTGGGACAGAAAGAGCTTCATGAAAACCATGAAAGAGAGGAAGTGCTCTGTCTCACAGACAACTGGATGCAGCAGGATTTCCGCCAGCTTCAACTGGAGGCAAAGGGCATTCAGGGTACAGTTCTTGCCAGTAAAAAGGGCAGACTTACAATTAAGACTAAGAAAACACAGGGCAGGGAGGATTTTGTTCCCATGCTGACCCACAACCGGCAGAAGAAATATCTGCTGCAGGAAGGTGTGCCGGTGCCCTATCTGATAGATTTGGGAATTATGAATGAAGCGGGCAGGATCAAGAATGCCCGTTATGATAAATTTAAGCAGCTCAACCGCTTTTTGGAGTTTATTGAGGATATTCTCCCCAGGCTTCCAAAAGACAGAGAGGTGAATATCATTGATTTTGGGTGCGGTAAATCCTACCTTACATTTGCAATGTATCACTATCTGCATGAGCTGAAAGGTTATGATATCCAGGTGATCGGTCTGGACCTGAAGGCTGATGTCATCGAGACATGCAGCCGTCTTGCAGAAAATATCATTACGAAAAACTGCATTTTTATCAGGGAGATATCGCATCCTATGAAGGGTGCAGCCATGTGGATATGGTGGTGACGCTTCATGCCTGTGATACAGCCACAGATCATGCCCTGGCAAAAGCAGTAAAGTGGGGAGCGTCTGTGATCCTGTCTGTGCCGTGCTGCCAGCATGAGCTGAACCGGCAGATCGCAAATGACATCCTGGCCCCTGTGCTTGGATACGGCATATTAAAGGAGCGCTTCGCGGCTATCCTCACAGACGGACTCAGGGCACAGATGCTGGAGAGTGCAGGATACGACACGCAGATCCTGGAGTTTATTGATGTGGAGCATACACCCAAGAATCTGCTCATACGAGCAGTGAAAAATGAAAATAAAACAGTCAGCAGACAGCAGAGACAGGCATGGGAAAAATGCACAGAGGAGTTTCACGCACATCCTACGCTTGCATCACTGTTGTTCTTAGAAGAGTAACAGTTCAGACAGGCTGAACTGTTACTCATCCGGCCATTAAATATCGCTTCGCGATGGACCGGATGCCTGTTGGCACTACCTGTTCATACGGTCAGCGCAGTAAATGCGCAGACCTGGCTGAACTGTTACTTAGAAGGGAACGATAGATGAAAAAGGTATTGACAAAGCTGGGAGTCCTGCTGCTCATATTTATCCTGGGTGTGATAGGGTTCTCCAGTTTTATGAATAAAGAGACAACAGATAACAAAATGGATATGGAGGAGGCAACCCTTCCCGTACTTTCCATGATGTACGGAGACCAGGAGATGAACCGTATGTACGGTTATGCGCAGGAGATGCAGGTGGATTTTATGAGGGACAGCCTGACCCCTGTGGGAACAGATAAGAAAATGACTGTCAGCATCCTGCCATATGACCATAAGATAAAAAGCCTTGTCTATGAGGTCAGAACCTCAGACGGCAGCAAGGTGGTGGAAAACGCTAAAAATGAAAAAAATTTTGAAGAGAACGGCAGTGCCAAGACCGCATCCTTTACACTGGAAAAAATCCATTCTGATGAATCAGGAGTATTCCCTGGTCTTCACCCTGAACACGGACAAGGGTTCCTGGCATTATTATACAAGGGTGATCCAGCGGACAGGCCTGAACGCTGACAAATACCTGGAGTTTGTACAGAGCTTTTCCTCCAAGACATTCAGCAAGGACAATACTGGTGAGCTGAGGACCTATCTGGAGTCAGACGAAACCGCAGTGAACAACAGCTTTACCAATGTAAATATCCATTCAAGCGCGGATATGGTCACATGGGGAAGTCTTGCCCCTGTTATCAGCAGAAAAGGTGTACCCACCATCAAGGACATCAACGAGACAACAGGAAGCCTGACCTTAACCTACTACATCACAGCAAAGGATGAGGAGGGATATGAGGAATACTATCAGGTGGATGAATTTTACCGTATGCGGTATGGGGATACCAGAGTCATGCTTCTGGATTTTAACCGGTCTGCAAAGCAGATCTTTACAGGAAACGAGGTGTCTGTGGCCTCAGGCAAGATCAATCTGGGCGTCACGTCAAAGTCTGTCCAGTTTGTGACCAGCCAGGCCGGAAATGTTCTGGCTTTTGTGCAGCAAGGGGACTTGTGGTCATACAATATCAGCACCAATAAGATGACCCAGGTTTTCAGCTTCAGGGAAGGCCGGGATACAGATGACAGATATGATTACTCCATGCATGATTTCAAGATCGTGAGAGTGGAGGAAAATGGTGATATGGACTTTGTGTTCTACGGATATATGAACAGGGGAGAGCATGAGGGCTATACAGGAACGTGTGTATATCACTATTACAGTGAACAGAACGTGCTGGAAGAAAAGTTTTTCCTTCCAACTACCAAATCTTATGAATTTATGAAGCGGGATGTGGAAATCCTTTCTTATGTGAGCACAGATGAACTGCTGTATCTCATGCTTGACGGCAGCCTGTATCAAATCAATATGCAGGATAAGACCTATCAGATCGTGAAAGAAGATATCGCGAAGGACTGTTTTGTGGCGTCCAATACCAACCGTCATGTGGCGTGGATGGAGGAGATGGACCCTCTTCAGACTACTCATATCACCTTTATGGATTTGGAGACCGGGGAGCAGAAAAGCATTGCGGCAGATGAGGGGACAAAGATAAGAGCCTTTGGATTTATCAATGAGGATCTGGTCTACGGTACCGCCCGGGACGGAGACATTGTGGTAGATGCCACCGGAAGTCTGCGCTATGCCATGCATGAAGTGAAGATCCAGAATTTTTCAGGCAAGCTCGTGAAAGACTATATGCAGGATGGAGTTTACATCATGGATGTGGATATCCAGCAGGGCCTTCTGGAACTGAAGCAGGCCCAGTGGAATGTTGACCAGTATACTGATATACCCAGCGAGCACATTATGAACAATGTGAAGAATGCGGAAGATGAAGTTATCTCCATTGCCACCACCACAACTGTGCGCCAGGCAAATATCACAAGGCTGATATTTGCCGAGGACAGCAGGAATAAGAATCCGCTCAGGATGGAGACAAAGCTCATGGTAAATAAGAACGATACTGTTCTGAACATGGACTTGAAGGAGAAGGCTCAGGATGGCTATTATGTCTATGCAAAAGGAGGACTGGCCGATATCTTCAGCACTCCGGCACAGGCTATCCGGGCAGCAGATGACATGATGGGCGTTGTTTTGAACCGTTCCCAGCAGTATGTGTGGGAGAGAGGAAACCAGAAGACAAAGGTAACCCTGAATCTGGATGACATACCGGAAGGATTCCGTTCAGCCTCCCTTGATACGGCGGCTCTGCAGGAAAGTCTTGGTGACGCCGGGACTGTACTGGATCTGACAGGATGCACGCTGGAACAGGTGCTCTATCAGGTAAGTGCCCAGAGACCGGTCATCGTGTCACTGGGGGAAAATGACAACCGGGTCATAGTTGGATATGACGGTTATAATACGCTGCTGTATGATCCGGCAAGCGGAGAGACAAAGTATAAAGGACTGGGTGACAGCACCAGGGAATTTGAGGCAGCAGGAAACAGATTCATCAGTTATATAGAGACACTGCCGGAGTAAGCGGCAGTTATAAAAAACGTAGGGATTTGGCGTGCTCTTTATTGTATCCTTACGGGAAGGCAGGATGATTTATGGATGAGAGAATCAAGAAACTGGCTTATGGACTTGTAAATGACTCCTGCGGTGTGCAGGCGGGAGAAAAGGTCTATATCCATTATACAGGATATACAACTACAGAGCTGGCAAAGCAGATTATCCGGGAAGTGTACCGGGCAGGAGGGACTCCCTTTCCGCATTTTACAGACCCCAAGGTTCAGAGAGAGATGCTGCTCCACTGTACCAAAGAGCAGATTGAGCTTATGGCAAAGGTGGACAGGGAAGAGATGGAGGCTATGGACTGCTATATTGGTGTGCGGGGAGCAGACAACATTACGGAGTTGTCTGATGTTCCCCGCGGAAAAATATGGCTGTCTATGACCAAATACTATAATACCCCGGGTGCACCATGAAGTGAGGGTGGCTAAAACCAGATGGGTTGTTCTCCGTTATCCGAATGATGCCATGGCACAGTTATCCGGCACCAGTACGGAAGCCTTTGAGGACTTTTATTTCGATGTGTGCACCCTGGATTACCGAAAGATGGGAAAGCCATGGAGGGACTGGTGGAGTACATGCAGCGTACAGACCGGGTGCGGATCACGGCTCCCGGTACGGATCTGACTTTTTCCATCAAGGATATACCTGTGATCCCGTGCAGCGGTCAGAGCAACATTCCCGACGGCGAGGTATTTACAGCACCTGTCCGGGATTCTGTCAATGGAACGATTCGCTACAATGCGGCGTCCTCTTATCAGGGGTTTGTATTTGAGAATGTAACCCTCACCTTTGAGAACGGAAAGATCATAAAGGCAGAGGCCAACGACACAGAGAGGATCAATGGGATTTTTGATATGGATGAGGGTGCCCGGTATGTGGGAGAGTTTGCCATAGGGGTGAATCCGTTTATCCTGCATCCAATGAAGGATATCCTGTTTGACGAGAAGATCCAGGGTTCCATTCATTTTACACCGGGAAGCTGTTATGATGACGCGTGGAACGGCAATGTCTCGGCTATCCACTGGGAGTTTAGTGCTGATCCAGAGACCGGAGTACGGCGGCGGGAGATTTATTTGATGATGTGCTCATACGGAAGGACGGGCGCTTTGTGGTCCCTGAACTGGAAGCGCTGAATCCGGAGAACCTTAAATAGAGAAAAGACGGTATTAAGACAAGGGATATGGAATATCTGGTCAGGACTTTTAATGTTCGGAGCAGGTGTTCCATATCCCTTTCTGCCAATTTTTCTGTCGGCATGGGGTATATATTGGCTCTGCCAGTTTTCATATCTGCCGCGCTGTTGAAAGTGGGCGGAGGAACAACAGAGGGGGATAGGAAGGATGCAGATGAAAAAAGAGAAAAATCCTGGTTTTGGCCGCAGTTTTGGCAGTCCTGCTTCTCACTGCGGGCTGTGGGGAAACGGGACAGGGAAAGCAGGAAAATCTAAAGGGAAATATGGTGCTGTCCTTTATCAACATCGGCAAAGGGGACGCATTTTTGATCCAGGTACCGGACGGCGGATACTATATGTGGGATACGGGAAAAGAGGAAGATTATCCGATGGTGGAACGACTCCTGGACATAAAGAAGGTGGAGCGTCTGGATGGGATTTTTCTCTCTCATGGACATAAGGACCACGCAGGAGGGCTTGAGCTGATAATGGAAAAGTATTCTGTAGAAAAAGTTTATCTATCAGGAAAAGATGATATCACATATAAAAAAATAAACCCGGAACAGACAGCGTCAGAGTATGGGGCAGAGGTGGTAAAACTGCAGGGGGATGAGGTTCTCAGCCTTGGAGGAGCCACAGCACAGGTGTGGATCCCCGGAAACAGGGACACGGAAAATGAAAATAATAACTCTATGGTTGTCCGGTGGTCTTTTAAGGATACATCGTTTCTCATGACAGGAGACATGGAAAAGAAAGAGGAGAAACAGTTCTTGCAGACTTTTGGAGACTGCAGGGCAGATGTTCTGAAGCTGGGGCACCACGGGGAAAAGGATGCCACATCAAAAGGCTCTTCTGGAGGCCGTCATGCCTGTCTATGGGATCATAACGGGGAATGAGGAAGAAAACCCGGATTCCGTGAACAAAAAGATTGCCAAGAGGTTGAAAAAATACGGGGTGAAGGCATACTATTCAGAAGGGGAACAGACTGCCTGGGATTTCATAGCCGACGGTACGTCGGTAAAGGTCATGGATAAATAAAAAGGGGAAAGTGAAAGAGGAAGAGTGGCGGCACTCTTCCTCTTTCACTTTCCCTTCACAGCTTGTGCATGTAATAAAACTTAAGTCCGGTACCCAGAAGAAGCTGACATATCCCGGCGGCTAAAAGGGTGTAAAAAATAATAATATTGAAGTAACCCGCAATAATACCTGCAAAGATCATGATCACAGAAGTGATGAGCAGCGCCGGCATTCCGGCTTTGGAGCGTATCAGGATCATCCGTTCATCTGTTTCCTTGTTGAAGGATTCTCTCAGGCCCCGTTCATCCCTGAGAAGCTTACGGTACTTCATGAGCATAAACAGAGACACAATGGCCAGACCAAGCATAAAGCCTGACTGAAAATCTGCCAGATGTCTCACATCTGCAGGTATTCCGGTGCGGCTATCCATAATCTTTACTCCTCCTTATTGGCTGCGTCCACATCTGAAAAGTCAAAAACTTCCTCAATGGTCAGGCCGAAGTAATGTGCTATTTTGTAGGCCAGGACCAGGGAGGCGGTATATTTGCCCACCTCGATGGATGTGATGGTCTGTCTTGTGGTTCCCACTGCGAAGGCAAGCTCCTCCTGGGAGAGTTTGCGGGCATTCCGCAGTTCACGTATCTTGGTCTCCAACTTCTGTATCAGCTCCTTTGTCTGGAATGCATAACGTGTGTACTGTCAGCGCAGGGGTGCGCAAAACGGATGGAATTACTTATGCATAGTTAACTTTGCATTTTTAGTATAGCTTGCTTTGCATAAAATGTCAAGTGAACTTTGCAAAGAAAATAAAAAAATATTTTTTCCCCTATATGCAACAAAAGGATGCAAAGGAAACACTATATTTATATAATAAAAAGGGAACAAGCGGTTATTATTCATAGAACTGCACTTTCTGCAGAGGGTGCGGGCAGTAACAACAACCGGCATGAGGGATGCCGCGTACAGATAAGAAGGAATGTATGAAAGAGAAAGGGAGGTGGCGGCATGACAGACTGTAAGCAGTTGGCGTATGAGGCAAAGCAGGGGAATAGAGAAGCCTTCGGAGAGTTATATCAAGAGGTTTATCAGGATTTGTACCATTTTGCATTATATGTATTAAAGAATCCGGAGGATGCCCAGGACGCAGTGGCGGAGACAGTGGCAGATGCCTATGCGGCTATTGGGAAGCTGAGGGACTGTGAGGCCTTTAAAGGCTGGATCTTTAAGATCTTATCCAATAAGTGCAAAAGGAAGCTGAAGGAGTATACCAGGAAAACAGAGCCGTTGTACGAACAGGAGGGCAGTGTACAGGGAGACCTGGACCGGGATATGCAGGTACGGGAGGCATTTTTCTCTCTGAGTGATGAGGAGCGTTCATTGTCGCTATGCAGGTTTTCGGAGGATATAAGAGCAAAGAGATCGGATCGATCTTACATAAAAACCATAATACGGTGCGCTCCCGCCTGGACAGGGCACTGCAAAAAAATGGAAGTCATATTACAGTGAGAAGGGAGGCGAAGAATATGAAGGATGAGAATTTCAATGACAAGCAGATGCAGGAAGAGAATAAAAACCGGGAAATCATGCACAGGATCAAAGAGTCTGCTGAGAAAGAGAAGATTCCGGAGAGCTTAAATCCGGACAATCTGGATGATCTGCTGAAACAAGGGGAAAGATCAAAAAATAAATCCGGGAAGTGGAGAGCGGCAGCAGCAGATTATGCTTTCCGCTATAGGAAGGCAGCAGCGGCGGCGGCCTGCGTGATCCTGGTGATCGCCGCAGTAAACTTTATGCCTCTTATGGACTTTAGTACAAAGAGTGACGACAAAGCCATGAGTGCACAGTCCATGGATACATCCTCTGAGCAGGCGGCAGGAGAAGCCGGAACGGAAGACACCTCTGCTTCTGAGGCAGGTGCAGAGGAGAAGAAGGGGTCCGGGGAAACAGCAAAAGCAGATGAGGCAGAAGCCGGGAAGAAGCCGGCGGATAAGGAAGAGAAGGAAGTAAACTCAGCGGAAGGATACATATCCGGAAGCAGTTACGAAGAACTGTATGAGCAGATTTATACAGAGACAGAAAAAGCCCAGGAGGCATGGGAACAGAAGATACAGGCAGATACCCGGGACAGCGGGGGGCGGCTTGAAAGCAGCGCTGATGCCAAAAGTGATGGAACAGCCAATGAAATGGCTTCTGCAGAAGACTCAGCAGCCGGTGGATCAGGAGGCACTGCAGGTATGAAATCCGAGTATTCATCCACGAATGTCCGTACAGAAGGCGTGGATGAAGGCGATATAGTCAAGACAGACGGCAGCTATATTTATACACTGACGCCTTCCGGTATTCTGCGCATTGTGTCGGCAGACGGAGGTGACTTGTCTGTGACAGGCCAGATTTCACTGGAGGATCTTACGGATTCCATACAGGAGATGTATGTGGACGGCAATACACTCTGCGTGGTCACCAGCGGATATGATTCCGGTCTGCGCTGGCAAGGGGTATGAGACCTACATGGTGGACAGCCGGGAGTTTATACGTCTGTACACATATGATATTACAGATAAGACAAAAGTAACCCTGAAGGGTTACTGTGGAGCAGGACGGCGGATATTATTCCACCAGAAAAAGGTGGGGAATTATGTGTATCTACCTCGTCACAGTTCTATCCGGCCT
>ENA-OQCW01001232-OQCW01001232.1-human-gut-metagenome-genome-assembly--contig:-NODE-1232-length-10902-cov-8.892251_pt1 | contig 10902 bp, 8 predicted proteins | sample MGYA00242767_ERZ504593 | MGnify/ENA primary metagenome ERZ504593 (study PRJEB26092, sample SAMD00036307) | human gut metagenome | host: Homo sapiens | study: EMG produced TPA metagenomics assembly of... | reverse complement strand
TTTTTATAATACTATACTTCGATGCTACCACAATGTCAATACATATATAAAAATTTTTTATATAATTTTTCGGAGCTCAATCGCATATGGTATCTCTGGAACAATTTGCAATGGATTTCTGATATCAAACATTTCATTTGACTATCTTTGGAGTGTGTGTGAATTTTGGCAGGGAAAGATTATCTGAAAACTGAAAAATGAGTATAAAAAAATAAATATAGGGCTGTTGCAATGATGGAAAATAAGGTATGATATCTGCAGGAACATGTTATACGTTTCCATAACCCGGATGAAGTAAATGAAAAAGGCAATAATCTGTTGGGATATCTTCACCGGGCAGCCACAAAATCATTTGGAGAAAGTTATATGAAAAAGTCTAAGTTAAATGTACAGAGATATATCTGCATTTTATTATGCCTTGTTTTATATATTACTGTGCTTCCCTTTACTGTATCAGCAGAGGAAGCAAAAACTCGGACAGTCAGAGTAGGCTGGTATGAGGGAACCTATAATACCACAGGACCAGACGGTCAGAGGAGAGGCTACAGCTACGAATACCAGCAGGCAGTAGCTGCGCATACCGGATGGAAATATGAATATGTGGAGGGAAGCTGGGCAGAACTGATGAGTATGCTGAAAAATGGACAGATCGATCTGCTGGGAGGCATTTCCTATACAGAGGAACGTTCCACTTCCATGCTTTTTTCAGAATTGCCTATGGGAGAAGATAAATATTACCTGTATGTGGATACTTCTAATACAGATATCGCCACTTCAGATCTGACTACATTAAATGGAAAAAGGATCGGAATGCTGCCGAAAGCACTTACTGTCGAAATGTTCCATGAGTGGGAGAAAAGTCATGGAGTGAACACGCAGCAGGTTGATATTACCGGTGCAGATGATGTTCGCCAGAAATTGAAAAATCGTGAAATTGACGGATTTGTTTTAAATGAATCTCCACAGTGGGAAAGAGACAACATTTCACCAGCTCTTCTGATCGGCGGTTCCTATAACTATTTTGCAGTCAGCAAAAAACGCCCGGATCTGAAAGAGGAACTGGATCAGGCAATGCAGAAGATTGAGAGGGAGAATCCTTTTTATACAGACGATCTTTATAAGAGGTATCTCTCCGCAAATTCCCTTGAAACTCTTACGGATGAGGAGCAGAACTGGCTGGAACAGCATGGGACGGTCAGGATTGGATATCTGAAAAATGATGTGGGTGTCAGCTTTGCAGATACAGAGTCAGGGAAACCGGTAGGAATTATTAACGATTATATTAGTCTGGCTTCTGGCTGTCTGGGAGAAAAAAACATAGAATTTCAGCTGACAGGCTTTGATTCTCAGGAGGAAGAGCTGCAGGCATTAAAGGATAGCAGGATTGATATGATCTTTCATATGAACCAGAATCCATATGAAGCTGAGCAGAATGATATTATATTGTCAAATACTGTTTTTGAAGTCAATGTTGCAGTGCTTACAGGCGTTGAGAAGTTTGATGAAAATGGGAAGAACACAGTGGCAGTGAGCAGGGGCAACATGTTGGGAAAGTGGTATATTTCCTTTAATTATCCTTTCTGGAAAATAAAGGAATATGACACATCTGCTGAGGTTGAGAAAGCAGTTCAAAGCGGTGAGGCAGACTGCTTTGTTGTGAAGGCAGGACAGTCATTAAAGACACTGGCCAACAGCAAAATGCGCAGTATTTTTCTTACGAAATCCGGCACTTCCTGCTTTGCAGTCACCAGGGAAAACATAACATTAATGAATATCCTGAATAAAACCATTCAGACCTTGCCTGATTCCAGACTTTCCAGTCAGTTTTGCGTATATGAAAACGCACCTGGCAAGGTTACTCTGGCAGAATACATAAAGGATAATCTGCGGGTAGTTTCCATTTGGTTTGTAAGTGTGGTCTTGATTATTGTATGGATTATAGTTTATCTGCTGATACAAGCGAGAAAAGCCCAGATTCAGGCAGAAAAGGCCAATGCCGCCAAATCAGATTTCCTTTTCAATATGTCTCACGATATCCGGACACCCATGAATGCCCTGCTGGGATACAGTGAGCTGATAAAAAGGGAACTGACTGATCCGAAACTTCTGGATTATCAGGAGAAGATGGAACAGTCCGGAAATCTGCTTCTGTCTATTATCAATAATGTGCTGGACATGGCCCGGATCGAAAGCGGTAAGGTGGAACTGGATGAAGATTATGTGAAGATCAGAGATATTTATCAGGGAATTTACAAAATTTTCCAGGCGGAAGCGGAGAAAAAAGGTATTCACCTTAAGATGGAATACGATGTCAAGCATGAGCACGTAATCTGCGATGAGACGAAGAACAGGGAAATTTTCCTCAATCTGATCAGTAATGCGGTAAAATATACAGCTTCAGGGGGAAGAGTTACCATAAGGATCACAGAGCTTGACTGTGACAGGAAAGACTATGTGCGGATACGGACTCAGGTAATTGATACAGGTATCGGAATGAGCGAAGAATTCCTTCCATCTCTCTTTGAGGCTTTTGCCAGGGAACGAAATACAACAGACGGAAAGATTGCGGGAACAGGTCTGGGAATGCCGATTATAAAGAAGTATATTGATATGATGTACGGAACTATTGAAGTAGAAAGTAAGCAGGGAGAAGGAAGTAAATTTACAGTTACCCTGGAATACAGGATTGCTGATAAGAGCTACTATGAACAGGATACGGAAAAATCTTCAGATGTGGATGAAACAGACAGAATCAGCGGAAAACATATTTTGCTTGCCGAGGATAATGATTTGAATGCGGAAATCGCACAGTTTATCCTGGAGGATATGGGACTTATGGTTGATCGTGTTGAGGATGGAGTTCAGTGTGTGTCAAGGATAGAACAGAAACCAGCAGGCACCTATGACCTGATCCTTATGGATATCCAGATGCCGAACATGGACGGCTACAGGGCAACTGAGATGATCCGCGGACTGTCAGATAAAGACAAAGCCACTATTCCGATCATAGCCATGACAGCCAATGCCTTTGAGGAAGACAGAAAAAAGGCACTGGCAAAAGGAATGAACGGACATATTGCAAAACCTGTTGATGCAGAAAAAGTTGAGAAGACTATTTGTTCGGTTTTAGGCAGCCAGAGTGAACAGTAACGCGACACGTTAAAGTACAGAACAGGTATTCGCTTGTTCTGTACTTTTTTTATATGGGATGATATACTGAAAATATAACCATATTAAACATATTTCAATTTTTGATAAGTGAAATTTGATTAAAACAGGAGAATATTATGGATCATTTTGAATTGCATTCCGAGTACAAGCCAACTGGAGATCAGCCTCAGGCAATTGAACGTCTGGTCAGAGGCTTTAAAGAAGGCAACCAGTTCGAAACTTTACTGGGTGTCACCGGTTCCGGCAAGACATTTACCATGGCGAACGTCATCGCCCAGCTAAACAAACCAACCCTCATCCTCGCCCACAACAAAACTCTCGCGGCGCAGCTTTACGGTGAGATGAAAGAATTCTTCCCTGAGAACGCAGTGGAATATTTTGTCTCCTATTATGACTACTATCAGCCGGAGGCTTATGTCCCGTCTTCAGACACCTATATTGCCAAAGACTCCTCCATCAATGACGAGATTGACAAACTCCGTCTCTCTGCCACAGCCGCAATGTCAGAGCGGAAAGACGTAGTGGTCATTTCCTCCGTTTCCTGTATCTACGGACTGGGTTCCCCTCAGGAATTCTTTGACATGATGATTTCCCTGCGTCCGGGAATGACCAAAGACCGGGATGAGGTAATCCGGGAACTGATCGACATTCAGTACACCAGAAATGAAATGGACTTCCATCGAAGCACCTTCCGTGTCCGTGGAGATACCTTGGAAATTTTTCCTGCCAACAGCTCCGATACAGCTGTGAGAGTAGAATTTTTCGGAGATGAGATTGACCGTATTTCAGAAATTGATGTACTGACAGGAGAAATCAAATGCCAGCGTTCTCATATCAGTATCTTTCCTGCATCCCACTATGTAGTGCCAGCAGAACAGATCCAGAGAGCAGCTGTAGCCATAGAAGAAGAATTAAAAGAACGTGTAGAGTATTTCAAAAGTGAAGACAAGCTTCTGGAAGCTCAGCGAATCTCAGAACGCACCAATTTCGACATTGAAATGATGAAAGAAACCGGATTCTGTTCAGGAATCGAAAATTATTCCAGACATCTGTCAGGATTAAAGCCCGGACAGCCGCCATACACACTGCTGGACTATTTTGGAGATGACTTCTTACTTATTATAGACGAATCTCATATCACAGTACCTCAGGTAGGAGGAATGTACGCCGGTGACCAGAGCAGGAAGCAGACACTGGTAGACTACGGATTCCGGCTTCCTTCAGCCAAAGATAACCGCCCCTTAAGCTTCGAGGAATTCGAATCCAAACTGGATCAGGTCATGTTTGTATCCGCCACTCCGGGACAATATGAGTATGATCACGAACTCCTCCGCGCAGAACAGATCATCCGTCCAACCGGACTTCTGGATCCGAAAGTAGAAGTCCGCCCTATTGAAGGACAGATTGACGACCTGATCGGGGAAGTAAACAAAGAAGTGTCAAAGAAACACAAAATCCTGATCACCACCCTCACCAAACGAATGGCAGAAGACCTGACAGAATATATGAAAGAAGTAGGAATCCGAGTCCGTTACCTCCATTCCGATATAGATACCTTAGAGCGTGCCCGCATCATCCGGGATATGCGTCTGGATGTCTTTGATGTACTGGTAGGAATCAACCTCCTCAGGGAAGGCCTGGACATCCCTGAAATCACCCTGGTAGCAATCCTGGATGCAGACAAAGAAGGCTTCCTCCGTTCCGAAACCTCCCTCATCCAGACCATCGGACGAGCTGCTCGAAACAGCGAAGGCCACGTGATCATGTACGCAGACAACATGACCGATTCCATGCACAAAGCCATCACCGAAACCAACCGCCGTCGCACCATCCAGGAAGCCTACAACAAAGAACATGGAATCACTCCGACTACTATCAAAAAAGCAGTCCGCGACCTCATCGCCGTATCCAAAGCAGTAGCCGAAACCGAAGTCCGACTCCAGAAAGACCCAGAGTCCATGACCCGCAAAGAACTCACTAAACTCATCGCCCAGGTAGAAAAACAAATGCGCGCTGCAGCCGCAGATCTCAACTTCGAACAAGCCGCCGAACTCCGCGATAAAATGATCGACCTGAAAAAAACCCTGGATACACTGGACAAATAATGCTATACCGAGTTTTTATACCTGCACTAGTACATCGAATATTAAATAACTGCTATATTGACTTGTCTGATTTTTCATCTGCGGCGTTGTCGTCAATCGCCGTAGCCACCGCTACGCCTCATTCCTCCGCCTTGCAGCTGAAGAAATCATCCTGCGTCAATATAGATGTACTAGAAAAGGCGATTCGCCTCCCAAGCGAGAGCCCCGCCTATATGATCATCGTCCTGAACAGCCAGCGGGGAGAAAGTATTGATATTGTGTGCATTTGCAGGATGCTTAGAGATACTTAGTCCGCAGAAATCTGCGTTATGAGCCGGCTGCATCACCTGTCTGAGCGGAGTCTGCGACGGAGCGAGTTTGACAAGCCGGCTCATGCCTTTAGCAGATTTCTGCAGACTTAGTATCTCTTAGCGTCCGAAACCGCACACAATATCAATACTTTCTCCCCGCGTCCCTTTCTATAACATAATCTTAATAATTCCCATTGTTCATAAAATAACAAAAAATTCACAAAATAATATTGACAAACCAAATCAAGAGTGCTATCTTATGAGCATAAGGTGTTAGCACTCCTAAAACATGAGTGCTAACAAACCAAAAACAAAGGCAGTAAAGGAGTGGAACTTCATGGATCAGGAATTAGATGATCGTAAAAAGAAAATACTAAAAGCCATCATCAAAACCTACATGGAAACAGGCGAACCGGTGGGTTCCCGGACCATTTCCAAGTTTGCAGATTTAAATGTAAGCTCTGCCACCATCCGGAATGAGATGTCAGACCTGACAGATATGGGATATATCGTACAGCCCCACACCTCAGCCGGAAGAATTCCTTCTGATAAAGGTTATCGCCTCTACGTAGACGAGCTGATGAAAGAAAAGGAATCAGAGGTTCAGGAAATCAAAGATCTCATGATCGAGAAAACCGATAAATTGGACAAAATGCTGAAACAGGTAGCGAAGGTACTTGCCTCCAATACCAACTATGCAACAATGATCTCTGTTCCACAGTACAGCGGAAGCAAGATTAAATTCATCCAGCTTTCCCGTGTGACACCCCTTCAGCTTGTGGCAGTAGTAGTGAGTGATAACAATGTCATCCGAAACCAGATCATCAATCTGGATGAGGAGATGGACGATCAGACAATCCTGAAATTAAATCTTCTTCTTAACACCAACTTAAATGGGGTGCCCATTCAGGATATCAACCTGGGAATGATTGCCCGCCTGAAAGAACAGGCAGGTGTACATGGCTCTGTGGTTGGCACAGTCCTTGATGCAGTGGCAGACACCATCCAGGTAGACGAAGACGATATGCAGATATATACTTCAGGAGCAACCAACATTTTCAAGTATCCGGAGCTTGCAGACACAAGCAAAGCGAGCGAGCTGATTTCAGCATTTGAAGAGAAGCAGGATCTGGTAGACCTGGTGAAAGAGAGAATGTCTGATACAGAGAACACAGGAATTCAGGTGTACATTGGTGATGAGATGCCGGTGCAGACCATGAAAGACTGCAGTGTAGTCACAGCCACTTACGAACTTGGAAAAGGAATGCATGGTACCATCGGTATCATCGGTCCCAAGCGTATGGATTATGCAAACGTAGTTGACAGCCTGAAGGCTTTGAAAGTCCAGCTGGACGAACTGATTAAGAAAGAGAGTTAGAAAGGCGGTAATAGAGAGTGTCAGAAGAAACAAAGAACACAGCTCAGGAAGAAGAGACAACAGATACTCCGGTAACAGAAGAAACTGTTGAGAATGAACCTGAAGTTGTAGAGAACGGCGAAGCAGAAACAGAGGAAATCCCGGTAGAGGACGGAGACGAGGAAGCTTCCCAGGATGACAAGAAAGACAGCAAATCGAAAAACTTCTTTCTTCGGCAAGAAGGAAAAAAGAAAAAGATAAATTTGAACAGCAGATTGAAGAACTTACAGACAGGCTGAAACGAAACATGGCTGAATTCGATAACTTCCGTAAGAGAACGGAGAAAGAGAAATCCAGCATGTATATCATCGGAGCCAAGGACATAGTTGAGAAAATGCTTCCGGTTGTGGATAACTTCGAGAGAGGTCTTGCACAGGCACCTGAAGGAGATTCTTTTGCAGATGGCATGAAGATGATCTACAAACAGCTGATCACCACATTAGATGAGCTGGGCGTGAAACCGATTGAAGCAGTGGGTAAGGAATTTGATCCGAACTTCCACAACGCAGTAATGCATGTGGAGGATGAAGAAGCCGGTGAGAATATTGTGGTAGAAGAATTCCAGAAGGGTTACACCTACAAGGATTTCGTAGTCCGCCACAGTATGGTAAAAGTAGCCAACTAATTTACATGAAAATATAGAATATATCAAATCTAGTTGAAAATAAACAGGAGGAACAAGATTATGGGAAAAATCATTGGTATTGACTTAGGTACAACAAACAGCTGTGTAGCCGTAATGGAAGGCGGACAGCCAACAGTTATCGCTAATACAGAAGGCGCAAGAACAACACCATCAGTTGTCGCTTTCACAAAAACAGGAGAACGTCTTGTAGGTGAACCTGCAAAACGTCAGGCAGTAACAAACGCAGAGAGAACAATCTCTTCCATTAAAAGAGAGATGGGTACTGACTATCGTGTAACAATCGACGACAAGAAATATTCTCCACAGGAAATTTCCGCTATGATTCTTCAGAAACTGAAAAAAGATGCAGAAGGATACCTTGGTGAGAAAGTTACAGAAGCAGTTATCACAGTTCCTGCATATTTCAATGATGCTCAGCGTCAGGCAACAAAAGATGCCGGTAAAATCGCAGGTCTTGATGTAAAACGTATCATCAACGAGCCAACAGCAGCAGCTCTTGCATATGGTCTTGACAATGAAAAAGAACAGAAGATCATGGTATACGATTTAGGTGGCGGTACATTCGATGTATCTGTGATCGAAATCGGTGACGGCGTTATCGAAGTACTTTCCACAGCAGGTAACAACCGTCTTGGTGGTGATGACTTCGACCAGAAAGTTACAGATTACATGCTTGCAGAGTTTAAGAAAGCAGAAGGCGTAGACTTAAGCAATGATAAGATGGCACTTCAGAGATTAAAAGAAGCTGCAGAGAAAGCAAAGAAAGAGCTTTCTTCCGCAACAACTACAAACATCAATCTGCCATTTATCACAGCTACAGCAGAAGGCCCGAAACACTTCGATATGAACCTTACAAGAGCTAAATTCGATGAATTAACACATGACTTAGTAGAAATGACAGCAGAACCGGTACGTCGTGCACTTTCAGATGCAGGTATCACAGCATCTGAACTTGGCCAGGTACTTCTGGTTGGTGGATCTTCCCGTATCCCGGCTGTTCAGGATAAAGTAAGACAGTTAACAGGCAAAGAGCCAAGCAAGAACCTGAACCCGGATGAGTGTGTAGCACTTGGTGCTTCTATCCAGGGTGGTAAACTTGCAGGTGATGCAGGCGCAGGTGATATCCTTCTTCTGGATGTTACTCCACTGTCACTGTCCATCGAGACAATGGGTGGTATTGCAACAAGACTGATTGAGAGAAATACTACAATTCCTACAAGAAAGAGCCAGATTTTCTCAACAGCAGCAGACAACCAGACAGCAGTAGATATCAACGTTGTACAGGGTGAGCGTCAGTTTGCAAAAGACAACAAATCCCTTGGCCAGTTCCGTCTGGATGGAATCCCGCCAGCACGTCGTGGTGTTCCGCAGATTGAAGTTACATTTGATATCGATGCAAACGGTATCGTAAATGTATCTGCTAAGGATCTTGGAACAGGTAAAGAACAGCACATCACAATCACAGCTGGTTCTAACATGTCTGATTCCGATATCGACAAGGCAGTAAAAGAAGCTGCTGAGTTTGAAGCACAGGATAAGAAACGTAAAGAAGCAATCGATACAAGAAACAATGCTGATTCCATGGTATTCCAGGTTGAGAATGCACTGAAAGAAGCCGGAGACAAGATCGATGCTAATGATAAAGCTGCTGTAGAAGCAGACCTGAACGCACTGAAAGATTTACTGTCTCAGACTGCAAATGCAGAAGAGATGACAGATTCTCAGGTAGCAGATATCAAAGCTGCTCAGGAGAAGATGATGGAAAGTGCTCAGAAGCTTTTCGCTAAAATGTATGAGCAGACACAGCAGGCAGGCGGCCAGGCAGGACCGGACATGAATATGGGCGGCGGTGCAGCAGGCAGCACAGATGCAGGAAACAACGATGATGTTGTAGATGCTGATTACAAAGAAGTATAATGTGACATTTCTGTAAAAGCAGAGATTTGCAACGGAAATATCAATAATAACTGTTCAGTGGGAGAGTCTCTCTCACTGAATAGTTGTGTTATAAATAAAACGGGTATAGGATTAAAATCATGGCTGATAAGAGAGATTATTATGAAGTCTTAGGCGTGGACAAAAGCGCCGATGACGCAACACTTAAAAAAGCATATCGTAAGCTGGCCAAGAAGTATCACCCGGATGTAAATCCAGGAGATAAAGAGGCTGAGGCGAAATTTAAAGAGGCAACAGAGGCTTACACCATCTTAAGCGATCCGGAGAAGAGAAAACAGTATGACCAGTTTGGCCATGCGGCTTTTGAAAACGGTGGCGGAGGTGCCGGCGGCGGCTTCGGAGGTTTTGATTTTAACGGTGCTGATATGGGTGATATCTTCGGCGATATTTTCGGCGATTTATTTGGCGGCGGCAGCAGAAGCAGACGTGCCAATAATGGTCCGATGAAGGGAGCTAATCTCCGCGCACGCGTAAATATTACTTTTGAAGAAGCTGTCTTTGGCTGTGAGAAGGAACTGGAGATTGTACTGAAAGACGAGTGTACCACCTGTCATGGAACAGGTGCGAAGCCGGGTACTTCACCGGTAACCTGTCCGAAATGTCATGGAGAAGGTCAGGTTGTTTATACACAGCAGTCTATGTTTGGAATGGTGCGTAATGTACAGACTTGTCCGGATTGTCATGGATCAGGTAAGATCATCAAGGATAAATGTACTTCCTGCCGCGGAACCGGATATACATCTTCAAGAAAGAAGATTCAGGTATCTGTACCTGCAGGTATTGACAATGGTCAGAGCATCCGCATCCGTGAGAAGGGTGAACCGGGTACAAACGGAGGCCCGAGAGGCGATCTGCTTGTAGAAGTAAATGTTGCACGTCATCCGATCTTCCAGAGACAGGATATGAATATCTTTTCTACTGCGCCTCTTACATACGCGCAGGCAGCACTGGGCGGTACTGTACGTATCAACACAGTGGATGGAGAGGTTGAATATGAAGTGAAACCCGGAACTCAGACAGACACAAGGATCCGTCTGAAGGGAAAAGGTGTACCGTCTCTGAGAAATAAGAATGTACGTGGCGATCATTATGTGACTTTCGTTGTGCAGGTTCCTACAAACCTCAACGAAGAAGCAAAAGAAGCACTGCGCAAATTCGATGAGGCGTGTGGTAACCGTCCGAAATCAAAAGATTCTGATGATTTTGAAAAACCGGAAAAGAGAAAAAGAGTTTCATGGATAAATTAAAGAGACTTTTGAGGATTAATTATAAAAGAAAATTAAAGAAAGAGGTTTACCCTCTTTCTTTTTTGTATAG
>ENA-OQCW01001230-OQCW01001230.1-human-gut-metagenome-genome-assembly--contig:-NODE-1230-length-10912-cov-3.380529_pt1 | contig 10912 bp, 12 predicted proteins | sample MGYA00242767_ERZ504593 | MGnify/ENA primary metagenome ERZ504593 (study PRJEB26092, sample SAMD00036307) | human gut metagenome | host: Homo sapiens | study: EMG produced TPA metagenomics assembly of... | reverse complement strand
GTAATTTTACCGGTGCAGATGTAGCGTAATGGTATGACTGCTGTAGTTTCGATTAAGCACCCGGCACCTAGAATTTGAAGGGCAGACAAAGACAAAACTGGATAATCAGGATGCATCAAAAGCAACAGGTAAAGTTACAGGAGAGGAAATTGTATTATATTTTGACAGGAATTTAGAATGTGCTGAAAAGTGTTCTTGCCTGTGCAGAGAAATCAGCAAAAATACGTAAAACAGAAGAAAAGGCAAAAACCAATTTATTGACAAAGCAGAAATATTCTTTTGATTCTAATGGAAAGCTATCTAATTGTGAAAAGAGGGATCCTTCTTTGTGTGAGATTTTTATTGTGGAAGGGGATTCTGCGGGAGGAAGTGCAAAAAGTGCCAGAGACAGAAGCTTTCAGGCAATTCTTCCAATCAGAGGAAAAATCTTAAATGTAGAGAAAGCTACCATTGATAAGGTTCTTGCTAATGCAGAAATTAAAACTATGATTAATGCGTTTGGTTGTGGATTTTCAGAAGGTTATGGAAATGATTTTGATATTACAAAGCTCCGTTATAATAAAATTATAATTATGGCAGATGCAGATGTAGATGGAGCACATATTTCTACTTTGCTGCTTACGTTATTTTATCGTTTTATGCCTGAATTGATTTATGAGGGACATGTGTACATCGCAATGCCTCCATTATATAAAGCAATGCCTGCAAAAGGTAAAGAAGAATATCTTTATGATGACAAGGCATTGGAACGATACAGAAAGAGTCATAAAGGCAGCTTTACTCTGCAAAGATATAAAGGTTTAGGCGAAATGGATGCGCAGCAGCTTTGGGAAACTACCTTAAATCCAGAGACAAGAATGCTGCGTCTGGTAGAAATTGAAGATGCAAGAATGGCATCAGAAGTCACGGAAATTCTTATGGGTACAGAAGTACCTCCAAGAAAAGCATTTATTTATGAGCATGCTAGGGATGCCCAGTTAGATATATAGGAGATTGAAGATGGCTGATATACAGGAAAATATTATTAGAACCGAATATTCGGAAATTATGCAGAAATCATATATTGATTATGCTATGAGTGTTATAATTGCCAGAGCACTTCCTGATGTACGTGATGGATTAAAACCGGTACAGAGAAGAACGTTGTATGATATGTATGAATTGGGAATTCGATATGACAGACCTTATCGAAAATGCGCCCGTATTGTAGGAGATACCATGGGTAAATATCATCCACATGGTGATAGCTCTATATATGAAGCTCTTGTAGTAATGGCACAGGAATTTAAAAAAGGGCTTCCTCTTGTAGATGGTCATGGGAATTTTGGCTCTATTGAAGGAGATGGGGCAGCTGCTATGCGATATACAGAAGCTCGCCTTCAAAAAATCACACAGGAAGTTTATTTAAGTGACATGGACAAGCATGTAGTAGATTTCTTGCCTAATTTTGATGAAACAGAAAAAGAGCCGGAAGTTTTACCGGTAAAAATTCCAAATCTTCTTATAAATGGAGCAGATGGAATTGCTGTAGGTATGGCAACCAGCATACCGCCCCATAATTTGGGAGAAGTGATTGATGCAGTGATTGCATATATGAAAAATAATGAGATTACTGTTAAAGAGTTAATGGAATATATTAAGGGACCTGATTTTCCTACAGGTGGTATTGTTGTAAATAAGGATGATTTACTTTCTATTTATGAAACAGGAACGGGAAAAATTAAAATTCGCGGAAAAGTAGAAGTAGAAAAAGGAAAAAACGGGAAATCTTTATTAGTAATTACAGAAATTCCTTATACTATGATAGGCGCTAATATTGGGAAGTTTTTAAATGATGTAGCAGCTTTAAGTGAAAGCAAAAAGACAACGGATATTGTAGATATTGCAAATCAGTCTTCAAAAGAAGGAATTCGCATTGTTATTGAATTGAAAAAAAGGCGCTGATGTAGAAAATCTGAAAAATATGCTCTACAAAAAAACACGTTTGGAGGATACTTTTGGTGTAAATATGCTGGCAGTAGCCGATGGTAAGCCGGAGACATTGAGCTTAAAGCAGATTATTGAGCACCATGTGGATTTTCAGTTCGACATTGCCACCAGAAAAATATACCAGTCTTTTGGAAAAAGAAAGAGAAAATCAGGAAGTACAGGAAGGCCTTATAAAAGCTTGTGATGTAATCGATTTAATTATTGAAATTTTAAGAGGAAGTAAAAACAGAGAACAGGTGAAAAAATGTCTGATTGATGGAGAAACAGAAGGGATTCATTTCAAGACCAAGACAAGTGAACGTCAGGCGAAAAAACTTCACTTTACAGAACGTCAGGCAACGGCAATTTTAGATATGCGTCTTTATAAGTTAATAGGGCTGGAAATTGAAACACTTGTGGCAGAACATGAAGAGACTATGAAAAAAATTGCTTTATATGAAGATATTTTGAATAACTATTCTTCTATGTCTAAAGTGATCATAAAAGAACTGCAAAAGGTAAAGAAAGAATATAGCAGAGTACGTCGCACAGTAGTAGAAAATGCGGCAGAAGCTGTTTATGAAGAAAAGAAAATAGAGGAAATGGAAGTTGTCTTTTTGATGGATCGTTTTGGATATGCCAGAACCATTGACAAATCTACTTATGAAAGAAATAAAGAGACAGCTGACAGCGAAAATAAATATGTATTTACCTGCATGAATACGGGGAAAATCTGTTTATTTACAGATGCAGGAAGAATGCATACTATTAAGGTACAGGAACTTCCATTTGGAAAATTCAGGGATAAAGGAATACCGGTAGATAATGTAAGTAATTATGACAGTGCAGCAGAACAAATTGTTTTGGCAGGTAGTATGTCAGAGATTATTCATACAACATTGTGTTTTGTTACATCAAAAGGTATGGTAAAATTAGTAGAAGGCAAAGAATTTGATGTGGCAAAAAGAACGATTTCCTCTACAAAGCTGATAGAAGAAGACAGTATTGTTATGGTACAGAATGCAGAACCTATGGAGCATTTAGTTTTACAGACAAAAGAAGGGTATTTCCTGAAGTTTTTAAAAGCAGAAATTCCATATAAGAAGAAAACAGCTCTTGGTGTAAGAGGAATAAAAATGAACGAAAGCGATTGTGTAGAACACGCTTATATGCTGGAAAATCGTACAGAATATCCCATTTCTTATAAAGAAAAAAACAATGGTGTTAAATAAATTAAAACTTGGAAAGCGTGATACAAAGGGGATAAAGACACGAGTGTAAAGCAGGAAAAGAGGTGGATAGTTGAAGAAAAAAATGAAAAATAGGAACCTTTTTTCTGATAATCTTTTTAATCGTAAGTTTATCCGGGTGTTTGCAAAAATTCGGCAGTGAAAGTTTAATAGAAGAAGAACTTCAGGAAAGACAGATTGATGCCTCAGAGGAAGTGCTTTACTATGGATATCAAAGCTTGTCAAAGGAAGAGCAGAAAGTCTACAGACAGATTGCAGAAGGATTAGAGCAGCAAGAAGCAGAAATTAGAATAACGCCTCTTTCGGAAGAGCGACTAATGACAGTTTTTAATATGGTGATGATTGACCATCCGGAATATTTTTGGATTGAAGGTGAATTTCAATATACCACTGTGGAGGACTTGAATGAAAATACGAAAACAGCTATTCAGTTGATGCCTGTATATACTGTAGAAAAAGAGCAGACAGAAAGTTTAAAACAGCAGATTGAACAGCAGGCAGATGCGTGGATTGCCGAAATTGATGCGTCTTTTGACGCGTATGAAAAAATTAAAAGTGTGTATGAACTTTTAATTCGTGAAGTGGAGTATGATGAGACCAGCTTTTATAATCAAACGATTCAAAGTGTGTTTTTGGAAAAGAAAACAGTGTGTATGGGATATGCAAAAGCAACGCAGTATCTATTAAATAAAATGGGCATTTTTTGCACATTGGTAACAGGCAATATTTTAGATGAGGCGAATTCCAGTCATGCATGGAATTTAGTCCGAATTGGAGAAAATTATTACTATGTAGATACTACATGGGGGTCTCCCGGATATAATGCACAGGGAGACAGAGAAGAGGCGATTTCCTATAGTTATTTATGCTGTAGTGATAAGATAATTAGCGCTACACATAAAGCAAATGAAGATATTTTACTGCCCTCCTGTACGGATGAAAGTTATCATTATTATCGAAGAAAAGGCTGCTGGTATGAAACTTATGACAAACAGCGCATTTGTGATATGTTAAAAAGGGATATTGAAACAAACAGCCCAAAGACAGAACTATGTTTTCAGGGAGAAGAAGAATATCAGCAGGCGGTGCAGAATCTTGTAGAAGGTAATCTAATACAGGAAGTTATTCAAAAAACATCGATACTTTCTCCAGGACAACAGGTTTCCTGGCAAATTTCTTACGGAGGAAAGGACAATTTATTGGTAATCCTGTGGAATTGAAAAAAGAACTTGCAAGTTTCTGGGAATAGTGTTATCCTAATAAAGAACTAGATAGTTATCAAAGCATAAGAGTGGACCACTGGTCCACTCTTATCGTTTGTATACCTAAGGAATGTAGGGAGAAGGTGAGAACATGAGTAAAAAAGAAATTTATGAACAGAAAGCAGAAGCATTATTGGAACCTATTGTAGCAGAACATAATTTTGAATTGGTGGATGTGGAATATGTAAAAGAAGGCAGTAATTTTTATCTGAGAGCCTATATTGATAAGCCGGAAGGAATTACTGTAGACGATTGCGAAGTTGTCAGCAGGGCATTTTCCCAGAAACTGGATGAGGAAGACTTTATTGACGAAGCTTATATTATGGAAGTAAGCTCTCCCGGTCTTGGAAGACCTTTGAAGAAGGAAAAGGACTATAAAAGAAGTGTGGGTAAGGAGCTGGAAATCAGAACTTATCGTGCAATCAATAAAGAGAAGGAATTTTACGGTATTTTAAAGGAATATAATGAAAGCAGTGTGACGATTGATTGCGAGGGAACAGAAATGACTTTTCAGAAATCAGATATTGCCCTTATTCGTCTTGCATTTGATTTTTAATTTTAGGAGGAAAGTAAAAAATGAACACAGAATTATTGGAGGCACTCAACATTCTGGAGAAAGAGAAATCTATCAGCAAAGATACTTTGTTAGAGGCTATTGAGCAATCTTTAATTCAGGCATGTAAAAACCATTTTGGAAAAGCAGATAATATTAAAGTAAATATCAATCATGAAACATGTGATTTTGGTGTGCTTGCAGAAAAGACTGTAGTAGAGGAAGTCTATGATCCGGTTACGGAGATTAGTCTGGCAGATGCAAAAATGATGAATTCTCAGTATGGACTGGGAGATATTGTAAATGTGGAAATCAAATCAAAAGAATTTGGACGTATTGCCACACAGAATGCAAAAAATGTTATTTTGCAGAAAATTCGTGAAGAAGAAAGAAAAGTGATTTTTGATCAGTATTACGGAAAAGAAAAAGATGTAGTAACAGGTATTGTACAGCGTAGCTTGGGAAGAAATTACAGCATTAATTTAGGAAAAGCAGATGCAATTTTAACAGAAAATGAACAGGTAAGGACAGAAGTATTTAAACCTACAGAAAGAATTAAAGTATATATTCTGGAAGTAAAAGACGCACCAAAAGGGCCAAAGATTATGGTTTCCAGAACACATCCGGAATTAGTAAAACGTCTTTTTGAGGCAGAAGTTACAGAGATTAAAGATGGAACTGTAGAAGTAAAGAGTATTGCAAGAGAGGCAGGTTCTCGTACTAAGATTGCAGTTTGGAGTAATGATCCAGATGTAGATCCGGTAGGAGCATGCGTTGGTATCAATGGTGCAAGAGTAAATTCTGTTGTAGAGGAATTAAGAGGAGAAAAGATTGATATTATCAACTGGAGTGACAATCCTGCTCTTTTAATTGAAAATGCATTAAGCCCTGCAAAAGTTATTTCTGTTACTGCTGATCCGGAAGAGAAAAGTGCAACAGTTATTGTTCCGGATTTCCAGCTTTCTCTGGCAATCGGTAAAGAAGGACAGAATGCAAGACTGGCAGCAAGATTGACAGGATTTAAAATTGACATCAAGAGCGAGACACAGGCAAGAGAAGCCGGTGAATTAGATATCTATGAGGAAGAATATGAAGAAACACCTGCTGAAGAAAGCGCAGAAGAAGCTTATGTAGAGGAAGTAAGTGCAGACGAGACAGTAGAAGAATAAGGTGAGTGTATGAGTACAGGAAAGAAAGTCCCTATGCGAAAATGCGTGGGCTGTGGTGAAATGAAAAACAAAAAGAAATGATGCGTGTATTAAAAACAGCAGAAAATGAAATTGTTTTAGATACAACCGGCCGTAAAAACGGAAGAGGTGCATACTTATGTTTTTGTAAGGAATGTTTACAAAATGCCGCAAAAAACAGGGGACTGGAACGTTCTTTAAAGGTAGCCATACCAAAAGAGGTTTACGAAAACCTTGAAAGGGAGTTTGAGAATATTGAGCAGAAGTAAAGAACTGGCTTTTTTAGGTCTGGCGGCAAAGGCAGGAAGAATTGTAAGCGGTGAGTTTGCTACTGAAAAGGGAGTAAAAGCCGGGCAGGATTTTTTTAGTCCTTACAGCGCAGGACGCATCAGAAAATACGAGAAAAAAGTTTAAAGATATGTGCACATATTATGAAGTGCCTTTATATAATGTGGGAACAAAGGAGGAATTAGGAGGCGCCATTGGAAAAGATTATCGTGCATCTCTCGGGGTGACAGATGAGAATTTTGCTTTGGCAATGATTAAAAAATTGGAAAAAAATGGGTTATTAACATGAGAAGGAGGGCAATATATGTCAACAATAAGAGTTTACGAACTGGCAAAGGAAGTAAACAAAACAAATAAAGAGGTTTTAGATTTTCTGAAATCGAAAAATATAGAATTAACCAGTCACATGAGTAATGTAGACGAAGCACATGCCAATATGGTAAGAGACAATTATAAAAAAGGAAATAAAATTACTCAAGAAGGAAATCATCCTGCAAAACAGGAAGATGGTGAAAAACCTAAGAAAAAGATTATTCAGGTATTCCGCCCTCAGAATGCCAGCCATACATCTGAGAAAAAGCAAAAACCGCAGGAGCATAGAAGCGAAGAAAATAGAGGTACACAGGATTTGAAACAGGAAAATAGAAATAACAATCGACCAAATAATAATCGTTATAAAGAAAACGGAGAAAACCGTCAGGGTAATCGTAATAACAACGGAGGGGAAAATCGTCAGAATAACCGTTTTAATAAAAATAACGGAGAAAACCGTCCAAATAACAGAGGAGGAAATGTAGAAAATCGCCAGAACCGTCCGAATAATCGTTTTAACGGAAATGGGGAAGGTCGTCCAAATAACCGTAATAACGGAGAAAACCGCCCAAATAATAATCGCTATAATGGCAATAATAATCAAGAAGGCCGTTCCAACAATCGTTTTAATGGAAATGGAGAAAATCGTCAAGGCAATCGTTTCAACAATAATAACGGAAATGCAGAACGTTCAGGCAATCGTTTTGGAAATAATCAGGGAGAACGTGGAAACGGACGTTTTGGGGGCAGAAATGATGGAAGAGGAAATGACAATAGACGTGAACAATCCTCTAAATTTGATGCTCCAAAGCTGGAGTTTGTAGAAAAAGACAGTCGTAAGGCAAACAGAGAAAATAAGAAAAAAGACAACCGCAGGGATGAATATCAAAATCAGGGAAAACGTCCAAATCAAGGCGGACGCAGACAGGCGCAGAAAATTCCAAAAGCAATGCAGCTTCAGAAGCCAGTATCTCATCCTAAGGAAGAAAAGAAAGAAGAAGTAAAAGAAATTACTCTTCCAGAAAAAAGTGACAATTCGTGAATTGGCTGAAAAAATGAAAATGCAGCCGTCTGTTATTGTGAAAAAACTTTCTTAGAAGGCGTTATGGTTACAGTAAACCATGAAATTGATTTTGAAAAGCACAGGAAATTGCCTTAGATTATGATATTATTGCGGAGAAGGAAGAAAAAGTAGATGTAATCGAAGAACTTTTAAAAGAAGAAGAGGAAGATGAATCTACATTAGTTTCCAGACCACCGGTTGTATGTGTTATGGGACACGTTGACCATGGTAAAACATCTCTTTTGGATTGCATTAGAAAAACTCATGTAACAGATCGTGAAGCAGGTGGTATTACACAGCATATCGGTGCTTATATGGTAAGTGTAGATGGAGAGAAGATTACTTTCTTAGATACACCGGGACATGAGGCATTTACTGCAATGCGTATGCGTGGTGCAAATGCAACAGATATTGCAATCTTAGTAGTAGCAGCAGATGACGGTGTTATGCCACAGACAGTAGAAGCGATTAACCATGCAAAAGCTGCCGGTGTAGAAATTATTGTTGCAATTAATAAAATTGATAAACCAAGTGCAAATGTGGAGAGAGTAAAACAGGAGTTATCCGAATATGAATTAATTCCAGAAGATTGGGGTGGAAGCACTATTTTTGTTCCTGTTTCTGCTCATACAGGTGAAGGAATTGATAACCTTTTGGAAATGATTCTTTTAACTGCAGAAGTTGCAGAGCTGAAGGCAAATCCAAACAGAAGAGCAAGAGGGCTTGTTATTGAGGCTGAGTTGGATAAAGGAAAAGGTCCTGTGGCAACAATTTTAGTGCAGAAAGGAACATTACGTGTAGGCGATTCTATTGCAGCAGGAGCATGCTCAGGTAAAGTTCGTGCTATGATTGATGATAAGGGCAGAAAAGTAAAAGAAGCAAGTCCTTCTACACCAGTTGAAATTCTGGGATTAAGTGATGTACCGAATGCAGGAGAAATTTTGGTTGTTACAGAAAATGACAAAGAAGCGAAGAATTTTGCAGCGACCTTTGTATCTGAAAATAAAAACCGTCTTCTGGAAGAAACAAAAGCAAAAATGTCTCTGGATGATTTATTTAGTCAAATTCAGGCAGGTAATCTGAAAGAATTACCATTGATTGTAAAAGCTGACGTACAGGGTTCTGTAGAAGCAGTAAAACAGAGTCTTGTAAAACTGTCCAATGAAGAAGTTGTTGTAAAAGTAATTCACGGCGGCGTTGGTGCTATTAATGAATCTGATGTTACACTGGCAAGTGCTTCTAATGCAATCATCATCGGATTTAACGTAAGACCGGATGCAACTGCAAAATCTGTTGCAGAGCAGGAAGGTGTTGATTTACGTCTGTACCGTGTTATTTACCAGGCAATTGAAGACGTAGAAGCTGCTATGAAGGGTATGCTGGATCCTGTATTTGAAGAAAAGGTTATTGGTCATGCAGAAGTACGTCAGATTTTCAAGGCATCCGGTGTTGGAAATATTGCAGGTTCTTATGTGCTGGATGGTATTTTCCAGAGAAATTGTAAAGTACGTATCAGCAGAGAAGGTGAGCAGATTTTCGAAGGTGAGCTGGCTTCTCTGAAACGTTTTAAAGATGATGTAAAAGAAGTAAAAGCAGGATATGAATGTGGTCTTGTATTTGAAGATTTCAATGACATCAAAGAAGAAGACAGAGTAGAAGCATATATTATGGTGGAAGTTCCAAGATAGAGCTTTTAAAAAGCGGAAAGGAAATCATGAGAAAAAACAGTATTAAGAATACCCGAGTAAATGCAGAAGTTCAGCATGAACTGGCGAACTTAATTCGGGAAGGGATTAAAGACCCAAGAATTCATCCTATGACATCTGTCACAGCAGTAGAAGTGGCTCCGGATTTAAAAACATGCAGAGCCTATATCAGCGTTATGGGAAATGAAGAAGCTAAAAAGAATACCATTGCAGGCTTAAAAAGTGCAGAAGGATATATTCGCAGACAGCTTGCAAAAAATATCAATCTTAGAAATACTCCGGAAATTCGTTTTATTTTAGACGAATCTATTGAGTACGGTGTTGCCATGTCAAAACTAATTGATGAAGTCACCGGAAAAGAGGAGGTGCAGGAAGATGGAGAAAATAACCAGTGAATTAGCAGGAGTGAAAACAGCAGCCATTGCCGGTCATGTAAGACCGGACGGTGACTGTGTAGGCTCCTGTATGGGATTATATTTGTATTTGAAGGAAAATTATCCTGAAATTGAGGCAGATGTATATCTGGAGGAAGTGAAAGAGGGATTTTCATTCCTGAATTCCATCCATGATGTGAAAAATCAATTAGATGAAAATAAGATATACGATGTGATATTTATTCTGGATACCAGTGTGAAAGACAGAGTAGGCGTGGTGGCATCAGCTTTGGATACTGCAAAGAAGACGATTTGCATTGACCATCATATCAGTAATAAAGGCTTTGCAGATATTGATGTGATTTGTCCGTCAGCCAGTTCTGCTTCAGAGCTTTTATATACACTTTTAGAAGAAGAAAAGGTAACAAAAAGCTGTGCAGAAGCTATTTATACAGGAATTGTCAACGATACAGGTGTTTTCCAGTATTCCTGTACAACGCCGCAAACCATGAAAATTGCAGCAAAACTTATGGAAACAGGAATTAATTTTTCCAAAATTGTAGATCAGGCATTTTATGAGAAGACTTATGTACAAAATCAGATTTTAGGCAGATGTCTCATGGAAAGTATTCTGGTTCTTGATGGGAAATGTATTATCGGAAATATTCGTAAAAAGGATATGGAATTTTACCATGTTACGCCAAAGGATTTAGATGGAATTGTGCAGCAATTGCGTGTGACAAAGGGAGTAGAAGTTGCGATTTTTCCTCTATGAAAATAAAAAATCACAGGAATTTAAATGTAAGTCTGCGCTCAAACGGCAAGGTAGATGTAAATGAAGTGGCATCTTATTTTGGCGGAGGTGGTCATGTCCTTGCAGCAGGATGTACTTTGTGCGGTTCTGTTTACGATGCCATGAATAATTTGCTGCGTGCCATTGAAAAAGCAA
>ENA-OQCW01001229-OQCW01001229.1-human-gut-metagenome-genome-assembly--contig:-NODE-1229-length-10927-cov-2.925185_pt1 | contig 10927 bp, 6 predicted proteins | sample MGYA00242767_ERZ504593 | MGnify/ENA primary metagenome ERZ504593 (study PRJEB26092, sample SAMD00036307) | human gut metagenome | host: Homo sapiens | study: EMG produced TPA metagenomics assembly of... | reverse complement strand
AAAAGATTTTATTTGCAGCAAGTGCAATTGCTATAGCTATGGGAATGGCTTCTTGTTCGGATTATTTTTTGGATTTGAATCCCACAGACCAGCAAACCGAAGCCAATTTCTATAAAACTCCTGAAGAATTTGAGGCGGCAGCCAATAGTACATATAGTTTTTATGGTTTTGGTGATGTGTCTGAAACGGTCAATGGTATTAAGTATACCAGTTCATATTATGATATGCTTGATGTGAACTCTGATATTTTAGCTGGAATAAATCCTGTTGCCCAAGGTATATTAGCACCTTCCACAAATGATACTTATTGGTCTCTGTGTTATGCGAAGATACGGAAATGTAATGTGGTTATAGAAAAAGGAGAGGAGTATACTGGTACAGGGAGCATCAACGCTTCGTTGGCTGTAGCTCGTTTCTTCCGTGCATATCAATATTTTTGGTTGTTACAGCGTTTTGGAGGTGTACCTGTCATAACAAAGGGGCTTACTTCAACTTCTGAAGAATTGTATGCTCCACGTAATTCACGTTATGAAGTAGCTAAACAAATTTTTGATGATTTGGATTATGCTATTCAATATTTGCCGGACGAATTGGCTTATGATGGAAAAATAAGCAAACAAGGAGCGCAAGCGTTCAAAGCACGTACGCTGTTGTTTGAGGCTACGTGGGAGAAGTATGTGGGAACTACTACGGATGGTGATGGAACTACTTCAGGAGCAGGTAGCGATAAGCCCGTGGGATATCCTGATATACAAAGTATGTTAACAGAAGCGGCTTCATTAGCGGATGCTGTAATGTCTTCTGGTAAATATCAATTGTGGAATGCGGAAGGAACTATATATGAGGGTATAGCCTATAATTATTTGTTTAATCTGGAAGATGAAAACACGAATCCTATGGGATTTACTAAAGATAAAAATCATGAGTTTATTCTTCAGATCGCTTATAACCATACAAGTAAACGCATTGGTAAAAATATAACCAAGGCTACAGGTGGTGACAATAATAATACAGGAGCTGTTACGATTAAAATGGTAAATATGTTTCCTTGCGTAACAGATGGCTTGCCTTATTTCTATTCTAAGGATTATAAAGGATATAACAAGATGACTGATATTTATACCTGTCGGGATACTCGTTTTACTTCTTGTATTAAAATACCGGGAACTACTTATTATTGGATGGGAGCGAATGGGGCTGATAAGAGTCTTTATCTTAAGGCTAACTATGTGACCACTTTTGATTTTCCCTCAGGCTGTTCGGTATATTATCCTCTAGTACAAAATTCAGGACAAACTGGTTTCCAAAACCGTAAAATGTGTTCGGAACGAAAAGATTATAAAGATACGGATGAAGGTTATAATTATCCGGTGCTCCGTTTGGCAGAAGTATACTTGATTTATGCAGAAGCTAAATGTGAATTGGGAGATGGGCGGATTTCTGATTCTGATTTAGATAAATCAATCAATCTTTTACATGATCGTGGTGGTTCGGCTCGTATCAGTAATGCTTCTGTTGCACAAGCGAATGCTAATTACCAAGCAAATACAGGTAAGTCTGGAAATCTGACCATGTTGGATTTGATTCGTAATGAAAGGGCGGTAGAACTACGTAATGAGAATCTTCGCCCGACAGACTTGCTTCGTTGGGGTATTGCAGAAGAAGCTTTAAATGCTGACCGGTCAGGAATTGTAGTAAAGAATCCGGATGGAAATGATACAGAGTTTGCCGGTTTTGGTTATGAGGTAGCAGGAAAAGTGGAAAAAATATGGGATGGGGTAGCTATTTACGGTTATGAAACATTGGATGATGGGTCTCAGGCATTGATCATTAATAGTAAATCCCAATTTAATATGCAACGTAAGCATTATCTCTATCCTTTGCCTTTAGCGCAGATTCAATTGAATCCTGCTTTATTACAGAATCCTGGATATTAATGCTGGTAAGGGAAGAACATGGCCGCAGTGGCTATGTTCTTCTTTTGTGCTGCAATAGTAATATTTTACTTTTGAAATGAGTGGTAGGTAATTATATTCTAGTGACAGAGTGCTAGCTTCATTTACTGTAAAAATGAACATTCTGAAATGACAGCTGGTAAACCTCTTACTGTAAAAAAAAATCGACAAGTGGCGGATATATGGGCGTTTTTGACTCCGTTTGATTAATTGTGTTATCTTTATAGAAAATTTAAGTTGATTGATATGAGGAGAGTTATTTTATTTTTCAGTTTGTTGTTGGCAACGGGGGTGTCGGCACAGCACTTTCAGATATCTTCACCGGACGGTAGAATACAAATGGAAGTAAGCAATGAGAAAACATTGAGTTATTCAGTTGTTTACAAGGATAAAGTCTTGGTGGCTGATTCACCACTTGGCTTTGAGTTCAAGGATGAAAAACCGATGCAAGGCAATTTTGCATTACTGAATGTTCCTCAAGCTGAAGCTAGATCTGAATCTTGGATTCCGGTAGTGAAGAATAAACATGAGGAAGTTCAGTTGCATTGGAATGAAATGACTTTTAACTTGGAAGAGAAGGAGGGGGATCGTCGTCGGATGGATTTTGTGGTTCGCGTATATGATGAAGGGGTGGCTTTCCGTTATCAACTGTATGGTGGAAGAAAAATTGGAAACCGACAGATTACTAAAGAATTGACAGGGTTCTCATTACCGGCGGATGCAACCGGATGGGCAGCGAAGTACAAACGAAATTATACTTCCAGCCAGGAATCGGAGTTCGTGAAGACTAGGCTGAACTATCTGCCTGCAGACACTGTGGCAGGTCTTCCTTTCTTGGTGGAGGTGGACAAACAAAACTATGTGGCTATCACCGAAGCTTGCATTGATGATTATCCTGGATTTTACATAGGAAAAGGTAACAGTGCGCAGGAAAAAAATCAAGTATTGGCTACCAGACTTTCTCCATTGCCCGGAGAGAAGGAAGATGGAGTGAAAGCTCGCTTCTTTGAGAAAATGGCTACGCCTTGGCGTGTTATTCTGGTAGGAGATCATCCTGGAAGGTTCATCGAAACAGAGCTTATTCATAGTTTGAATCCTCCTTGCGCCATTGAAGATACATCTTGGATAAAACCGGGCATGTGTGCTTGGGATCATTGGTGGAGCGGTGAGGTAAAGATGGAAATGGATGTAATAAAGGAATATATTGATTTTGCAGCGGAGCAGGGTTGGCCGTATATGTTGATAGATTGGCAATGGTACGGTCCTTACAACAAGGCTCATGCAGACATCACCAAACCTGCACCTCAGTTGAATATGCCGGAGATATTGGAGTATGCCCGTTCTAAAAACGTGCGTTGCTGGCTATGGCTCTATTGTACGGACGTGAACAAAAATGATAGTTACAAAGAAGCATTCGCCTTGTACGAAAAGTGGGGAATAGCCGGTATAAAGATAGACTTTATGGATCGCGACGACCAAGAAATGGTGAATTGGTATCATCGTATCATAAAGGAAGCGGCAAAGCATAAGCTCATGGTGAATTTTCATGGTGCATACAAGCCAGACGGCATTGGGCGTACTTATCCCAATCTGCTGACCCGTGAAGGTGTTATGGGAGGAGAATATTCTAAGTTTTCTAAAAGAGTGACACCGGAACACAATGTTACATTAGCTTTCACACGTATGTTGGCCGGTCCGATGGATTATACGCCCGGAGGTTTTCTAAATGTACCTATGGAAGGGTTCAAACCGAAGAATCCAACTACGGTGCCCAATTCACGATGTGCCGAGCTTTCTAAGTTTGTGATTTATGATAGCCCGTTAACGGTTATGTGCGAACATCCTAAATATGTTCTAGGTCAGCCGGGGGCTGATTTTCTGAAAATAGTGCCAACTGTATGGGATGACACTCGTTTCCTTGATGGCTATCCGGGAGAATATATTGTGATGACCAAGCGTTCGGGCAAACAGTGGTTTATAGGTGCAATGAATAATTGCATGAAGCGTGTAGTGGAAATCGAGACTTCTTTTTTGCCAGCAGGCGAGTACGAGTTTGAGTATTGGGCTGATGCAAAGAATGCTGATAAAAAGCCGACAGAAGTCTCGAAAAAGAAGGTGCGTTTCGTTGCCGGGAAGTCTTTGTCAATAAAGATGGTTTCCGGTGGTGGTTATGTCGGAGTTTTTACTCCGGTAAAATAAGATCTTATACAAAACAGCTATGAAAATAAAAGTATTCTTCATAGCTGTTTTTTTAGGCTATTGTGAATTATAATAAATATAAATATGAAAAATAAACTTTTGCTATTGCTTTTTCTATTGGGAGTGGTTTTCCCGTTGTCTGCACAAGAAAGTGAAGTCTTAATATCGACTTCTCATACCTCTTTATTGCTTTCCACTTCGCAAGGAGGAGAATTGAAATTTTTGTACTATGGTAGAAAACTTACTGATGCTGATGTACATGCTATTGTTAGTACAGAGTCTGGAAGTTTTTCCGCTTATTCAGTCTACGGACTGAATTGTCCTTCTGAGTCTGCTTTGTCTGTGCAGCATGAGGATGGAAACATGACGCTTCAAATGGAAGTCATTGGCGTGGAAACTACTTCATCAGGAAAAAGCAAATTTAACAGTTATATCTCTAAAAAGACAAAAGTATATCCTTTTTTATGTAAAAACTCTGCTATAAAGCCTATCAGGATGTGGACGTCATTGAGGCGTGGACGGAAATCAGCCATAAGGAGAAAAAGAACGTGAAGCTGAACCAGTTTGCATCTGCCTATCTTCCCGTTCGTAAGGGCAATGTCTGGCTATCCAGTCTCTACGGTGCTTGGGCAAACGAGGCGCGTCTGGTGCAGGAACCGCTGGAACCGGGTATGAAAGTGATAAAGAATAAGGACGGAGTGCGCAATTCGCACACGGCACACGCCGAAGTGATGTTCTCGTTGGACGGACAGCCACGTGAGAATAGCGGACGTGTGATTGGTGCTGCCCTTTGTTACGGAGGTAATTATAAACTGCGCATTGACACAGATGAAAGCGAATACCATCATTTTTATGCAGGTATCAACGAAGACAACTCCGTTTATCATCTGAAAAGCGGTGAGGTATTCAAGACTCCCGAACTGGCATTGACCTATAGTGACGAAGGATTGAGTGGTGGTAGTCGTAACTTTCATCGCTGGGCAAGAACGTATAAACTAGCTAATGGCGACAAGCTCCGAAAGATTCTGCTGAACAGTTGGGAAGGTGTCTATTTCAAAATCAACGAAAGCGGTATGAAGCAGATGATGGCGGATATTTCTTCTATGGGCGGTGAACTTTTTGTGATGGACGACGGCTGGTTTGGTGACAAATATCCTCGCAAGACCGACCGCACTTCGCTGGGTGACTGGATGGTGGATAAGGAGAAACTGCCTTCGGGTGTTGGAGGGCTGATAGATGTGGCTAAGCGGCAGGGTATCAAGTTTGGCATCTGGATAGAGCCGGAAATGGCGAACACTCAAAGTGAATTGTATGAAAAGCATCCGGATTGGGTGATCAAAGCACCGGAACGCGACTTGGTACTGGGACGGGGAGGTACTCAGGTGGTACTCGACCTAGGTAATCCGCAGGTACAGGATTTCGTGTTCAACGTAGTGGACGAACTGATGACTAACTATCCCGAAATAGATTACATCAAATGGGATGCCAATATGTCTATCTTGAATCATGGTTCCAACTATCTGGGCAAGGATGAACAGAGCCATTTATATATAGCTTATCATCGTGGACTGGAAAATGTCTGCAAGCGAATCCGGATGAAATATCCCGAACTGACGATGCAGGCATGTGCCAGTGGTGGTGGACGTGTCAATTATGGACTTTTGCCTTACTTTGACGAGTTTTGGACAAGCGACGATACGGATGCTTTGCAACGCATCTATATGCAGTGGGGCACTTCCTATTTCTTTCCAGCCATCGGTATGGCGTCACATATCAGTGCTGCACCCAATCATCAGACTTTCCGTACCATCCCGTTGAAGTATCGTATTGACGTGGCGATGAGCGGACGTTTAGGCATGGAGATACAACCCAAGAACATGACGGATGATGAGAAAGAACTGTGTCGTAAAGCGATTGCCGAGTACAAGGAAATTCGTCCGGTGGTTCAGATGGGGGACATATACCGCTTGCTTTCTCCTTACGACAAGTTGGGGGCAGCTTCCTTGATGTACGTTTCGCCGGAAAAAGACAAGGCGGTATTCTATTGGTGGAAGCTGGAGCACTTTATGAACCAACACTTGCCACGGGTAGTCATGGCGGGGTTGAATTCTGAAAGCCGTTATCGTATCCGTGAGTTGAACCGTATAGATAAATATCCGCTTAGTTTTGAAGGACAAGTGTTCAGCGGTGCTTATTTGATGGCGAACGGTTTGGAAATACCTTACAATCATAATGTGGACAAGCCGCAAAAGAACGAATACTCAAGTAGAGTGCTTTATTTGGAGGAAGTGGATAAATAACAAACTATCGGAAAAGTTACGGATTGTAACAGATGAACATAAAAGAGTCGTATCAAATTCTATTTTTAAGTAATGATATGACTCTTTTTATTGTACAATGAATGTTGTCAAATTTTAGATTCAAAGATTATTTCCTTTGAGATTGAATGTTGATGCATTCATTTTTTTTATTATCTTCTATGCTGTTGAGTGTCTCATGTCTCATAAACGTATTATAATTAAAATCGACTTTTATGATGAATATAAAACAACTTTTATCAGCTTGTATATTGGGAACAGCAATAGCTTCATGCAGTTTTCCATCGACAGAACGGGAAGGGATTGTTATTAACCTTCAGGAGAAAGGTGCCGAGATAGCTCTTTCAATGTATGGTGTCTTTTTTGAAGAGATTAATCATGCCGGTGATGGAGGATTATATGCCGAGTTGGTTCAGAACCGTAGTTTCGAGGAACATGAGATGCCGGCAGGGTATCATGTGGAAGGAGATAAACTGATTCCCAGTCCGGAGAAATATCACTTGACCGGAGAAGTACGTCACGATCGTTCATTCAAGTGGAATACAGAACCTGTACGTGCTTGGAATTTGCTGGTGAAGGATACTGCGGCTGCCCGGATGAGGCTTACTAAAGAGCGTCCGAAATTTCAGTCAGCTCCTAATAATTTGGAGATAACACTAACGGATGCTTCACACCCTATTCAATTGGTGAATGAAGGATACTGGGGAATGGGGATCGGTGCCGGTGAAAACTATCATCTGCGTGTTATTATTCGCACTTCGTCCGATTATAAAGGAACGGTTGCAGCCAAATTACTTTCTTCGAAAGGAGATGTGCTGGCGGAAACTTCTCTCAAAGTGAAGAATGACAACACTTGGAATGATATAAAAGCTACATTGTTGTCTGCTGCAAAAGATGCCAAGGCAAAGCTAGCTTTGGAATTTGATGCTCCCGGTAAGATTTGGATAGATTATGTTTCTCTTTTTCCGGAAAAGACTTTCAATAATCGCCCGAATGGCTTGCGTAAAGACGTGGCCGAGATGTTGGTAGGATTGAAACCTGCATTCTTCCGCTGGCCTGGAGGATGTGTGGTAGAGGGAATTACTTTGAATAACCGCTTTGAATGGAAAAAAACATTAGGAGATCCGGCTGCACGCCCCGGAGAGTATAGTACGTGGGGATACCGTTGCTCGTATGGTTTCGGATATTATGAAATGTTGCAGTTTTGTGAAGATATAGGCGCAAAAGCCATGTTTGTATGTAATGTAGGTTTAGGGTGTCAGTTCCGTATGGGCGATGCTTGTCCTGACGACAAAATATCCTATTATTTGGACGATTGTATGGATGCCATTGAATACGCATTGGGTGATGTGACTACGGAATGGGGAAAACGCCGTGCGGCAGATGGTCATGCCGAACCTTTTCCGTTGCAATATGTGGAGATTGGTAATGAAAACTGGGGACCGGAATACGATCGTCGTTTTGATCTGTTCTATAAGGCCATTAAGGAGAAGTATCCGCAGTTGACATTGATTTATAATGAAATGCCACAACGTGATGGGGCTCCTGCAATAGCTAAAACGGATATGATTGATCCACATTGGTATGTCGATCCGTATTTTTTCTTTCGTAACACAACTTTGTTCGATACTTATGAACGGGGAAAATATACGGTTTATGTAGGGGAATATGCCTGTAACCGGGGAGTTGGTGGAGGAAATATGCTGGGAGCTTTGTCTGAAGCTGCGTTTATCGGTGGTATGGAACGAAATGGCGATTTGGTTACAATGGCTTCGTATGCACCTTTATTTGAAAATCGGCATGATAGGAACTGGGCTACCAACTTGATTTGGATTGATTCTGACCAGGTAATGGGACGTAGCTCATATTATGTACAAAAGATGGCGGCGGAGAACCGACCTGATTACAATGTAAAAAGCAACATCACGATGCATGAAGCCCAACCCGAATCTGTGGGTAAGGGACATCTGGGTTTGGGGGCTTCTTTGGCATCTGTAGAGTTTAAGGATGTAAAAGTGATACAAAACGGAGTGACGGATCTGCTTGGCGATATGATTCTATCAAAGAAAACCGCATGTTACCGGAAAAAGTCTATGAGGGGACTATACGCTGGAGTTTAAAGTAAGGAAAACAGAAGGTGAACAAGGATTTCAAAATTTTTTTAGGTATGAGTGAGGATGGTAAGACCGGATATAGATATAATATAGGTATGTGGAGCAGTAATGACCGGGCGGAACTTATCCGGTTGGAGAAGGGGAAAGATAAAGGCGTGCTGTCGGAACATTCCGGCAAAAAAATTGAAAAGGACAGGTGGTATGAAGTGAAAGTGGTAGTATCCTCCATGAAAAATGAATGTTATCTGGATAATGAACTTGTCTTGTCCTCTGTACCCCAAGCCATGCCGTTACAGTTTGTTGCTTCCGGTTATGATGAAGAAAAAGGAGAATTGGTGATTAAAGTTGTTAATGGGGCTGATACGGCTTATTTGACCACGATTCAGATAAAAGGATCGAAAAACATAGCAGAGGAGGGAAGGGTCATTTCTTTGACTGCGGCCGACGGCAGCGAGGAAAATTCCTTCGAAGAACCCCGAAAGATTTATCCGAAGGAGATTGCATACAAAGGATTCGGACCTGAATTTGATTATGAATTTCCACCCTTCTCATATACGATTTTGCGTGTAAAAGCAGAAAAACAATAAGAAAACGAACGATTAATTTGATATTTTATGAAAAAGATTATTTCATTATTATTTGTGGCAGGGGTGTTGAACACCGTTGCTGCACAGAAAATAACGATGTATTCCACCACTGCATCCGAGCGTTGGACTTCTCAGAAAGTAACAGTTTTGAAGCATGCCTCGCAGACTCCGGAGGTATCTGTCTATATGGATAGTCTTTTACAGCATGTTACCGGCTTTGGCGGCACGTTTAATGAAATAGGCTGGAATGCGCTTCAAAGTCTCTCAGGAAGAACGTGATAAAGTGATGGCTTCCTTGTTTGTCGAAGAGGGAGTACGCTTTTCATTGGGACGTACTCCTGTTGCTTGTAGTGATTATTCATTTGGTTATTATTCTTATAATGATGTGAAAGATGATTATACCATGCGTAATTTCAGTATTGACCGTGATCGTTTTATACTGATTCCTTACATAAAGGAGGCTTTGAAGCTACGTCCCGATTTGAAGATGTGGGCTTCTCCTTGGACTCCGCCGGCATGGATGAAAGTCAACGAGCATTATTCACAGAAAAGTTCCGGCATTGAGGGCACCGATATCGGGCACAACCGTCTTGATCCTGCCCGTAATGTATTGGGAAATGTTACGGGATTCAAGATGCAGCAAGGATATTTGCAGGCATACGCGCTTTATTTCTCCAAATATGTGCAGGCTTATAAAAAAAACGGGATTACTATTTCGATGCTCATGCCTCAAAATGAAATAGCATGGACACCTTGCTGGCCTTCGTGTACGTGGAGAGCAGAGGACTTGGCTATTTTCGTGACCCAATATCTGGGACCTCAATTTAAAAAAGATTCGCTGGATACGGAGATATGGATGGGAACAGTCAATTATCCGAACCCCGATTACATCCGCACTTTTCTGAATCAGAAAAATGTATCGGATTATGTGAGAGGAGTGGGAGTGCAATGGACAGGTATGAAAGCGCTTCCTGTCATTCACAAGGAATACCCTTCGTATGGATATATGCAGACAGAGAATATGTGTGGTAATTCGGAGAATGACTGGTCGGCATTGGAGCGTACTTGGAATGCGGTAGTCCATTGTTTCAATAATGGTGTGGGGGCTTATATGTATTGGAATATGGTGCTCGATGAAACTTGTAAGAGTTGGTGGGACTGGGCACAAAATGCAATGGTTATTGTAGATCGTAATACACGCCAGGTACGTTATACTGATGAATATTATCTGATGAAGCATCTGTCTCATTTTGTACAACCGGGCAGCCGTTTGTTGAAAGTGTCAGACCATGAGAATGTGCTTGCCTTTCGTACTACTGACAATGGAACGGCTATAGTTACTTATAATCCCGATGAAGACACGCGTTTCCGTACTTTTGTCATAGATGGTAAGAAGATAGAGGTGACATTGAAACCCAAATCGATCAATACAATAAAAATGAATGATAAATGAAATTAAAAGAATTGTTGTTGGTTGTCCATTTATTAGTTGGATTCCATTTTATTCTTCATGCACAGAATCATCTGGTTGTTTACCCGGCTCCTGATGAGGTCGATTTAAAAAAGGATTTTACAGTTAAAGTCCGCGAAGTGGGAAAAGAGTGGCAATGGGTGGACGTTTATCCGGTGAAAGTAGATGAAGTACGCCAGACGAAGCATCATGTTGAACTAGCCTCAATGGGATATTTTGACTTTTCCGGTCAGGTGGAAGTTTCCGTTACCTATAATAAAGGAGAAGTAAAGAGTGGCAGGGT
>ENA-OQCW01001228-OQCW01001228.1-human-gut-metagenome-genome-assembly--contig:-NODE-1228-length-10929-cov-2.450657_pt1 | contig 10929 bp, 6 predicted proteins | sample MGYA00242767_ERZ504593 | MGnify/ENA primary metagenome ERZ504593 (study PRJEB26092, sample SAMD00036307) | human gut metagenome | host: Homo sapiens | study: EMG produced TPA metagenomics assembly of... | reverse complement strand
ATGAAACAAACACAACGTCACAACGGTATTATCGAACTGGTTAAACAGCAAGGTTATGTCAGTACCGAGGAACTGGTGGAGCACTTCTCCGTCAGCCCGCAGACTATTCGCCGCGACCTCAATGAGCTGGCGGAGCAAAACCTGATCCTGCGCCATCATGGCGGCGCGGCGCTGCCTTCCAGTTCGGTTAACACGCCGTGGCACGATCGCAAAGCCACCCAGACCGAAGAAAAAGAGCGCATCGCCCGCAAAGTGGCGGAGCAAATCCCCAACGGCTCGACGCTGTTTATCGATATCGGCACCACCCCGGAAGCGGTGGCGCACGCGCTGCTTAATCACAGCAATTTGCGCATTGTCACCAACAATCTCAACGTCGCTAACACGTTGATGGTAAAAGAGGATTTCCGTATTATTCTCGCCGGTGGCGAATTACGCAGCCGCGATGGCGGGATCATTGGCGAAGCGACACTCGATTTTATCTCCCAGTTCCGCCTTGATTTCGGCATTCTGGGGATCAGCGGCATTGACAGTGACGGCTCGCTGCTGGAGTTCGATTACCACGAAGTTCGCACCAAACGCGCCATTATTGAGAACTCGCGCCACGTTATGCTGGTTGTCGATCACTCGAAATTTGGCCGTAACGCGATGGTCAATATGGGGAGCATCAGCATGGTTGATGCTGTCTACACCGACGCCCCGCCGCCTGCGGGCGTGATGCAGGTGCTGACGGACCATCATATTCAACTGGAGCTGTGCTGATCCTGCACGGCTTCCCACGTCAGACCAAAACGCGCCAGGTATTTGCGTAGCCGATCCGCGTCATTGACGCTGGCTTTGCCCTGGCGCGAAACATCAAAAAGGCTGTCGTCCGGCAGCAGAAAGCGACTTTGCCTGGCGGCAGATAGCGATAACGTGTTCCAGTTGCATACGGTCGAAGAGATCGATGTTTTCTGCCTCTGCGCCCAGCAGTTGCGTAAGCGCGGAGGGACGGCTCTCCTGCCAGTTATAGCGCAGACGGTTTATCTCATCTTCTACGGTTTCCAGAGTAATGCGCCCGCTATCGGCAAAGGTTGCCATCCGCGTGACGCTGGCAGAAAGTTCTCGAAAGTTACCGCGCCATGTTGCCTGGGGAGATGTCGCAAAAGCCAGCCAGGCGCGCCGTGCTTCGGTGTTAAAACGCACGCTGTCGCCGGTGAGTGAGGCGTGGCGCTCCACTTCATAATCCAGGTTAGGTTCAATATCTTCCTGGCGCTGGCGCAGTCCCGGCAGGGTGAAGGTCCAGAGATTGATCCGCGCGTACAGATCTTCGCGAAATTTGCCTTCGGCAACCAGTTGGCGCAAATCGCGCACCGTTCCGGCGATCAGCTGAAAATCACTGCTCACCTGGCTATCGCTGCCAAATGGGTAAAAGGTTTTCTCTTCAATGGCTTTCAGCAACATCGCCTGTTCGTCTGCGCCCAGTTCGCCAATCTCATCAAGAAACAACATGCCACCGTTGGCGCTGCGTAATAATCCTTCACGAGATTCCCGCGCCCCGGTAAACGCGCCTTTCACATGACCAAACAGCGTCGACATGGCGGTATCGCCGCGCAGGGTGGCGCAGTTCACTTCTACAAATGCGCCGCTAAACTGATGCCGCGCCTGTTTTAATTCGAAGATGCGTCGTGCCAGAAACGACTTGCCCGCACCGGTTGGGCCGTTAAGCAGGATCGGTGCGCGGGATTTGATCGCCACTTTTTCGATCTGCTCAATCATGCGGTTGAAGTGGGGGTTGCGTGTGGCAATGCCGGATTTGAGGAAGTCGAGGGTTTGCTGGCGTTCCTCGGCAAAGCGGCTGGCGATGGCGTTATAACGGCTTAAATCGAGATCGATAATCGTCACTTCACCTGCGCCGCGTGGTTGTTCTTTTTTGCGCGGTGGTGAAGATTGTATCAGCCGGGCGGGCAGGTAACGCGCTTCCGCCAGCAGAAACCAGCAAATCTGCGCGACGTGGGTGCCGGTGGTAATGTGAATTAAGTAGTCTTCTTTATCAGGGTGAAACGCGTACCCACGGGCGAAATCATGCAGGCAGGCGTAGACCTCTTCGAAATCCCACGGGTTATGCAGTTCTATCTCAACGCCCACCACTTCTGTTTCTGGCGAAACGCTGGCGATATCGCGTTTAAGCGTTTCGAATAGCGAGCGCGAGCGGGCATCGTGCAATAATTCCAGTCGATCGATGACTAACGATTCTTGCTGGCATAAACAAAGCGTCGGACGCCATTTCGACCAGCGCTGACTGCCGCGCCCGGCATAATCCAGCACCGTTCCGACAAAACCAAAAGCCACTGTTTTACGCATCTTAGATATCCTTATAAAAAGACGATATTTCATTATCGGCAAATTGGCTTTGCGGGAAATCTCCGTTTACGGACGTAAAGATTTAATCTATTAAAAACAATGAATTAAAAAAATTAAGCTGCTTATTTAATTTTCTGGCACGACGGTTGCAATTATCAGGACATACCAACGAAAAGAGAAAAACAAAATGAATTACGAATTACTGACCACTGAAAATGCCCCGGTAAAAATGTGGACCAAAGGCGTGCCGGTAGAAGCCGATGCGCGTCAGCAACTTATTAATACGGCGAAGATGCCGTTTATTTTCAAACATATTGCGGTAATGCCTGATGTACACCTGGGTAAAGGTTCCACCATTGGTAGCGTGATCCCGACCAAAGGGGCGATTATTCCGGCGGCGGTGGGCGTGGATATCGGTTGTGGAATGAACGCACTGCGTACCGCGTTAACGGCGGCAGACCTGCCGGAAAACCTGGCGGAGCTGCGTCAGGCAATTGAATCTGCCGTGCCGCACGGGCGTACTACCGGGCGTTGTAAACGTGATAAAGGCGCATGGGAAAATCCGCCTGTTAACGTCGATGCGAAATGGGCTGAGCTGGAAGCCGGTTATCAGTGGTTAACGCAAAAATATCCCCGTTTCCTTAACACTAACAACTATAAACACCTGGGAACGCTGGGAACGGGTAACCACTTTATTGAAATCTGCCTTGATGAGTCGGACCAGGTGTGGATTATGCTGCACTCCGGTTCACGCGGAATCGGTAATGCCATCGGAACTTACTTTATCGATCTGGCGCAAAAAGAGATGCAGGAAACGCTTGAAACGTTGCCGTCGCGTGATCTGGCGTACTTTATGGAAGGTACGGAATACTTTGATGATTACCTGAAAGCCGTGGCCTGGGCGCAGCTTTTTGCCAGCCTTAACCGCGATGCGATGATGGAAAACGTGGTAACGGCGTTGCAGAGCGTTACGCAGAAAACGGTAAGACAGCCACAAACGCTGGCGATGGAAGAGATCAACTGTCACCACAACTATGTGCAAAAAGAACAGCACTTTGGTGAAGAGATCTACGTGACGCGTAAAGGCGCGGTGTCTGCGCGTGCTGGTCAATATGGAATTATTCCCGGTTCGATGGGGGCGAAGAGCTTTATCGTCCGTGGGCTGGGAAATGAAGAGTCGTTCTGTTCGTGCAGCCACGGTGCCGGGCGGGTAATGAGCCGTACCAAAGCGAAAAAACTGTTCAGCGTGGAAGATCAAATTCGTGCCACCGCGCATGTGGAATGCCGTAAAGATGCCGAAGTGATCGACGAAATCCCGATGGCGTATAAAGATATTGATGCGGTGATGGCGGCACAAAGCGATCTGGTGGAAGTTATCTATACCCTGCGTCAGGTGGTGTGCGTAAAAGGATAAATGATGAAAAGGATGATTGCGCTGGATGGCGCACAGGGCGAAGGCGGCGGGCAGATCCTGCGCTCGGCGCTGAGCCTGTCGATGATAACTGGCCAGCCATTTACCATCACTGACATTCGTGCCGGGCGGGCGAAACCGGGGCTGTTGCGCCAGCATCTGACCGCGGTTAAGGCGGCGACGGAAATTTGCCGAGCAACGGTGGAAGGCGCGGAGCTGGGGTCGCAGCGTTTGATCTTCCGACCTGGCACCGTGCGCGGCGGTGATTACCGCTTTGATATCGGTAGCGCCGGAAGTTGTACGCTGGTGCTGCAAACGGTGCTGCCCGCGCTGTGGTTTGCCGATGGACCTTCGCGTGTTGAAGTGAGCGGCGGTACCGATAACCCGTCGGCACCGCCTGCGGATTTTATCCGCCGGGTGCTGGAGCCGCTGCTGGCGAAAATGGGAATTCATCAGCAAACCACATTATTACGCCACGGTTTTTACCCTGCCGGAGGCGGGGTGGTGGCGACGGAAGTCTCGCCCGTGGCATCGTTTAACACCTTGCAACTTGGCGAGCGCGGGAACATTGTGCAGATGCGTGGAGAGGTGCTACTGGCTGGTGTGCCGCGCCATGTTGCTGAGCGTGAAATCGCTACACTGGCGGGTAGTTTTTCCTTGCATGAACAGAATATTCATAACCTGCCGCGTGACCAGGGACCGGGTAATACCGTCTCGCTTGAAGTCGTAAGTGAAAATATCACCGAACGCTTTTTTGTCGTCGGTGAAAAGCGCGTCAGCGCCGAGGTGGTTGCGGCACAGTTGGTGAAAGAGGTGAAACGCTACCTGGCAAGCCCGGCGGCGGTGGGGGAATATCTCGCCGACCAACTGGTGCTACCGATGGCGCTGGCGGGCACGGGAGAATTTACGGTCGCCCATCCCTCACGCCATCTGCTGACCAATATCGCGGTGGTGGAGCGTTTCTTGCCAGTGCGGTTTAGTCTGGTGGAGGCGGATGGCGTAACGCGGGTGAGCATTGAATGATATAAAGATGTAAGCCGGATCCGACGTATTATCCGGCTAAACTCACACTCCATATCCCATCATCTTCAGCAGTTTCTGCGCGTGCTGCACGGCAGCCTGACGGTGGGCGACGCCGAGTTTTTGGTACAGATTGCGGATATGCGTCTTGATGGTGGTTGCCGCCACTTCCAGTTCGCCTGCAATTTGTTCGTTGCTGTAACCGGAGTAAATCAGCCCCAGGACCTGCCATTCACGTTGGGTCAACGGGCTGGTGCGGATCAGTTCTGGCACTTCCGGATGATTTAGCAGACGTTCAACGAAATTTTCATCGAAATGGGCGAATTTATGCCGGTGATGTTGATTGATTTCTCGCAGAATACGCTGCGCGCGATGCTGTTCCAGTTCCGGCAGCGTATTAAGTTGAATCAACTGACGAAGTTGTTGCGCCATCGCTTCGCCTTCGATGACAAAATGACTGATAAATCCGGTGCGATTCGCCAGTTTTAATGCGTCCAGCAACACGCGCTGAGCGTCACTTTTACGTCCGGCCTGCCAGTACAGTTGATTAAGCAGCAACAGGTTACGGTTGAGATCGCTCATCAACCGCAGACTGCGGGCGTTTTCATTGAGTTCTTCGAGAACAATTTCTGCCGGTTCAAACTCGCCCAGCAAGATTTGTGCACGGGCAATGTTGCGCCATTGACCTTGCAGGAAGTGGTTGTTCGCAAACTCTGGTTTAGCCGTATGACGCAACCAGTTGGCAGCGGCGGCTTTATCGCCGGTCATTTGCCAGTAAATCACCCGGACTTTGTTGGCGTTAGAGATCCAGTCGCTGTGATATTTGCCATTCCCCAGCAGGTTTTCCAGACGGTTCAGCTGGCTACGGGCGTTATCTAAATCACCACGGGCTAGCGAGCATTGAATCAACATTGCCAGGCACTGAAGCTGTTGCTGAGGCTGATAAGACGACAAGACTTCAATCCCGCTACGCGCCGACGCTTCGGCTTCATCCAGCCGTGCCCAGGCCCATAACAGCTGTGCACGAATGCGCACCAGAAACTCATGCATTGGCAGCTGTTCCAGATGCTGCTCGTTGATCAGCTGGAACGCTTTTTCCTGCGTTTCCCACGCGGTTTGCAGGAACCCTTGGGCAAACAGAATTTCACTTTGCTGGATTAAACTCCATAAGGCGTAGTGCCAGACATCGTGCTGGCGCGCCATCTGTTCGGTTTGCTGCATTAGCGCCAGTGAGCGGGTCAATTCGCCTTTGCAGTGCAACACTTCACCCAGCACCGAGGTTGCCACAATGCGGCTATAGAACCAGCCCGGAGGCAGTTCTTCCAGTGCCAGTTTTGCCAGCCGTTCCGCTTCATCCGGATTACCATCGTTAATCGCTACCTGGGCGCGCAGAGCGTTAAATTCTGCGTGCATGGTGCCTTCTCTGATGTCCTTGATTTCATGTTCAGCACGGGCCAGCAGGGTGTTAACTTCGCCGTAGCGATGTTGGCTTTGCATCAGCCACGCCTGCAATAACACCAACTGCGGATTTTCCAGCAAACTGTCCCACGGCAGGGCCTTAAGCGACTCTTCCAGCAGCGACAGTTCGCTATGGTTGAACAGACTCCAGGCGTGATTAAGCAGAATATCGCGCAGCATCAGCGCATCGCCTGCCGCCAGCGCATGATGAATCGCTTCGCTGGGAAATCCCTGGGCCATCCAGCTTTCTGCGGCGGCACGGTGAATTTCCGGCAGCTCCGCCGCCAGTTCCCACTGGCAGCGCTGACGCAGGAAGTTACCAAACAGTGGGTGATAGCAGAACCACTCGCCAGTATCATCCATCCGCTGTAAAAACAGCCCCTGACGCTCAATCTCTTCGAGGCGCATTTGCCCGTTTTCTTCGCCGGTCACACGGGTGATGAGGGCATCGTTCATTGAGCGCAAAATGGCGCTTTTCAACAGAAAATGGCGCGTTGCGAGATCGACGTTATCCAAAACCTCATCAACCAGATAATCCGAAAGATGGCTGGCATTGATTCCCGCCAGGCGGCGTGCCGACTTATGGGCTGAGTGGGTATTCTGCCGGGCGGAGAGGGCGATTAGCTGTAGTGCCGTCGCCCAACCGGAAACGTCATCGCAAATCCGACTGCTTTCTGCGGCTTCAATCGGCGATGACAGACGGCAATCAAAAAACTGCTTCGCTTCCTGATGGGTAAATGCCAGTTGCTGACTGCCAATTTCCAGCAGTTGGTCACGAACACGCAGATTGGCAATGCCCAGTTGCGGAAGGTTGCGTGACAACACCACCAGGATGAGATTTTCTGGTTGATGGCGAATAAAGAAGCGCATTGACTCGTGGATCACTGGATTAGTGATCAGATGATAGTCATCGATGACCAGATAAAGTGGGCTATGCCATTCCGCCAGCTCAATGAAAAGCTGGGCGAAGAGTGACGTCAGGCTGGCATATTGCCGTTTTTGCGCCATCGTCTCACATATCGCACAGTGACCGTTGGTTGCCTGCTGCACGGCGGCAATGAGATAGCTGGCGAAACGCTCTTGCTGGTTATCACCTTCATCCAGCGAGTACCAGCCGATATCGTTTTTGCCTGCCGCCCACTGGGAAATGAGCGTGGTTTTTCCGTAGCCCGCAGGACTTGTGATCAGCGCCAGCCGGAAGTTGTTCGCGCCGGAAAGTTTAGCCAGCAGGCGCTCACGAACCACGGTATGGTCGAGTCGAACCGGACGACTTAAATTTTGACGGAATCAGCATAGTTAATCACTTCACTGTGGAAAATGAGGAAATTATTAATTTTTTTGCGCTTCGTAATTAATGGTTATAAGGTCGGCCAGAAACCTTTCTAATGCAAGCGATGACGCTTTTTTATGTGTCTGAATTTGCACTCTGTCACAATTCCAAATCTTTATTAATGACTCACCTAAAACGACGCTGATCCAGCGTGAATACTGGTTTCCCTTATGTTCATCAGATTCATTTAAGCAAGGGTTTCTTCTTCATTCCTGATGAAAGTGCTATCTAAAAAGATGATCTTAATAAATCTATTAAGAATGAGATGGAGCACACTTGATATTTTACTTATGTAACTGTTTCACTCCTTTACTTAATTTATAGAGTTACCTTCCGCTTTTTGAAAATACGCAACGGCCACTTTTTTGCACTTAGATACAGATTTTCTGCGCTGTATGGCATTGATTTGCTGCTAATCCTGTGGTTTGCACTAGCTTTAAGTGGTCGAGATCACATTTCCTTGCTCATCCCCGCAACTCCTCCCTGCCTAATCCCCCGCAGGATGAGGAAGGTCAACATCGAGCCTGGCAAACTAGCGATAACGTTGTGTTGAAAATCTAAGAAAAGTGGAACTCCTATGTCACAACCTATTTTTAACGATAAGCAATTTCAGGAAGCGCTTTCACGTCAGTGGCAGCGTTATGGCTTAAATTCTGCGGCTGAAATGACCCCTCGTCAGTGGTGGCTGGCAGTGAGCGAAGCACTGGCCGAAATGCTGCGTGCTCAGCCATTTGCCAAACCGGTGGCGAATCAGCGGCATGTTAACTACATCTCAATGGAGTTTTTGATTGGTCGCCTGACGGGCAACAACCTGTTGAATCTCGGCTGGTATCAGGATGTACAGGATTCGTTGAAGGCTTATGACATCAACCTGACTGATCTGCTGGAAGAAGAGATCGACCCGGCGCTGGGTAACGGTGGTCTGGGACGTCTGGCGGCGTGCTTCCTCGACTCAATGGCAACTGTCGGGCAGTCAGCTACTGGCTACGGCCTTAATTATCAATATGGCTTGTTCCGCCAGTCATTTGTCGATGGCAAACAGGTTGAAGCACCGGATGACTGGCATCGTGGTAACTATCCGTGGTTCCGCCACAATGAAGCACTGGATGTGCAGGTTGGAATTGGCGGTAAAGTGACGAAAGACGGACGCTGGGAGCCGGAATTTACCATTACCGGTCAAGCGTGGGATCTCCCCGTTGTCGGCTATCGTAATGGCGTGGCGCAGCCGCTGCGTCTGTGGCAGGCGACGCACGCGCATCCGTTTGATCTGACTAAATTTAACGACGGTGATTTCCTGCGTGCCGAACAGCAGGGCATCAATGCGGAAAAACTGACCAAAGTTCTCTATCCAAACGACAACCATACTGCCGGTAAAAGCTGCGCTTGATGCAGCAGTACTTCCAGTGTGCCTGTTCGGTAGCGGATATTTTGCGTCGCCATCATCTGGCGGGGCGTAAACTGCACGAACTGGCGGATTATGAAGTTATTCAGCTGAACGATACCCACCCAACTATCGCGATTCCAGAACTGCTGCGCGTGCTGATCGATGAGCACCAGATGAGCTGGGATGACGCCTGGGCCATCACCAGTAAAAACTTTTGCTTACACCAACCATACCCTGATGCCAGAAGCGCTGGAACGCTGGGATGTGAAACTGGTGAAAGGCTTACTGCCGCGCCACATGCAGATTATTAACGAAATTAATACACGCTTTAAAACGCTGGTGGAAAAAACCTGGCCGGGCGATGAAAAAGTGTGGTCCAAACTGGCGGTGGTACACGACAAACAAGTGCATATGGCGAACCTGTGTGTGGTTGGCGGTTTCGCGGTAAACGGTGTTGCGGCACTGCACTCGGATCTGTGGTGAAAGATCTGTTCCCGGAATATCACCAGCTATGGCCGAACAAATTCCATAACGTCACCAACGGTATTACCCCACGTCGCTGGAATCAAACAGTGCAACCCGGCACTGGCGGCTCTGTTGGATAAATCACTGAAAAAAGAGTGGGCTAACGATCTCGATCAGCTGATCAATCTGGAAAAATTCGCTGATGATGCGAAATTCCGTCAGCAATATCGCGAGATCAAGCAGGCGAATAAAGTCCGTCTGGCAGAGTTTGTGAAAGTTCGTACCGGTATTGAGATCAATCCACAGGCGATTTTCGATATTCAGATCAAACGTCTGCATGAGTACAAACGCCAGCACCTGAATCTGCTGCATATTCTGGCGTTGTACAAAGAAATTCGTGAAAACCCGCAGGCTGATCGCGTACCGCGCGTCTTCCTCTTTGGCGCGAAAGCGGCACCGGGCTACTACCTGGCGAAAAACATTATCTTTGCGATCAACAAAGTGGCTGACGTGATCAACAACGATCCGCAGGTTGGCGACAAGTTGAAGGTGGTGTTCTTGCCGGATTATTGTGTTTCGGCGGCGGAAAAACTGATCCCGGCGGCGGATATCTCCGAACAAATTTCGACGGCAGGTAAAGAAGCTCCGGTACCGGCAATATGAAACTGGCGCTCAATGGTGCGCTTACTGTCGGTACGCTGGATGGTGCGAACGTTGAAATCGCTGAGAAAGTCGGTGAAGAAAATATCTTTATTTTTGGTCATACCGTGGAACAAGTGAAGGCAATTCTGGCCAAAGGCTACGACCCGGTGAAATGGCGGAAGAAAGATAAGGTGCTGGACGCAGTATTGAAAGAGCTGGAAAGCGGTAAATACAGCGACGGCGATAAGCATGCCTTCGACCAGATGCTGCACAGTATCGGCAAACAGGGCGGCGATCCGTATCTGGTGATGGCAGATTTCGCCGCTTATGTAGAGGCACAAAAGCAGGTGGATGTGCTGTACCGCGACCAGGAGGCCTGGACCCGCGCGGCGATCCTCAATACCGCCCGCTGCGGTATGTTTAGCTCGGATCGCTCTATTCGCGATTATCAGGCTCGTATCTGGCAGGCAAAACGCTAAGGAAGCTCGATGGAAAGCAAACGTCTGGATAATGCCGCGCTGGCGGCGGGGATTAGCCCCAATTACATCAATGCCCACGGTAAACCGCAGTCGATTAGCGCCGAAACCAAACGGCGTTTGCTTGACGCGATGCATCAACGTACCGCCACGAAAGTGGCGGTAACGCCAGTCCCGAATGTCATGGTTTATACCAGCGGCAAAAAAATGCCGATGGTGGTGGAGGGCAGCGGCGAATATAGCTGGCTGCTGACCACCGAAGAAGGAACGCAGTACAAAGGCCATGTAACGGGGGGCAAAGCGTTCAATCTACCGACGAAGCTGCCGGAAGGTTATCACATGCTGACAGTCACCCAGGGACGACCAGCGCGTGCATTGCCGGGTGATTGTCGCCCCGAAACGC
>ENA-OQCW01001227-OQCW01001227.1-human-gut-metagenome-genome-assembly--contig:-NODE-1227-length-10934-cov-3.956325_pt1 | contig 10934 bp, 15 predicted proteins | sample MGYA00242767_ERZ504593 | MGnify/ENA primary metagenome ERZ504593 (study PRJEB26092, sample SAMD00036307) | human gut metagenome | host: Homo sapiens | study: EMG produced TPA metagenomics assembly of... | reverse complement strand
TCCATCAAGGAACTACTTACTGGTGTGACAAGAAAGGTCATATATTGGGGGATTGACCTAAAAGGGGAGCCTGTTTTTCGGATATTGACTTGGACACGCCCGTAGAGGCTATCCCGATGGTTTTATGATTCAGTATTATATATAGGGTAGGTTAGATGGTTGGATGAGCGCTATTTCCTTGGAATCCAGAGATACGCTTTGGAATTTTCGAGACGATGGGACAAATCTCCGCCTCGCCGAACCGGGTTGGTTTTTGAGGGGCGGAAGGCGATCGTGTTCGGTAGTTATGATAATTATCTTTATTGCGTGGACGAGCGCACCGGGCAGGAGATTAACCGGTTTGAGTCCGGCTATTATCTGAATGGGGCTGTGGCCTTGTGGAAAAAGCACGTTTTGTTTGGCGGGTGCGACTCTTGGATACGGGTCATTAATTGTAAGACGGGTTTGCAGACGGATTCATTGTTGATGGATTCCTATGTACCTGCTTCGCCTGCTATTATGGGGGATTATGTATATGTGGGGGATTATGCCGGAAATATTTATGAGTTATATCTGGAAGGAGGAAAGATCGTCCGGCAACGGAAGATTTTGGCGGCCACGGATGAGGGAGGTTCATTCGTATCCGTTCCCGCCATCACGGATAACAGGCTGTTTGTCTTGTCTAATGACCGTTATTTGTATTCGATCGATCGTATTGACGGGACGATAAAATGGAAGTATATGTTGAAAGGAAAGGTTGGAGAGAGTTCTCCGGTTGTTTGTTTCGATAAGGTGATTGTTTGTACGAAGACGGGTATTGTCTCGATTCTGGATACGGAGAGTGGGGATTTGAAATGGGAGTACGATACGGGAGAGCAGATCGTCGGTTCGCCGGCTGTTATAAAAGATCATTTCTTTATTCTTACCGCGAAAGGTACGCTTTTTGTTTTGGGAAAGGACGGTAGACAAATCATAGAGGAATATGGCATTAATTAGATTATCAAATATAGAGAAGAGTTTTCAAGATGGGGAAGACCGTGAGAACAACGTGCTCCGCGGAATAAATATGGAGGTGGAGAAGGGAGAGTTTATCGCGATCAAAGGACCTTCCGGTTCCGGAAAAACCACTTTATTGTCGATCTTAGGAACGATACTCCGGCCGGATAGCGGAATTTATTTGCTGGATGGTATGGAGATGACGACTGATGGCATCGATCTTGCTACGATACGTAATAGTCGAATAGGCTTTGTCTTCCAAGATCATCGTCTGATGCCGCAATATACAGTCCTTGAGAATATCCTTTTACCGGCTTTGGCGACAGCTTCCCGATGTACACGAGAGGAAATAGAATATGCTCATCAACTGATGGAGTTGACGCATATATCTAAATTGGCGGGGCAATATCCGCATACGTTATCCGGAGGTGAGGCGAGCCGGGTAGCACGTTTGCCGTGCCTTGATCCGGAAGCCTTGTTAGTATTGGCTGATGACTACGGACATGGATAGAGACGCCGGATATAGCCTCGCTGTTTTCCGAGATCAACCTGCGTATGCGAACGACGATCGTGATGGTGACACATTCGGATGAGACCTCGTCTTTCGCTCACCGGATACTTAAGCTTAATGGAGGGATCTTAGAGTGAATATAAGGTGGCTTTTGCATAGGAATATACGGTATTTCGCCCGTTACTACCGGTTGGTGGCGATGGCGGTGGTAATCACTGTTGCCGTAATTGTGGGCAGTTTGGTCGTAGGCGATTCGGTTCGCATGACATTGGTGAGACGGGTTACGGAGCGTTTGGGAAATACTGAGACCATTATCGTTTTCCCGGAGTTCCTTTTATTTCCGATTCGATTTTGTCTGTTTCTTTATTGGGAGAGTCCGCTAGGGGTGTTTTGTTGACCGATGGCTTTATATCCCGGAATGGTAAGCTGGTTCCTGTATTTGTGTGGGGTGTCGATGATCTTTCGTTATCGGAAGGTTCGGCCAAAATCAACCCGGCTTTGTCGGAGGAACTCGGATTGGAGGCTTCGGAAGATATAGTGCTACGTTTACCGGCGACAGGCCTGGTGCCTTCCGGCTCTCTTTTCGTGACCAAGAATTATACGGTTGGTTTGCGCCTGTCCTATGAGGGGCTTGTCCCGGTGGATAGTGGGGGTAACATAAACCTAAAGAATGAGCAGGTGCTTCCCTTTAATGTTTTCGTGCGCCGGAGTGATTTAGCGGAGGCATTGAATGTAGGGGGAAAGATTAACTTGGTATTGACAGATAGACAGATTTCTTCTACGGATTTAGACGATATATGGAATCAAGAGTTGTCTGGCTTGGTGGTACGGCGGAAAGCGGATTTCACGGAGATAACCTCCGGGCGGGTATTCTTGCAGGAGAAGGTCGTGGAGACGATCTGTCAGGATAACTTAGCGTCTGATCGGCTATTTTCCTATTTAGTCAATTCCATTGAGCGAGAAGGAAACTCGATTCCTTATTCGTTCATAACCGCTATGGATCGATATAAAGGGCATATCCTTCGGAAAGATGAGATACTGCTTTCCGATTATGCCGCTAATCGCTTGGGGGCACGGGTGGGTGATACTATTCGGGTAAGCTATTATAAATCGGAAGGATTGAAGAGACTGGATACGGATGCCCGTCAATTTAAGGTAGGACGGGTCGTTCCTTTGTCTGAATGGGTGTCTGATGGCTCCTTAAGCGCTGATTTTCCGGGACTTTCCAACGTGGAGAGATGTACGGATTGGGATAGTGACCTGCCGATTCAAATGGACTTGATTACCGATGAGGATGAGCGGTATTGGGATTTATTTCGTAGTACCCCGAAAGCAATCATAGCGTATGATGCCGTAGTCGGGGATTGGGGGAACGCCTATGGAAGCGCGACGGCGATCCGGATTCCAAATGCGAGGCCTGATTTGACGGGACTTAGACCGGAGATGTTTGGTATCCAACTGATTCATCCCCGGGAAGCTGGAATCTATGCCGCCCGAAACGGGGTGGATTTTTGCGGGATTATTTCTTGCCTTGGGATTCTTTATTATTGTCTCCGCCGTGTTGCTGATGTTGAATCCCTTATCGGAGATGTTTTACCGACGGCGTCATGAGATCGCTTTACTGAGATCGATGGGCTATACCCGGAAACGTATCAAAGGTATGTTATGGATGGAATCTGTCCCGGTCGTAGGGGGCGCTTCCGTGGTAGGAGTCGTTATGGGGCTATTATATACGAGGCTTATCATGTGGCTTTTAGGGGGAGTGTGGCAAGGGGCTACGCAAACGGATGGCTTTGGGGTTTATCCGGGTACATGGACGCTTATCGCCGGTACATTGGTTAGTGTCGGACTATCCTTGGGGCTTCTTCGATGGGCGATTATACGGGCATTACGAGAAGAAAGCCATAAGGTTTATTCGTCTGGATCTTCTTTGCGGAAGAAAAGGCTCGGAATGATCGTGTCGGGTATGATGACGGTAGCTATGATCGGCGTGAATGTATGGGTTTTACATTCAGTGCCTCTTTTCATGGTTATCGGTGCCGCATGGATCGTGACGGCGGCATTATGGGGTGACTATCGGGTTGCGAAGAACGGTTCGGTGCATCCTTCTTTGTTCAATCGAAGCCAATTGATTTGGGCTACTATATATGCGAACAGGAAACAATCCTTATTATCTTTTTTCGCTCTCTCTATCGGGGTCTTTATCGTGTTTTCGGTCGGTTTGAACCGGAAAGGATTTGCGGATAGCTCACAGATACGCATCGGGACGGGAGGATACAGTCTTTGGTGTGAAAGCAGTGTTCCTGTTTATTACGATTTGTCTACGTCCTCAGGCAAAGCGAAGTTATCTCTTTCCGATTTGCCGGAGGATACGGAAGTTCTGCAATGCTTGCGCTATAACGCGGATGATGCCAGTTGCCTAAACTTGAATAAGGTAACGACCCCTACGGTATTAGGGATAAATATGAAAGCGTTGTCAAATAGCGATTTCCAGATCGAGCAAACGATTTATGGGGAAGACCGGGAAGTCGTTTTCGAACGAGTGCGAGAACGTACAAATTCCGTATATCCGGCTTTGGTGGATGCTACGGTATTGACTTGGGGTATCGGCATGAACTTGGGAGATACGCTTTATTATAAGAATGATCAAGGACTACCGATCGCGATACGGTTGGTAGGTACCCTATCCAACTCCGTGTTCCAAGGAAATATATTGGTGGATCAAGCGCTGTTCTCTGAGATCTGGACGGAAACGACCGGTAGCGAGGTGTTCTTGCTAAAAACAGGAGAATCCGAGAGGGAGGAGGTGAAAAAAACTTATTTCCCAAGCTTTGAGTGAATATGGCGTACGGGTGATGACCACGAATGATCGTCTGAGACAGTTCAATACGGTAACGGATACGTATCTCACAATCTTCATGACCTTAGGAGGTTTGGGATTGTTATTGGGAATCTTGAGCTTTATCATCGTGATCCGTAAGAACCTAGCGATGCGAAGGGATGAGATTCGCCTGTATCGTGTGCTAGGTTTCACGGACGGGCAGATCGGACGGATTTTCTATAAGGAGAATATCCTCGTCCCGTTATATGCGATCTTGACCGGAGTGATCGGGGCTTTGATAAGCGTGAGTGCTAATTTCTCGAATGCGGGAACCGGAGCTTGGTCGCTGGCCTTGGGTTTCATGTTATTCTTTACCGGATGTGTGATGATTTTTGTCCGCGGGTTGGTAAAACGGGAAATCGGGAGTTCCAAACTTTAAATAGATAGAGGCTTATGAAGATATTGTTTATAGTTCCGGGTTCGGGAGATTCTTTTTATTGCGGGAACTGCTTCCGGGATAACCTTCAGGCGTCGGCTCTTCGGAAAGCCGGTCACGAGGTGATCGTGATGCCTCTTTATCTACCTTTGAGACACCGCTCGTTCCAAGCGGATACTCCTTTGTTTTTCCCTGCCACGACATTCTATACGGCACAAAAATTCTTTGGTAAACGGAAAATGCCGGATTGGTTAAAAAGGATTACCGGTTCGGATACCTTATTAAATGTAGCTTCTTCCTTGTCCGGTTCCACTTCGGCGGAAGGATTGGAAGAAATGACGTTAGCGATGATTACCGGCAAGGATGCCGCTTTCTTGGATATGGTGGATCAGTTGATCTGCTGGGTGAAAGATCGGGAGAAGCCGGATATCATTCATTTATCGAGCACCTTGTTGATTGGTATCGCCAAAGAGATCAAGCGGTATTTGGATACGCCTATCGTATGTTCCGTACAAGATGAGGAGGTATGGATTGATAATTTGGACGAGCGTTGTATTCCGGAGGCTTGGCGGGGAATAGAGGAGAATTCCCGCTATATAGATCGTTTCGTGACAACCTGCCATTTCTATAAGGAGATTCTTATTCGGCGGCTTCCCGGATTGCGGGATATCGAGGTGATTTATCCGGGAGTAGACCGGGATAAATATAGATCGTTCGATTATCCGGAAGATCCGGTTATCGGCGTAAGTATTCGATAAACTCCCTCGTATATTGGGTAACGTATGTTCATAATGTCGTTTATTCATTTTATCGTTCTATGATTTATTGTTACATCAATTCAACCCAAAGATGTGCGGGTTCTATAGTAATTGATATTATCCCTACTAATGGAGCGGATAAAAGGAAGTTTTTCCCCTTTGCCCCTTATTTTCCTGTGACAAATGTGATAAAGCGATATTTTTATCCCTACTTTCCCGCCATAATTGGTATAAAAGGGTATTCTTTCCCTTATTTTCCCTATTTATCGGGGATAATGAAGATAAAAACGGCACTTTATTCCCTATTTTCCCGTCTTGATTGGCATAAAACGGTAGTTTTCCCGTGTTTAGGCGAGATTTACGAAGGTATCAGGAGTCTTTCTTGGGAGATTCCGGTGACGTAACGGATAATATCTTGCCCTTGGATAACAGATTGTCAGGTAACAATTCGGCCAGATCCATCGAGTAGTCATCGTCATAATCATGTATATGTTCAAGGAAGTAGATCAGCCACGTGCGGAAGTCAGCCCCGGCAGCCTTGCAGCAGCCGAAGAACGAGTAGAGCACCGCCGCATCTTCAGCGGCATCATTATTGCCACAGAACAGGTAATTACGTCTGCCGCACGCGACAGGCCGCACTTTATTTTCTATCTCGTTATTATCCGGTCTGTAACGACCGTCCAAATGGTACCTGGAGAGTTTGTCGAACCTTCCGTATGTATATTTTATGGCTTTTCCGATCGGACTGTCTTTCATTACTTTGGGATATTCATTGACCAGCCATTTCTCGAAGCGCACAAGTATGGGATATGCAAGACGTGCCCTAAGTTCAGCCCTCTGTTCGTAAGTCAGGCGTTCATCGTCAGCCTTACGCTCCACGTCATAAAGCAACTGTATCTGTGCGAGCGCATAGTCGGCACGCTGCATGTCATTCTTTCTTGCCTCCCAAAAATGTCTGCGTGCATGGGCCCAACAGCCAAGAAGGATAATACCTTTCTTGGCGTCCAGCATCTCGTACCTTTCGTATCCGTCCGTCTGTATGGCTCCCCGGAACTTGCCGAAGAGTTTCAGCACCACCTTTCCACTTCGGGAACCCTTGTCATAGTAAAAGAACTGACGTCCGGTCATGACACTGCGCACAAGCCAGATATAACCTTTGACCGTCTTGTGTCTCTCGTCATTCATCACGGGGATTGTCGTTTCATCCGACTGTATGTAGTCAGTCTGCATCACCAGCTCCCATAATCGGAAGTAAAGGGGCCTTAGCAAATCCGCCACATCCTTGAACCAGTCGTTGACCGTTGACGCGGGGAGATGTACCCCCACACGTTTGAACTGTTCCAGTTGCCTGTGGAACGGTATGTGATCCACATATTTCCCTATCATCATGTCTGCCAGCAATGAGGCAGAGGCATAGCTCTTTGCTATTGGCATGACGGGAAGCGGGCCGGTCTTGAACTCGTTTGTACCCTTCCGTTTGGCTGTATGGCGCACTATCCTGCGGATATAGAACTTCTCGGGCTCGTGCATAAGGATCTCGGTCACTTCCTCTCCGGGAAGGAGCGTCCACTCTTCCGGATTATACCCTTCGGGATATATATGGACCACCTCACGCTCAAGATTCTCCGGAAGGGATTTTCTCGCAGGATGCTGCTTCCCCGCTTTTTTACGGGCGATGATCGCTTCTCTGGTAGCCTTCAACTCCTTTTCTGCTTCTTCTGCGGCTTCAGCCTCCTGGGGAAGCATGTCAAAGCCTTCAAAATCCAGCCAGCGGTCCTGGGCGTCAGGCTTTATGAACTTTTCCGCCTTCTTACCGTACAACTGCCGTTCAAGATAGGATACACGTTGCTCCAGACTGTTGATTTTTGCTTCCTTTTGGGCGATTATGGCATCCTTGTCAGACAATAAAGCCTCATACACCTCTTTGTCCGCAGCTTTAAGGGGCTGCGTGGACACCATCTCCTTCAACCGGCTGTTTTCTCTATACAGACAGTCGCATTTGTGCATGAGATCCTTTATCAGTAATTCCTTATCGGTTGGCATAATCGTTTAAATATGATGCTAAGATACTAAAAAACAGCCGGAATACGGCATTGTATATGTTATAATTTGTTACAACTACAACCCATGGAAACCACTCCTTTTATAACGCCTGACCTTGCTGCCGTCCATTCCTTGAACCATCATCACAAGGTCATTCCAGAAGGTTTCAATCGCTTTAATCCGACCTTCCTCCGTATTTATGACCGGCAGATGGAAGTGCCCATGTTCCAGCCTCATATGGTATATCACCAGACCACCATATTCCATATGGAGGATTTTCATACAGGTACAATTCGCATTGATAAAAATGAAAGCGTCACCGTCCCGTACATTCTTTCCCATCTGGTTGGTCACGATGCCGCTAAGCGTATAAAAACTCTTACGCATGTCTGTCGGATACGGGTAAAGATAATATCTGTTGGATTCATTCAAAGAAAACATAGGCTAACGGTTTGAATTCAAAAATATCAGGGTTTGCAATACCTCCGGTGACAAAGGGCTGTTCAAGCGGACTGTGACGCCATTGGGATAGGAGATCTCACATAGCGGCTGGGGAATTGGCGACGGGCTGACCGGAGGGGCAGACAGCAGGGATTTCTCCTTATGGGGAAGACTGACCTGGCCCTTACTGTTTACCTTTACCGGGATAAAGCCGCCTTTGCGCAACAGCTTGGAACGCCACTCGTAGAAACGTTTGGGACGAATACATTCATTCGAACAAAAATCCATAACTGACAGTCCGCTCGACTTGAAACGGGAATAAATAGATTCAAAATCTTCCATGGTCCATTGATGTGACATAACAATTGAGCTTTTTACTTTGATTACAAAAGTAATATCACATTTTTAGAATGAAAGGGGGAGTTTATCGAATGCTTACTTATGAATACACTGTCTTTTCCTCAAATCACCGTAAGTTACAAGGACGCTGACGCATCCAAGAGAGTTAGAATCCACTCTTCCAAGGAGTCTTACGACATCCTCAAGACCTTCTACGAGGACTGTATGCAGCACCACGAGGAGTGCTGGGCGATGTACCTGAACGGCGCAGGCAGGCTGCTGGGCGTCTCGTGCGTCTCACGCAGCGGCATGAACAGCACGGTGGTGGACATACGCATCGTCCTCCAGACGGCTCTCGTCTCCCACGCCTCGGGAATCATCCTCTCGCACAACCACCCTTCCGGCTCGACCGTGGCGAGCACGCCGGACAACAACCTGACCAGCCAGTTGAAGAAAGGCTGCGAGGCAATCGGCATACAGCTTTTGGACCACATCATACTGACCGAGGACACCTACCTCAGCTACACGGACGAGGGGATGCTTTAAGCGTCCCCGTTTTTATTCGCTATCCGTTTCGCACTTCTTTTCTTTCGTGAGCGGGGCGGGAAAAGAACAAGAAGCAAAAGAAACCGGAAAGCGGCAGGGCGGATATGAAAAAAGCATCCCGAAGGATGCTTTCCATTTCGTCCGGCTCACGCTACATCTTCAACCCCCGTTTCCGCTCCTGCCGGATGTCGGAGAAGGAGAACTTCCCCGTCTCCTTGTCGAACTTCACCGACTTGTCCTTCTGCACGCCGTCCGGCGTCTCCATCCGTTTCACCTCCAGCGGCTTCCCGTTGTAGAAGTCCGTCATTTGCCGGTAGCTGAACTTTTCCCCCGTCAGGCTTTCCATCAGGCTGTTCAGCGTGTAGATGCTGTCTTGGTTACGCACGCTCTCCGGCACGAACTCCGGGTGATTCCTCACCCAGTCCGGGTACAGTGTCTTCGCCATCAGGCAGACCTCCGGCGAGCGTTCCGCCCACGGGATCATCATCAGCGACTCCCGGCTGTGGGCGGCGCACCTGACATACACCTCGGGCGTGAGCAGGCTTTTCGGCACTCCGCCACGCCCGACGGCGGACATCCCCGACGTTTCCACCGCCACCCGCACCCGCTCCGGCGTTTGCAGGTGTACGGGCAGGATGCTGATGCACCTGCCGTCCAGCGGCAGCAGGAAGTCCGCCATTTCGCCGTTCATCACCTCCGGGCGGATAGCCACCGCCACCCCGTAGAGTTCTTCCGGGTTGTTCTCCCGGCACTCCTTCAGCACCTCCATGCACACCTCCGGGGACGGGATATGCTGGACCAGCCCCCGGTGGAAGTCGTTCCCGAACCCCGCTTCCGTTTCCAGCGCCTTCCGGCACAGTTCCGGCGTCTTCAACTCTTCGGGCACGTTCTCCAACTGCCAGCCGTCCTCTTCAACGGCGGCACGGCAGACCTCCGCCGTGCGGTCGTGCCTGCATATCATCTCTAAAGGCACCTGATACATTCTTTCTTCTCGTTCCATGTTTTTACATTTTTTCTTGTTATAAACCCCTTTAAACATCCACCGACAACACGCACATCCATCCGCCGCTCTCCTCGTCCGGCGTCCAGCACCTCGCCCGGACATGGCAATAGCCTTCATTCTCTATCCGTTCCAGCAGGCTTTCCGCTTCATCGCATTCCGTTTCCGCCAGCAGTTTTCTATCCGCCTCCGAGAGCAGCGACTTTATGTTCACGAACTCACGCACCTCCGGGTATTGCGGCAGCGTGTCCGGCACGTCGATATGCACAAAGTATTTCCGGAAATAAAACCGGATTTTCCCGCTTTTCCGTTCCACGCCCCGGGCTGGACAAGGTGGCGGCACTTCTGTTTTCATCCGCCTTCCGGCATCGTGCACACGGTATCTTTGCAGCGTCAGCGTGCAGCACGGTGTCCCGTCCCTGCGCAGGTGAAATCCCCGTTCCGTCACCCGGGAAACAGCTCGTGCTCCACGACCCGGCGCATGGTCCGGCAGTCGTCCTCATGTCTTCCCAGACCTCCCCGGCGGAAACCGTCTCCAGCATGGCGAGCGTTTTCCTCCGACAACAGGTTTTTGCCGGACCATATATTGTCCCCCCGCTTGTGGAAGGACAATGTCCGTCCGCCACTTCGAGGCATGCAGGGCTTCGGAAAATTCCGGTATGTCGAGGTATAGAACCAGTTCATTCCGTTCCATACCCGTCCTCCTTGTCGTTGTCCGCATTGAAGTCGAACTCCAGCTCGACCGCCTGACCGTCCGAGTCCTCCACCCAGACGGTGAAGCCGCTCTGTTCGTCCGACAGCGGGGTGTAATAGAGCCGGAACGTCTCTTTCTCCAGCGGGTAGCGGTCATTGGGCAGCAGCACCGTGCCGTCATCCAGTTTGAGCGTCCCTTCCCCGTCGAAGAGGAACCAGCGGATCGTGTACCGGGTGTCCTCCCAGCGTCCTTCCCGTTTCAGCTCGCACCGTATCTCCGCTGTCTCGTTCACTTTCAGCTCCTTCGGGACGGGCATCGTCTCCACCGTGACGGGTATTTCGTCTGAATGTCCAGCCCGTCATTACAGGCT
>ENA-OQCW01001226-OQCW01001226.1-human-gut-metagenome-genome-assembly--contig:-NODE-1226-length-10942-cov-7.946001_pt1 | contig 10942 bp, 11 predicted proteins | sample MGYA00242767_ERZ504593 | MGnify/ENA primary metagenome ERZ504593 (study PRJEB26092, sample SAMD00036307) | human gut metagenome | host: Homo sapiens | study: EMG produced TPA metagenomics assembly of... | reverse complement strand
TCCTGATATGAAAAAAATGTCCCGGAATTGGATATCAGTACAGGTTCTCTCGGACAGGGAATCTCTTGTGCAGCCGGCATGGCACTTGCAGGTAAGCGTGATCATAAGGACTACAGGGTTTTTGTATTGGTTGGTGATGGGGAATGCAATGAGGGGCAGGTATGGGAAGCAGCAGAGGCAGCGTCAAAATACCAAATTGGACAATATGGTAGTTTTTGTTGATAACAACAGGCTGCAAAATGATGGGACCTGTGCTGACATTATGCCAACCGGGGATTTAAAAGAAAAATTCCAGGCATTTGGATTTGAGGCTTACCGTATCAACGGTCATTCCATGGAAGAGATAGTGGCAGCTCTTGACCTTATAAGAGATAGAAAAAACGGAAAGCCGAAGGCTGTTATCTGCGATACTGTAAAAGGAAAGGGGTATCCTTTATGGAGAATGTGCCTTCCTGGCACGGAGTGGCGCCAAATGATGAGGAATATAAAACAGCAATGGAAGAATTGGAAAGGGGATTGGAAGCATGAGCGGAAAAGCTTTGAGGGAAGCATTTGGAGATGAGATGCTTGTATTGGGAAGAGAAAATAAAGACATTTACATTGTGGATGCAGATGTGGGGAAATCCTGCAAGACACTGGCATTTGCGTCAGCTTATCCGGACCAGCATGTGAACGTGGGCATTGCGGAGCAGAATGCCTGTGGAATGGCGGCAGGACTTGCTGCCACAGGCAAGATACCATTTATCAGTACATATGCAGTTTTTGGTTCCATGAGGATGGTGGAACAGATCAGACAGGAAATCTGTTATCCAAAGCAAAATGTAAAGATCGCCTGTTCTCATGGGGGACTTACACCGGCCAATGACGGGGCCAGCCACCAGTCCATTGAAGATATGGGGATTTTGAGAACCCTGCCTAATATGACTGTCATTATGGGCGCAGATTACTATGCCACAAGAAAATTGATCAGGCAGGCTGCAGAATACGAAGGACCGGTATATCTGAGATTTACAAGGGATGCCATTCCTTTTGTGTATGATGAGAATGTTGAGCTGACTATAGGAAAAGCCAATCAGATCCAGGATGGAAGCGATGTGGCTGTGATTGCCAATGGAGATACGGTCTGCATAGCAAAGAAAGCAGCAGAAATCTTAAAAGAAAAGGGATACAGTGTCAGGCTTTTGGATATGCACACGATCAAGCCCCTGGACGTAGAAGCGGTAAAAGACTGTATTGATACTATTGGCAAAATAGTTACCGTGGAGGATCATAACATCATCAATGGTCTGGGCAGCGCTGTGTGCGAGGTAGTGGCAGAGGCCGGAAAGGGTATTGTAAAGAGGATCGGAGTACAGGACTGTTTTGGGCAGTCAGCACCTTACGAAAATCTGTTGGATATGAACGGTATAACGGCCGAGGAAATCGTAAGATCCTGTGAAGAGCTATGCAGTAGGCAGGGGGAAAACAAATGAAAATAGGATTTGTGGGCCTGGGTAATATGGGCTATAATATGGTTAATAATTTGCTGAAAAGGGTTTTGAAGTATATACCTATGACGTATTTGAGGAAGCTGTAAAGCGCACAGAAGAAATAGGCGCGAAAGGTGTTTCCTGCCTGGGAGATTTGGGGAAAAAGGCTGATGTCATCCTAGTGATGGTTATGAATTTTCAGCAGGTACAGAGTGTTGTGCTGGGAGAAGAAGGACTGCTCGAGGCGATGGACACCGACAAGGTACTGGTGGTATCCAGTACGATCGCTCCGTCCCAGACAAAGGAAATCGCAGATATGGCATTGAAAAAAAGGAGTTCATTATGTGGACTGTCCGGTAAGTGGAGGGAAAACAGGGGCAATCGAGGGAACACTGACCATGATGGCAGCCTGTCAGGAAGAAGTTTTCGGGAGGATCAAAGAAGTCCTTTTTGCTATGGGAAGCAATACATATTATGTAAGCGATATTATTGGCAACGGGCAGGTTATGAAAAGTATAAATCAGGTGATGATAGCTGCCGGCATGACAATTGTCTCCGAGGCTGTAACGATGGCAGTTAAATCCGGTTTAAAACCGGAGATGATATATGAAGTGATATCAAAATGTACAGGCTGTAATGACGGTTTTTCGTGACAAACTTCCTCTGATCATGAAGCGTGATTTTGAACCGAGAGGGCCGGTGGATATATTTATTAAAGATCTGTCCATAGCACTGGACATAGGCAGGGAAGTAAAATCCCCCATGTTCGTCAGTGCCCTGGTAAAACAAATTTTTACTTGGTCCAGCGCATGCGGATACGGACAGGATGATTTAGGTGCTTTGATCTGTGCATATGAAGATTGTGCAAATATTAAAGTAGAGAAAAAACAGTGATAACAGGGAGGGTCTATGGATATTAAAGTAGTAAAACTAATGAATAGAATACCTGGGGGAATCATGGTTATTCCGCTTTTGGCGGGGGCACTGCTCAATACTTTCCTGCCGGGTACACTGACAATAGGGGGATTTACAACAGGACCTCTAAAGGAAGGAACCTCCTGTCTGATGGGTTTGTTTTTAATCTGCTGCGGGGCATCTATCAGTTTTAAACAGGTGGGGGCACCACTCTATAAAGGGGCATTGCTGACAGTCCTGAAACTGATCATTGGTATAGCCATTGGCTGGGGTGTTCAGTACATGTTCGGAAATGAAGGGATCTTCGGGATCACACCGGTAGCCTTGATCGCAGTCTTGACTAATTCCTCCGGTTCTATTTACGCTACCCTGGCGGACCGGTTTGGCGATTCTACAGATGTAGGTGCAGTATCGGTCCTGTCAATAAATGACGGCCCATTCCTTACGATGGTTGCGCTTGGGGCAACCGAGATGTCTGACATACCGTTTATGGTGCTGCTGGCAACGATCCTGCCGATCATCATCGGAATTGTATGGGGCAATCTTGACGGGGAATTCAGGGAGCTGTGCAGCAGAGCACTGCCACTGATCATCATCTTCCTTTCCTTTGTTCTGGGAGCTGGAATGAGCTTTGTGACAGTTATTCAGGCCGGAGCATCGGGAATTGTTCTGGGAGCAGTCGTTCTTGTCTTTTCCGGGTTACTGCTCAATGCTCTGTATTGTCTTATTTTGCGCAAAAAAACGGCTGTTGGTGCAGCGGCCGGAAACTGCAGCCGGCAATTCAGTGGCAACTCCTGCGGCCATCGCTGAAGCTGACCCCGGTTTTGCGCCCTATGCGGCAGTGGCAACAGCACAATGTTCGGCAGCATGTGTCATGACGGCTATTTTATGCCCTGTAATGGTGGCTCTGCTGGATAAACGGATCAAGAAAAAGCAGTTAAATGTTCAGAATATGAAGGAAGAAAAGATAATAGGAGGAAAAGAAGTCCATGAAGAATGACAGAATTATATTAAAAAATGTAAATGTATTTGACGGTATCTCAGATGAGCTGCAGGAAAACTGTATGGTGGTAATGGAAAAGGGTCTGATCAGGGAAATTATCAAGTCAGACTGTGAGAATGTGGAAAATGCCAAGGTGATCGATCTGAAAGGCTGTACGGTTTCTCCGGGCTTTATCGACTGCCATATGCACATGCTGCTGGAGGAAGTGACAGATAAGGAAACGTCCCTGGCAACAGCCTCACCGGGAGGAGAACGCCTGGACACAGCACAGGCAGCGGTTGCGTATCTGGGGGCTTATAACTGCAGAAGAATGCTGGAAGCAGGTTTTACAACGGTAATAGACGGCGGCGGCAACAATTATATTGAATGCGCGCTGAAAGAGGCAATCAACAAAGCTCCGATTGATCAGATGACGGATGCCCAGGTTGATGAGATTAAAGCCGGTAAGGAAAAACTGATGGCAAGCGCGCAGGCTCTGTTCGCAAAGGTTTACGAAGCGGCACAGGGAGCGGCAGGCGCACAGGGAGGTCCTCAGCCGGGCCCGGATATGGGCGCAGGCGCACCTCATGATGACAATGTAGTTGACGGAGACTTCAAAGAAGTGTAATATAGCTTCTGACATAATCGTAGAAGAAGCGCCTGTGCAGGAACTTTTTGCAGATCCGAAACATCCATATACACAGGGGCTGATCGGTTCTGTACCGAAACTTGGAAGTGGTGTGGAATCTCTTCCATCCATCCCGGGAAGCGTACCGGATCTGTCCGTAATGCCGAAAGGATGTAAGTTTGCACCGAGATGTAAATATGCAATGGATATCTGTCATCAGCAGGAACCGGAGCTTGCAGATATCAACGAAGCAGGTACCAGAAAATGCAGATGCCATCTGCTCAACAAAACCGGAAAGGAGGCGTAACCTGTGAGCGAGCCGTTATTATCAGTAAAGAATATGAAGAAAACATTCCAGGCAAACGGAGGAATGTTCAGCAAGAAGAAATTTGTCCATGCGGTAAATGATGTATCTTTTGATATTTATCCGGGTGAAACTTTTTCGCTGGTAGGCGAGTCCGGCTGTGGTAAATCCACGACAGGTAAGCTGATCGATCATCTGATCACACCTGACTCCGGTGAAATCTGGTTTGAGGGAAAAGAAATCTCCAAACTTTCAGAGAAAGAAATGCGCCCGTTACGTTCAGATATCCAGATGGTTTTCCAGGATCCATACGGTTCCCTGAATCCGAGAATGAAAGTTCAGGATCTCATCGGTGAGCCACTTCTGATTCACACAAATATGAGTGCAGGAGAGCGCCTTAAGAAAGTACATGAACTTCTCGGCACTGTAGGATTAAGCCCGTCTCATGGAGAGCGTTACCCGCATGAATTTTCCGGTGGTCAGCGTCAGCGTATCGGAATTGCCAGAGCACTGACTGTACAGCCAAAGCTTATCATCGCAGATGAGCCGGTATCTGCCCTTGATGTTTCTATCCAGGCGCAGGTATTAAATCTTCTGCAGCAGTTACAGAAAGATTTTAATCTTACCTATCTGTTCATTTCCCATGACCTGAGCGTCGTTGAAATGATTTCAGACAGAATCGGTGTCATGTATCTTGGCACGATCGTAGAGACAGCACCGAAGAAAGAACTTTATGCAAACCCGAGACATCCATATACAAGAGCACTTCTCTCCGCAGTTCCGATCCCGGATCCGGAAGTGAAGAAAGAGCGTATTACTCTGAAAGGTGACCTTCCAAGTCCGAGTAATCCGCCGAGTGGCTGTCTGTTCCACACACGTTGTCCGCATTGTACAGAAAAATGTAAGACACAGGTGCCGACACCTGCTGAAATTGCACCGGGTCATATTGTAAAATGTCATTATCCGGAACTTACAGAATAGGAATTCCGAAATAACAATATTACACCTGAAGATGAACAGTGAAGAAAACAGGATTCACTGAGAGATACAGGTCATTATGAATGGATGAGGAAAGAGGGGCTATGTTTACTGAGGAAAGACAAAGCGCAATAGAGAAATGCCTTCGTGAAAATGGAAAAGTCAAGGTTAAGGAATTGAGTGAAATGTTTCAGGTCACAGAAGACTGTATCCGAAAAGATCTTAAGACTCTTGAAAACGCCGGTAAGTTAAAGAGAACCTACGGCGGCGCAATCCTTTCACAGGATTATCCGCTGAAGAGAGACGTAGTAGACAGACGCCAGTTTAACCTTGACAAAAAGAGAACAATTGCAGCCAAAGCATTTAAACTGATCAAGAATAACGAAACGATTTTCCTTGATATTTCTACCACAAATATTGAACTGGCAAAGCTTCTTGCCACGTCAAATATGCGTGTGGTAGTGGTGAGCAATATGATAGATATCCTGCAGATCCTTGCCACAAATCCGTCCATTACTGCAATCGGTACAGGGGGAACAATGTATCAGACAGTAAACGGATTTATGGGAGCTGCAACGATAGAAGTGATTAAGCAGTATAGCTTTGACCGTGCATTTATAGGAAGCTGCGGTGTGGATATGACTGATTGTGCAATTACTACATTGGGGGTAGAGGACGGATTGACAAAGAAAGCAGCCGTGTACAGCAGCAGACATAAATATGTTGTTATGGAAAGGGATAAATTCTATTTCAACGATTCCTATAAATATGCATACTTTGACGATATCAGCGGAATTGTTACGGATGAATTTCCAGATGATACGATCGTGAGTACACTGGAGAGAGCAGGGGTGAAATTGTTCTGATACAGGTAAGTCTTCGGGGACTTATCTGATCTGGTTAAATCAGTCAGCAGAATGGATGATCTGTCTGGCTTAAATGAAAAAGATGGAGGCAAGTACGTGAAAGAATATATTTTGGAAGCCTGTGTAGATTCTGTAGAATCTGCTATGGCAGCGGTTGAGGGAGGCGCAGACAGGCTGGAACTCTGCGGCAACCTGATCATCGGCGGAACCACTCCGGGACCGTGGCTTTTTGATGAGATAAGAAAGCGTTCGGATATCAGGATTCATGCCCTGATCCGTCCGCGTTTTGGAGATTTCTGCTATACAGATGCAGAATTTTCCATGATAAAGCATGCAGTAGAAGATTTCAGGAAAATGGGTGCCGAAGGTGTTGTATTTGGGGTGCTGAAACCGGATGGCACATTAAACATGGAACAGATGAAAGAACTGATGGAGGCGGCAGGGGATATGTCGGTGACCCTTCACAGAGCTTTTGATGTATGCGTGGATCCAATAGAAACAATGGAACAGGCAATCTCACTGGGAATCAATACGATCCTTACTTCAGGCCAGCGCAATGTATGTCTGCAGGGGGTTGATCTTTTGCGGGAACTCGAGGAAAAGAGTCGTGGACGTATCACAATCCAGGCAGGAAGCGGTGTCGGTGCATCGGTGATCCGACAGCTTTATCCTCTGACAGGAATAAAAGCATATCACATGACTGGTAAGAGAGTAATCGACAGTGAGATGCAGTTCAGAAAAGACGGAGTGAATATGGGACTCCCGATGCTTAGTGAATATGAGATATGGCGTACGGATGTAGATAATATCCGCGCCGCAAAGAAAGTTCTGGAGGAATTATAATGGCAGAACCGAAGATTTTTTTGAAAGAGAACAGGGATCGAATTGAAAAGAGCTACCTGGAGCAGGCGAAGAGCCTGCCCCGGGTTTTTGCGGCTATAGATAAAAAAATGCAGGAATGTACAGAGGAAGTGGCGCTTGCATGTAAATATTTATACGCATTTATGCCATACAGCGATATAGGAAATTATCCATTTGAAGTATTCCTGGATTATGCTGAAAACGGTGTGCAGCTTTGGAAAGAGAATCCGCAGGTGGCGGCTCTCCCGGAAGAGATTTTCCTGAATTATGTGCTGTTCCACAGAGTAAATGAAGAAGAAATTGCTCCTTGCAGAACTTTCTTCCGCACAGAGATTGGAACCAGAACGCAGGGAATGGATTTTAAAGAGGCAGCTCTGGAAGTGAACTACTGGTGCGCCGAAGAAGCAACCTATCACTGTACAGATGACCGTACTTTATCTGCGGTTTCCGTATATCGGAGAGGTAATGGAAGATGTGGTGAGGAGTCTGTATTTACAGTGAATGCCCTGCGAAGTGTGGGCGTTCCGGCGCGCCAGGTGTATGCGCCGAAATGGTCTCATTGTGATGACAATCATGCATGGGTAGAAATCTGGTGTGACGGTGAATGGTATTTCCTTGGAGCATGTGAGCCGGAAGAAATCCTGAATAAAGGATGGTTTACGAATGCTTCTTCCAGAGCGATGATGATTCACTCCCGTGTATTTGACACAAAAATTCCGAACGGAGAAGTGATCGGCAAAGACGGCATGGTTACTATGCTGAATGAATTGAAGAGATATGCTGTTACAAAGGAGATTACAGTATCCGTAAAGGATGAACAGGGAGCTCCGGCTGAGGGCGCAGAGGTTTCTTTTGAAGTACTGAATTACTCTGAATATGCACCAATCGCAGAGAAGAAAACAGACAGTAAGGGAACTGCCAGACTGACAACAGGACTTGGAAGTCTGCATATTTCCGCAAGAATGTGTTCTGACGGCGAGTGGTTCTATGCGGAAACAGTTATGAATACTGAGAAAGAAGATAACTGTGAAATTTGTCCGGTACCGCAGGATAAAAGAAATGACGGCGAATCAGAAAAGTGGACAGCAGCAGATATATTTGCTCCTCATGATGCACCTGTAAACACAGACATGCCGACTCCGGAACAGAAGGCGAAGGGAAATAAGCGTCTGGCAGCAGCCAATGCACACAGAGAGCAGAAAGTAAGAAACTGGTCAAATCCGGAATGTGAACGTTTCCTGGAAAAAAAGGTAAACAGGATAGAAGAAGCCATTGCTGCTTCATACAGAGAAGATCTCCTGAGGGTTCTCACAGAGAAAGACAGAACTGACTGTATCAGTGACGTTCTGGAGGAACACCTGGAGCTGGCAATTCCATATCATGGTATGATGAAAAAGGATACCTTTGTATCTTATGTGTTAAATCCAAGAGTAGATGATGAAGTTCTTCAGAAATACAGAAGAGAGATTAAGAAGCATTTTTCCAGAGATGAGAAACAGGAGCTGAGAGATGATCCTTCCAGAATCTGGAATCTGATCGAGAAGGCAATTGTTTCCAGACCGGAGAAAGAGCGTTCCAGTGTGATCACAACACCGGCAGGATGCATAAGGACCTGTACAGGAAGCTTCCTGTCAAAGAAAATCCTGTTTGTTGCAATAGCGAGAACCTTTGGAGTAGCGGCAAGACTGAATCCACATGATCGTTCTGTGGAATATATGGAAAACGGAAGATTCGTTCCTGTGCTTGCAAGAACAGAGAAGAACTGTACTCTGATCCTGACAGCAGGAGAGACTGTACAGTGGAAATATTTCCAGAACTGGAGTATTGCAAAACTGGAGAATGGAAGATATACATCACTGAAACTTGGAGCAGAGAATTTCGAAGATCAGATCCTGAATCTGCCGTTGGAATCCGGAAACTACAGGATCCTTACTTCAAACAGACTTCCAAATGGAAATATGTTTGCAAATGAATATCATTTTGAAATTCAGCCCGGAGAGACAAAGGAGATCGAGCTGGTACTCAGGGAAGCAGATCTGGAGGATATGCTGGAGAATATTTCCATGCCGGAATTTATGCTGAAAACTGAGGATGGTACAGAGGTGAAAGCATCTGACCTTACAGCAGACGGAAAACATATCCTGATGTTTCTGGAAGAAGAAAAAGAGCCTACTGAGCATATCTTAAATGAAATGATGGAGCAGGAAGGGGCTTTCGCAGGATATGCAGAGCAGATTATTTTTGTAGTGAGAAGTAAAGAAGCACTGGAGACACCGACACTGTCCAAAGCACTTGCAAAGTTAAAAAATATTCAGATTTATTATGATGATTTCTCAGAGATTATCAATACTCTGGGAAGACGCATGTATGTAGATCCGGACAAACTTCCGCTGATCATTGTGACGAACGGAAGTCTGAATGGGATTTATGCGACCAGCGGTTACAATGTAGGAACCGGGGATATGCTGCTTAGATTAATGTAACAGAGCGATAAATAAGATGCCCGGAGATGACACCTGTGAGCATCTTCTGGTATTGCCGGATTACATTATTGTATAGATGTAAAGGATTGGATATTGAATTTGTATTTACATAAAGGAGATAAAAAATCATGTATCAGTTTAACCGAAAAGAATATGAAGAACGTATGAAATGGTATCAGGATGCCCGTTTCGGAATGTTTATCCACTGGGGATTATATTCTATTCCTGCAAGAGGAGAATGGGTACGCAGTACAGAGGAGATGCCTGAGGAAGAATACCTTCCGTTTATGAAAGAATTTGATGCCAGAGACTATAATCCGAAACAGTGGGCAAAAGAGGCAAAGGCAGCAGGTATGAAATATGTGGTTCTGACTGCAAAACACCATGATGGTTTCTGTTTATTTGACAGTAAATACACAGATTATAAAGTTACCAATACACCTGCAGGAAGAGATCTGATCAAAGAATATGTGGAAGCTCTTCGCGAAGAAGGTCTGAAAGTTGGTCTGTATTTCACTTTACTTGACTGGCATCATCCGGACTATCCTCATTACGGAGACCGCATCCATCCTATGAGAAACCATCCGGAATGCAGTAATGAAAACAGAGATTTTTCTCGTTATATAGAGTATATGTACAATCAGGTGGAAGAGGTCTGCACAAATTATGGAAAAATCGATATTATGTGGTTTGACTTTTCATATGATGATATGCGGGGCGAGAAATGGGGAGCAACAAGACTGATAGATATGGTCCGCAGATTACAGCCGGGAATCATCATTGATAACCGTCTGGAAGTCAGCGGTGAGGGAAGAGGTTCTCTGTATGACTGCAATCCGACACCATATCATGGCGATTTCGTAAGCCCGGAACAGATCATTCCGCCGGAAGGAATCTGCGACAAAGAAGGGAATCCGATGGTATGGGAAGCATGCTTCACCATGAACAATAACTGGGGCTACTGTGCAAATGACCACTATTACAAACCTGCTTCCATGCTGATCAAGAAGCTGGTAGAGTGCGTTTCCAAAGGTGGAAATATGATCCTGAATGTAGGACCTGATGCGAAAGGTAAATTCCCGAAAGAATCCTCCGCGATCCTGGCGGAAATCGGACGCTGGATGGATAAGAACCATGACAGTATCTATGGATGCGCTCCGGCAGCAGATATCCCGAAACCGGATTACGGACGTATCACCAGAAATGGAAACAAGTATTATGTCCATATTTATGAGAATACATTAGGACCACTGCCGCTGATCGGATTTGACAAGAATAAGATTGTGAAAGTACGTGCCCTGGATGACGGACATGAAGTGCCGATCTCTACTTTATGGGTGCACAGCGATTATCCGGATATCGCATTTGTTGACCTTGGCCCGGATCCTGTACTGCCGGATCCTGTAGACTATGTGCTGGAAGTGGAGATGGCTGAATAAAGATATAGAATACAAAA
>ENA-OQCW01001225-OQCW01001225.1-human-gut-metagenome-genome-assembly--contig:-NODE-1225-length-10971-cov-1.919402_pt1 | contig 10971 bp, 15 predicted proteins | sample MGYA00242767_ERZ504593 | MGnify/ENA primary metagenome ERZ504593 (study PRJEB26092, sample SAMD00036307) | human gut metagenome | host: Homo sapiens | study: EMG produced TPA metagenomics assembly of... | reverse complement strand
TTCTGGTGTGACGATGCACTCACCCTCACGAAGACCCATGCGGCGCAGTACCTTAGGCAAGGAGAATTTTGTGAAAATAATCTTCTTCTCTTCCTTTGTGTAGTCTGGAATGTCGATCACGGCAAAACGAGACATAAGTGGAGCACTGATCTGATCCTTATTATTGGCAGTTGCAATAGGGTAAACGCCGCCAGTCGGAACCATACACTCCATATAGTTATCAGTAAATCCAAGATTATCAAGAAGTGTCAAAAGTACATCGGCTGGGTTGCCGCTACCCTTACTTGATGCTGCTTTGTCAAGCTCGTTGATGATGAATACAAGATTTGATTCACGCGCTGCTGAGAAAGCTTCCATGATAATACCTGGTTTTGCATTTGCGTAGATACGTGAGCTTCCAGTTAACTGCTCTGGATCGTTGATGGAACTCATATCGAGTGTGGTCCACGGCAGCTTCAGGATTCTGGCAACTGCATAGGCAATCTGAGATTTTCCAGTACCAGCCGGTCCGACAAGTAAAAGACCATATGCCGGAAGTGTATGTGTACGGTTAATCTGAATGATAGTCTCTATAATTCTTTGCTTTACGCGCTCCATGCCGTATAGTTCTTCGTCAAGCACCTGACGGGCATACTCTGGATCAATTGCCTCAAAATAATTGCTCTTCCACTGGATATTCATCATAATAGAAAGCGCACGCTGCGCATGGCGCTTCTCCTCTGGGGAAACCTCGTGAGAACGGGCTACAGCCAGATTTCGTCTCGCCCACAGACGAATATTGTCTGGAAGTGTCTTTCCTGCACATGTCAAAAAGTCTGTAATGCTCTGAAGGCTAGTGATCTTCATATCATCGCCAAGCTCTTCTTTATCTTCATCTTCAGCCTCTTCTGCTGGTGCATCGCTTGCAAGCAGACGGTCAATCATAAACTGTAAGAAACCATCCTCTGCTGAAAGCTTTGTACCGCCGCCAAATGCGATCTCACGAATCTTATAAACTGCATATCCTTCTGCTGTATTTTCTCCTGACAAACGCACATTGATATGGTTGTCGCCAAGCCAACGCACAAGTCCGACAAAACGTGAATCTACCTTCAAAATATCAGCGGTATAGGATTCTTTTGAATTTTCCTCTTTAAATTCAAATGCTGTTCTCTTTGTCGGATTGGTAAAAAATCCAGCGGAATGATGCGCATGCTCTTTTTTCTTTATTATCTAGAACAAAAAATTGGATGCTCTGGTGTAGAGATCTCTTCGTTAGAACGAAATGTCGTATATGTACACTCCGGATTAACCTTTTCTTCTGTCTGGTTACTGAAATCAAAAACTCTCATTTTCTTCCTCGCTTATTTGATGTCGTTGTTGATGATTCCAATCTACAGCCATATTTTAACAGCAGGCTACCTATTGGCTTCGTCATGGTTTCAGTATAGCGCATCTGCACGCTTCGGTCAATTACAAAACAAAAGTCAAACTCGTTTTGCACCCATGTGGCACTGCGTCTACAATTTGCATCGTGCCTTTATGAGCACTCACGATTTGCTGTACGATCAAAAGTCCTAATCCATGCCGCAAATCCAGACGCTCGTCTGTGCTTTCCATATAATGTGGCTTTTTTTCTAACTCGCATCGTTTCTCAGGTGAGATCCCGATGCCATCGTCTGTAACAGAGAGGATAAGACAATTCTTCGCATATTTTTTTGTGCACTCCAGCGCAAGATAAATTTTGCAGCCATCTGGATTATGCTTGATACTGTTTTGCACAAGATTACTGATTGCACGCAGAATTAAACGAGCATCCCCTTCCAAAACTGCATTTTCAGCATTCTCTGCAATTTCAATTTCGATCGTATAGGTATCTGAAATGCCAGAATTAAGTAGTTCCGCTGCGTAAGAACGGATAAGCTTTGATAAGCGAATGACTTCCAGATGAAGCGGCTGCATTTCATATTCTAACTGCGATACCAAATTTAAGTCCTGTACAAGCTCTTTGATCTTCACGCTTTGATTTCGCACAATCTCGGCTTGCTCCTTGATTGATGCACTAGCCTCTTTGCTCTGTGCAATACGCTCTGCATATCCCATAATCATGAAAGCGGTGTGCGAATATCATGAGAAACACCGCTAATCCAGTTGGCTCTCGCCTCATTTGTTTACTTAAATGTTTGATGCCTTATTTACACTTTTCTGCAATTTCAGCCAGTTCTCCATCCACATGAAGGGAAATTGCCTTGCCATCCGATAGTTTTTCCACTGCCACTACAATCGGTTCCGTATTTCGAATGATCTTGCGCCGTGAACAATAATACGCAATAAACAAGCATATAAGATCCGTTCCCAGCATTCCCATAAGAAAAAGCGGAAGTCTCTGAATTGCCGCGATCGAATAATAATTACTGGTTAACTTCATATAGCTGTTTTTCGGATAGCCTAGTACCAAAAGGACCATCAGCTGTATTCCAAACAAAAACAGGATAATCAGCCAAATACCCCTTGGAAAATAATGCAACATCCTGAATCGTATAGCTTTGCGGAATCTCAGCAGGCAAGTCAAATGCCCAAAAGCAATTGCCATCAGGCGTCAGATACAGCGCCCAAATATTTTGCTCACGCAATCTTTGTGCTGCCTCCTCTGATAAGGCATCATGAGTTACCGAAGCGGCAGTTCGCTCCAACATTGTTCGAGGAGACGTAGCTCCATAATCTTCTGTCACAGTTTTATGAAATGCGACAGCAAAAATTATTACATTGATAAATAATAGAAGTAGAATAAATGCGGCAAACGATGCCAGATATTTTGAAATATATGCGCCAAATGATTTCATGATCTCTGACCTCACTTTCGCATAATCAATTTGTAGCCCAAACCCTTAATTGTGATCAATGACTTGGGATTTGACGGATCCGTTTCGATCTTTTCTCGTACACGCCGCACATGGGCATTCAAACTATTTTCATAGCCAAATGGATTGTCGCCCCATAGTGCTTCGCAAAGCGCATCAACGGTGATAATTTTTCCTTCATTGCGGGCAAGTGTTTTTAACAGCATGTGTTCCTTTGCCGTTAAAAAGAAAATCTCGTTTCCTTTGTAGACTTCTGCTCTATCAAAATCTACCGTGCATCCATCCAGCACAACCAGTGGATTGTCTTCCTTATAAGAGCGACGCAGTACTGCATAAATGCGAAGTATCAATTCCTGCGGCAAAAATGGTTTTACAATATAATCATCTGCTCCAAGCCCCAGCCCGGCAAGTTTGTCCGCTGCCTCATCCTTCGCAGTCAAAAAGATGATCGGCACATCAGTAAATGAGCGAAGCTGCTCCATCAAAGAAAAACCATCTTTATCTGGCAGCATCACATCCAAAATGATCAGATCCGGTTTTCCTTTTTTTGCCTCTGCAACCGCTTCTTTCCCCGTATCAGCCATAAGAATTTTTTGAAAACCAGCATCTTTTAAAATATCGGATAGCATTTTCAGCAAATCCAGCTCGTCATCTACAAGCAGGAGTGTTTTCGTATATAAAAATGAATTGTCCATCGTGTTACCTCCAACTACAACCATGCGTATCGTTATCACTATCATTACAGCTACAATAATAATCACAACTATAGTTATGACTGCAACCACAACCAGCGATAGTATATCACAGAGAATCTCATCTGAGGGGCATATCTCAAAAAAGTAAGGTAAAAGTAAGGACGCGAGAAGATTATTGTCAGGTTCACGTTGTACGATAAAAGCATCGAAAAACCCACACTTATCTATCAGGAGGAAATGTTCTTATGAACTATGTTACAGATCGCGCTACCGATCATACTACAGACTGCATTATCACCACCGAACAGTTGACAAAGAAATACAAAAACTTCACTTCTGTCAACAATGTTTCGCTTCACATCCGCAAAGGCAGTATCTATGGTTTTCTCGGTCCGAATGGGGCTGGAAAATCTACCACGATGAAAATGCTTTTGGGTCTGACCAAGCCGACATCTGGCAGCTTTACCATTGACGGAAAACACTTCCCAGCTGATCGCCTTGCAATCTTAAAGGAGATTGGTTCCTTTATCGAATCGCCTTCGTTTTATTCCAATCTGACAGGACGAGAAAATCTTGATATTATTCGCAGAATTTTAAAACTGCCGAAAAGTACTGTGGACGAGGCTTTAGAATTAGTTGGTCTAACTGAATTTGGTGATCGACTGGCAAAAAAATATTCACTTGGTATGAAGCAGCGTCTTGGTCTTGCTGGTGCTTTGCTTGGCCGACCGCCTATTCTGATTTTAGATGAGCCGACCAATGGTCTTGACCCATCCGGTATCCATGAAATTCGCAATCTCGTAAAATCTCTGCCCACGCTTTATGATTGCACCGTCTTAATCTCATCCCATATGTTATCCGAGATTGAGTTGATGGCAGATGACATTGGCATTCTCAATCATGGTCGACTATTGTTTGAAGGTAGCCTAGATGAACTGCGGCGAAACGCCTTGCAGGCTGGATTTGCAGCTGATAATCTGGAAGAGATGTTCCTCTCAATGATTGACAATGACAATACCACCAGAAAGCAGAGGGCAAAGCTATGAGTCTTCTTACAATCGAACTTCAAAAAGAAAAACGAGCCGGTGTTATTCCCGTACTGATTGCCGTTGGCATTTTAGGTGCCGCTTATGCCCTTGTCAATTTCTTTGTGAGGAAAAACACACTTTTATCTCTGCCACTTGCCCCGATGGATGTTTTACTGACCCAGCTTTATGGTACACTTCTGATTTTAAATATGTTTGGCATCATCGTTGCCACCTGTATGATTTACAATATGGAATTTAAAGGAAATGCCGTAAAAAAATTATATATGCTGCCTGTAAGCGTCCCCAAAATGTACCTGTACAAATTTTTGATTCTGACAATTCTGCTTTTGATTGCAATCACTTTGCAAAATCTTGCACTTATAAAAATTGGTATGACCGATTTGCCGCAGGGTACATTTGAGTTACCGACACTTATTCGGTTCGCCGCCTATTCGTTTATCACCTCTATGCCGGTATTATCTTTCTTGCTGCTGATTTCCTCGCGCTTTGAAAATATGTGGATTCCTCTTGGCATCGGTGTCGCTGGCTTTTTAAGCGGAATGGCACTGGCAAATTCCGATCTTGCCATTTTGATGTTTCATCCTTTTGTTGTCATGCTAAAGCCTGCGGTTGCGATGAGCGCCCAACCTGACAAATCAATTGCTCTTGTTGCTCTCGCAGAAACCGTTCTGTTTCTTGCCATCGGTTTGGGACTGGCAAACTATACGCACTACGAATAAGGAGGATGTTGAAATGAGTGAAATAAATAAAATAAGTAAAATGAGCTTTTCAGAATTGCTCAAAATTGAATTTATGAAATGCAAGCGTTCCAAAATCGTACCCCTGATTTTTATTGCCCCTTTGCTTGTGGTTTCTTCTGGAATTGCAAATTTAAGCAGCTATTTCACACCAGAATATACAAATGCATGGCCCGCTATGTTCATTCAAAGCGCACTTGTTTACGCATATTATCTGTTGCCCTTTAGCATGATCGTCGTCTGCGTCATGATTGCAAGCCGTGAAACTGAAAATAATGGGATTCTGAAAATGCTGGCGCTGCCTGTTAGCCGCTATGCGCTTTCCGCAGTCAAATTTTGTGTACTAATTTTTTATCTTTTTATGGAAATGGTTGTCTTTCTTGCTGTGTTTGTCATTGGTGGATTGATTGCCACTAAGACAATGGGCGTAACCGAAACTTTGCCTATTTTTTATTTATTGAAATGGTGCTTCTCCCTTTTTCTTACAATGCTTCCTTGTATTGGGACAATGTGGGCCATTACTGTCCTTTTTGAGAAACCACTGCTATCGGTGGGCCTTAATCTGCTTCTTGTCATTCCAGGTGTTTTGGTTGCAAATACGCCTCTTTGGATTGCTTACCCTTATTGCTACAGCGGCTATTTGGTTTCCTGCTCGCTGCACGATTTTACAGCAGAAGCTTCTGATACTTCATTTTCTTTATTTCCGTTTTTGCCTTGCTCAATTCTTGTCTTTTGCCTGGTGTTTTCGCTGGCGATCACACAATTCGGCAGAAAAGAGATGAAATAAAATAAAATCGAATAAAACCATGCTTTTACGCATACTACTACAATAATAAATCTGCGCAAAGGCATGGTCCCTCTATGAAAATTCGATGGAAAACACTATTTGTCTGTATCCTAATTCCACTTGCAGTTGGCAGCCTATCCGCTCTTATAACCCGAAATGGCATGGAAGCTTTTGCTCTAGTAAATAAGCCCGCCCTAGCACCACCGAATTGGCTATTCCCTATTGTGTGGACACTATTGTATACACTAATGGGATTTGCATCTTATCTTATTTACACATCAAAACGCCCCAGTCAACAGGCATTGGCCGCATACGGGCTTCAACTCATTGTCAATTTCTTTTGGTCCATTTTCTTCTTTAACCTGCAATGGTATTTATTCTCTTTTATTTGGCTAGTTCTGCTATGGCTTTTGATTTTATACACAATAAAACAATTCTATCCGATCTCAAAGCCTGCAAGCTACTTATTGATTCCTTACCTATTGTGGGTCACATTTGCAGGATATCTCAATTACACTATTTATCTATGGCAACCACAAGCATCATACCACCAATTCGCCATACTTCATTTACATTTCCAGTGACAATGCCCTTGTTTACGATTGCTGCTGTCAGCGTGGGAATATATAATGTTCCCAACACCTGCGCAAACAGCAGAAAAATCATAAAAATCGCGCGCCCCTTATAGGGACGCAAATACTTTAATAGTTTGAACATACAATTTACATTTCCTTTCTGCTATAAGAAACTTTTAATGTGCGTCTTTGGGACGATGAATTTTTTCAACTGCTGCTTTCAACGCATTTGCATGTTTTTGTAAAAGCGGCAGCAGCAAATCCTGCTCCTCCTGTGTCAGCGCTGAAAATGCCTCCTTTTCCGCCTCCGTCAACGGGACTGCAATTTCTTCCATAATCTTTTCTCCTGCTTCTGTCAGGTGAATATACTTGTTTTTCTTATTTCCCGGCTGACAGATCAACGTAATAAAACCTTTTTTCTCCATGTTTTTGATGGTGGTATGAATCGTTTGCAAACTATAATACCATTGGCGGCAAATGTCTGTTTGCAAATAATCTCCATTGTGTTCAAATAGCGCATAGAGAACCCAAAGCTCTGCATCGGTAATACCAAACGAGCCAGCATAGCTGTCGTAAATATCATCAATCATTTCGTAAACCTGATTGACGGCTTCCAATTTTTGATTCAATCTTGGATTCAGTTTTGAATTCTGATTTCGATTCTGTTCCTCAATTTGTTTCATAGTTTGTTTCATAATTGTCCTCCTTAAACAAGAATACTCCGAAATCGTAGTTTTTACTATACTACGATTTCGGAGTATTTTCAATGACTGTTCTGTTATTTAATAAATTCTTAAAAAAACGTTTTTACCAATTGTCGTTAATCGGCCGTGCTGCCAACCCAATCCGAATGAAATGTTGTCATGCACTCGGTATCTCCATCCACAGACTTCGATACAAGAAGTCCTTTTTTGATATCCTTTAAGGTTTGCTCGTACTCATCAATATACTGATCGGTCAATTCTTGTGTCCACAAGAAAGTTCCTTCGCTGGTTTTTAACCCTTGTATGCTCATCTGCATTTCCTGAAGTGTTTTCTTTTCCTGTCAGCCACACCTGTACTCATCATAAGTCCACCACTCATAGTTGATTTGCAGGATAACTGCTTTATACGCTTCTTCCGATACCCAGGTTGCGCATTGTCTTCACTGACAAAGCTCTTTCCACTCGTCTTATCCTTGTAGCTCATGACACCATCTGAATCATCCGTCGTCGATACAACCATTTCTTTCGATATGGATTTCGTTGCCTTACTTGCTGATGAATCCAGTGTACGAGCCTCTGCAGTCCCATTCATCTGACCTGCTGCTCCCATTCCCATCAATGCTGTCAGGGCCAAAGTCCCCCATTGTCTTTGCTTTTCCCATTTTCTTTTACCTCACTTTTAAAATTATAGCTGCCCTTTTCAGGACAGCTAAAGAATAGCAAAAGAATTTGAATCGTATTTGCAGGAAATATGAAGTTTAAATGGAGTCGCTATCACTTCTTCTTTGCGGCATTTTAAACCAAAACAACACACCTCTGTCTGAATTTTTTGATTCCATATTTTTGCATGGTGCAAATCCATGATTTTGCGAACAATATAAAGACCTAATCCAGTCCCTCCTGTGTTACGATTGCGTGAGGCATCCACTCTATAAATGCTTCAAACAAATGAGAAATTTCCTCCTCCGGAATCGTAACACCTGTATTTTCTATTTTACAAAAAACGATATTCGTATTTTTCTCATTTGATAATGATATATTGATTTCCTCGCCATTTGGTGAATAACGAATGGCATTTATCAATATATTTTGAAGAGCTCGTTCCATCTGCGCAGAATCAACTTCGCACAAAAGCTTGTCTGGAATGTCTACCGTAAGCGATAGTTCTTTTTCAGACAATAATTCGGTCACATCCGCTATCTGTACCCGAAGAAGCTCTGCCAAATCAATCATTTTATATTCCGATTTCTGACTTTCATCTGTTTTCGATAGATACAATAATTCCTTCACCAATGTTTCCATCTTCTCAACAACAGCCAACGATCGTTCCATATACACTTCCCGATTTTCATATCCTTTGACCTTGTTAAGCATTCCCGTTAAATGACCTTTTAAAATGGTCAAAGGTGTTTTTAACTCATGTGATGCCGCTGAGAAAAATTCACGTTGCTTTTGTTCCAGCTCTCGCTGTTTTGAGATTTCAACTTTTAACTCGATATTGCTTTCTTTTAATTTTATAATGTAGCGTGAATAAATGCCAGAGCATACGATTGATATAAGAAAAATCCCAAAAATAACAAGTGGAATGGTTTGCCAGATTGCTTCTGTCGCTTGATTGATAGATACCGTATCCCCCTGAACACAAAGAGTATATTCACTGCCAAATAAAGTAAACGGATAGCCAATCTCCGATAATAGCTCGTCATTATCTGTTGTAACTATGATAGTATCCGTGGATTCCTGAATTGTAGCAATCGAATCCTGATCTGTTGTGGTTTGCAATTCATCACTTGAATACAAAATCGTTCCATTCTCATCTTCAATGTAAACAGTTGTTTTTTGTCTGTACTGCAAATTGGCTGGCAAGCATATAACACTCCTCTAAAGAGTTTGCTCGTTCCAATACTGGCACGAAATCATTTGCCTGCTTTTGCAATTCTTTGCTAAGCCGATTGCTATAAGTTTGAGGAATATATCTTGCCATGCTAAAAACAGAGAGCAAGCACACAAAAAGCAAAAGAATCGTCGTCAATAAAAAAAGTTTCACTGTTAGACTTGTTTAATTTTCCTTATCAATTCGGTACCCCACCCCTCTGATTGTTTTGATATAGTCCACATCCAGCTTTTTGTGAATGTTTTTATATGACTGTCAACAATTCGATCTTCTACCTCCAGATCATCTGCCCACAATCGGTCAAGCAACATTTGTCTCGTAAATACTTTTCCTTGATTTTCCAACATAAGCTTCAGCAAGGCAAATTCTTTACTAGTTAAAACCACTTCTTTTCCTCTGTGATAGACATGAAATCCGTCAATATCCATGCTCAACTCTTTGTACGTAAGCATGGATTGATTGTGATTTTCACTCGTTCCTCGGCGAAGAATGGCTGCAATCTTGCATAATAAAATTTTAGGTGAAAAAGGCTTCGGAATATAATCATCAATTTGCTGTTCAAATCCTTTTAGCTGATTATCTTCATCTGCAAGTGCCGTAAGCATAATAACCGGAACCTGCGACTTTTGGCGAATGACCTCACAGACACCATAGCCATCAATCTTTGGTAATAGGATGTCTAACAGGACAAGATGAACAGTATCATCAAATTTTGCAATTGCCTCTACGCCATCAGTCCCGCAATCATCAACCTCATATCCAGCATCAATCAAATGATTTTTTAATATATCCTGAATGTCAATATCGTCTTCAACAACTTAAAACTTTTCTGCATAAGTCCATGCCTCCCTTACTGCCCATATACTTTTAAAATTTAATGGTAACATAAAGAATGGATTTTTTATGGAGTCATCATAAAGTTGTATAAAATCATCAAACATTATTGACAAAATATTTGTATTATATTATATATAAATTAGATAAATGAAAGATATTAAAAAGAAATAATAAGAAGGATGTGATAAAAATGATTAGTTGACAGTTTTTTTAAGAAGTTGTAAGAAAAATTTAGAAACTCATTTTTAAAGATTCCATACGATTATATGAGGAGGTGTAGCATATGAAGAGTATTTGGATTGCATTTTTAAGTGTCATGTATATGTTGGGTTCCATTCTGTGTATAAATCAATCACCTGATACTACATCTAACGAAGAAGTAAGTATTCAACCGACAGGTTATCCTGACGGAGAACTTCAGTGGACATATATTTTCTGGGAAGGAAATTTATATTCTAACGATGCTAGTTTTCGTTAAAACATTGCCGGAGGATGCTTATCAAATTGGTGAAATAGCAAAAGAAGATAACATCAATTACCCAGATGAAAATCTTGAAGCTTCTCATATTGATGTAGGCGTTGAAGTTTATAGTGATACGCGATATTTATATATCAAAGCTGGAACTGATAGCTACAGACGATTTTCAATTAGCACGGACGCAAATTAACATATTTTATTCCTTATAGAAAGGAACTTCCCTAATGAAACGATTAAAACTATGTCTAATAGCACTCATCATTTGTTTTGGCTTGTATGGCTGCAAAGGAATCGATTTTACTTCAACACGTAGATATGCCGATTGCATGAATCTCAACTGGCACTTAAGCTTGCCTGAAACGGATGTTGTAATAT
>ENA-OQCW01001223-OQCW01001223.1-human-gut-metagenome-genome-assembly--contig:-NODE-1223-length-10973-cov-2.313111_pt1 | contig 10973 bp, 10 predicted proteins | sample MGYA00242767_ERZ504593 | MGnify/ENA primary metagenome ERZ504593 (study PRJEB26092, sample SAMD00036307) | human gut metagenome | host: Homo sapiens | study: EMG produced TPA metagenomics assembly of... | reverse complement strand
TGACTGATCTGCTGCCATGATGAATGCTCATTTGAAAAATTTTCCACACTGCATAAGTCCCTGCGGATGAGAGTAAACTGTCTGAATCTTATCTATGTCTGCACCCTTTAATCCTAGCAGACAATGACGTACAGGAAGATAATACTCGCCTACAATAGTATTATCGTAGCGTGTCAAAAGATCATACACATCACCAACCTGTCCGGCACTGGAATTTTCAAGAGGCAGCACGCCAAATCAGCTTCTTATTTGCAACTGCCTTCATGACCTCCTCGAAGTTTGGCACATGAAAATATGTTGCCAAGTCTCCAAAATATGCCATGGAAGCAGCATGACTGTATGCTCCCTCTACTCCCTGAAATACAACAGTCGCATTTGTTTTGTCAATCTCATCCACACAGTCAAATGGAACCGGCTGAGCAACGCCCTCTTCCTTCATGATCTGATACTGACGCTTGCGGCAAATTGCCATGACCTGTGTAAACAAATCGCAGATGCCATGTTCTTTAAAACCATCCTCTGCAAGCTTTGACAAAGCTTCTAGCTTCTGGTTTTCTCTTGTTTTATCAAGCACCTTTTTATTATTCTGTATCTTGTATGCGGCTACATCCCTGCAGACATCAATTCATTTCTGAAACAGGCGTGTGATTTCTTTATCTATCACGTCAATCTGTGCTCTTGATTCTGATAAATCTAACATATATTTTTTCATTCCTCACTTATAACCTGTATTTTTGTTAATGCTATTTTGCAAGCAACTATGCTTCTCACAGTGAACTGTTTCTTATTTACTGCTCTGCGTTCAATTCTTCAAGCAGCTGTTTGATCGTGCTTTTACTTACCGGATGACGAAGCCATGGTGCAATCTGTGCCATCGGCACTAACACAAAACTTCTCTTTTCAATTTCTGGATGCGGTACAATCAGTCTCTTTGTTCCAAGGATCTGATCATCGTAGAAAAGCAAATCTAAATCAAGTGTTCTCGGTCCCCAATGAATCTTGCGCTCACGTCCTGCCTTTGCTTCAATACTCTGAAGCACATCTAAAAGTGCAAATGGCTCCAGCCAGGTACGAAGACATGCACAGCCATTTAAAAAATTTGGCTGATCAAGATAGCCATATGGCTCTGTCTCAATCCAGTCGGAAACACTTTCTATCTCAATGCCTTTTACTGCTTTTAATTCTTCAATGGCAACATCAAGATAGTTTTTCTTTTCTCCAAGATTTGAGCCAAGCGCAATATATGCAGTATGCCACTTTCTTGTTGTCTCGACTGCCACAGTTTCAAGCGGCAGACCAACAGGCGCCCACGGCTTTTCAATTTTGATTGTGATGCCGTTAATGAGCGGATTTGTCAGCAAAATTTCTTCAGCTGTAACTGCTGCTGCGCGCTCTAAGAGCTTATGGTTTTCACGCTGCAAAATCTGCGTGATCTGTCTTGAGATTGCTCCATAATTTACTGTCTTATCAAGATCATCTGTCTGTGCAGCTGCGGTTGTATCAAGAGATAAAACAGCTGACACAACAAATTTTTGTCCTAGACGCTGCTCCTCTTCATACACACCATGATGGGCAAATACTTCAAGCCCCTTTATTTCTATTTTATCCATTCTATATCAAATTTCCTTCTATATTATTAAATTTAAAGCAATGTTTTTCCAATATCATGTAGCGTTAGTTTCTAAGCAGTGCTTCTGCCATCTTAATTGCTCTCACATTTGCCTGTACATTGTGGACACGTACAAACATACAGCCCTTCTGTACTGCCCAGACGGTCGTTACCATAGTGCCTTCTTCTCTCTGGTCTGATGGCAAATCAAGTGTCAGTCCAATCATTGATTTGCGGCTTGTTCCAAGAAGCACCGGGCAGCCAAGTGTATCTAATACTTCAAGATGATTTGTGATGGCTAAGTTCTGCTCATAATTCTTTGCAAAACCAACGCCTGGATCAAGGATAATGGTATCCTTTGAAATTCCTGCTTTTTTTGCAATATTTAATGTCTCCTGCAAATCTGATACAACATCCTCTAAAAAGTTGTTATAATCCATTGTCTCTCGATTATGCATAAGGCATGACGGCAGCTTTGCCTTTGCAATCACTTCTGCCATTTTTTTATCTGCCTTTAATCCCCAGATATCATTGATCAGATCAGCTCCAGCCAAAATAGCTGCTTTAGCCACCTCTGACTTATAAGTATCTACGGAAATTGGAATGTCAAAACGATTCTTTAATGCCTCGATAACGGGTGCCACACGAGAAATTTCCTCTTCATCTGAAATTCGTGTATAACCAGGTCTTGTCGATTCGCCGCCAATATCTAAGATATCTGCACCTTCTTCAATCATGCGCTGTGCATGAAAAAGTGCATCGTCCATATGATTCCAGCGTCCACCATCTGAAAATGAGTCTGGTGTAACATTTAAAATTCCCATTACGTAGGTATGACCGCTTGTCTGAAAGTCTCTGTTTCCTATTCTCATTTTTTCCTCCAACTTAGCGAACCATCATCAAAACACGATTGATCAGCTCGTCATTATTTTCAAAGACGCCTCTGCACACATATGTTAACGTCTTGGTACCTGGCTTTCTCACGCCGCGCATTGTCATGCACATATGCTCTGCTTCTATTACAACCATAACACCCTTTGGCTTTAAATGTTCCATAAGTGCATCAGCCGTCTGAGCTGTCAGCTGCTCCTGAATCTGTGGGCGCTTTGCAAATACTTCTATTGTTCTTGCCAGCTTGGAAAGTCCTGCAACTCTGCCATCTGGGATATATGCTATATGTGCTTTTCCATAAAATGGGAGCAAATGATGTTCACACACTGAATAAAGATCAATATCTTTTTCTAATATCAGCTCGTTATTCTTTGCTTCAAATGTTGTATGCAAATATTGTCCTGCATCCTGCCCCAGTCCGCCATATATTTCGCTGCACATACGTGCAACGCGGTCGGGAGTTCCTAACAGTCCCTCTCTGTTTGGATCTTCACCGATTCCTTCTAAAAACAAGCGCACAGCCTGTTCAATCTTTTCTTTATCCATAATTCCTCGTCTCTATTTTGTTTGTTTACAGCCGGTTATTGCAATTCATCCACTCTTTTACCCTTGCAAGAATTGTAAGAGTTCCGCACACAACCACTGGATTGTTCTGCGATACAGCCGCTTCCATTGCTTTTTCAATACCATCCTCACTGTCAAATGAAGTAACCTTTAACTGTGGAAAACGTTCTTTTATAGCAGCCTTTAAATCTGTACTTTTCATCGCCCTTGGTGATGGCGGTGTCACAGTAAACACGTTTGATGCGCGGCCAAATAAAATTTCAATTTCTTTTTCGTAATCTTTATCTGCCAGAACACCACAGACATAGCAAATCGGCACTGCACCAAACATTTGATTTACAGACTCACGAAGGCGTCTTATGCCATCTGGATTATGCGCACCATCTAATATTATATCAGGTGAACCGCTATGAAGCTCAAAGCGTCCGCCCCAGCGTGTTTTTTCAATGCCATCATAAATGTGCTTTTTTTCAATTGGATAGCTGCGGCTAAGTACGCTTGCTGCCTGTACGGCAAGTGCAGCATTCTCAGGCTGACAACTTCCAAGCATCTTTAAATGCAGATTTTCAAATTCTCGGAAAAATACAATGCTCTCTCGCTTATCAGAAAATATCTGACGCACCTCATCGCGGTGTACCTCGTAAAGCGGTGTGTCTGCTGCTTTTGCTGCTGCACGAATTGGCTCCATCGCATCTTCCTTCTGCTCGATGCAAATAACAGGTGCACCCGGCTTTATAATACCAGCCTTATGTGCTGCAATCTCGCTGATCTTATTTCCAAGGATACGGCAATGATCCATGCTAATTGATGTTATGATACTGCATACTGTTGTCGTCACAATATTTGTAGCATCCATGTCACCGCCAAGACCTGCCTCTAAAATTGCCAGCTCGCAGCCTTTTTTGGCAAAATACCAAAACGCCAATGCTGTTTCCTGTTCAAAAGCAGTAGGTGTTTCGCCGTCAAGACTCGCTGCAGCCTCTGCCACTGCTGTCATGCCTTTTGCATATTCGCTTTCACTTATACAGCTTCCACATGCGAAATACTGCTCTGTGCTTGAAAATACAGCCGGAGATGTATATCTTCCTACTTTAATTCCTGCCTCAGATAAGATTGAAGTGAGATAGGCAGCTGTTGATCCCTTGCCGTTTGTTCCTGCAACCTGAATAAATTTGACTTTATCCTGCGGATTATTAAGTTTAGCCATCAGATGGCGCATTGTGTCAAGTCCCAGAACGATTCCCTTTTGACTTCGCACCTTTTCCAGATAATTTTGTGCTTCCAAAAAGTCCATGGAGTCCCCCTTTCAAGGTTTTTGTCAGATAGATTTGTACTTTTGACCGTAGTATTATAATAATATAAAAATGTGGTTTAGTAAAGACTTTGGTGTTTTTTCACAAGATTTTAAACAAAAAGGAAAGCGAAAAAGGGTGGCACATACGAAATGTCCACCCTCTTAGGCAATTGCAATTATATCTTGCTATTTTGTTTCATCATTGCGTTGTCTTACTTACGCGGTTGTCTTTTCCTGCAGCCACTGTTCTACCGTTTCACGATCTTGCTTAACTAACTTCGCAATTCGCTCAATGCTAAAGCCTTCTTCGTGGTAAAGCTCATAGGCCATTTCTTTTTTTACCTGAATTTTTTCTTGTCTGCCTTCCTCTCGACCTTCTTCTCGGCCTTCTTGTCTGCCTTCTTCTCGGCCTTTCTCTCGACCTTCCTCCTTTCCCAATCGCAGGCCTTCTTTACGTGCCTTTTCTAATTCCTGCTCAATCTCTTCCTTCATAAGCTCTCGCAATGCTTCACACATATTTTCTGACCTCCTGACTTCGTCATATTTTTCTCTGTTTGCAGCTACACTTACCTGCAACACTGCATCTGCCTTTTCCTTATCACCTGGCTCTGAAAAGTCTCTTGCAAACTCTGTAAACTTCTGGATATCTTCCTTCTCTGCGCTTCTCGACAATACCTTTAGACTTTCATGATTCTTTGAATCAAGTTCCTTTGTTACAATGATCTGGATTGGAATCGAAAAGCCTTGTACATAGTATATGCCAGGCGTGTGCAATTCAATTTTATATCCATAACCAATAAGCTGCTTCATCAGTTGCTTTGGTGCTGATGCCCTGAAAAGGGAAACTGTCAGTTCTTCTAATGGAATCTGATTGACCTTGTCTCCCAATCCCTTGTACAAACAAGCGTATCCCAATGTCTTGAAAAAATCATCAATCGTCATTCCATCATCTGGCGACTTGTACTCAATTACATTATGTCCGCGAAAGATTGTTCCGATTTCGTTTTGAATCTGCGCATTCTTTCGCTTCTCAATAATTAACAGATCCATCTGCAGCGGCTTCTTGCTTAAATTGTATTCTCGTTTAAATTCGAGATCCGCTTTGTTTAAGCGAAGTTCAAGCTCTGCCGCTGCGCAGAATGCAGGATGCCACTGTATCTTTGCATCTGGCTGCTTTTCCTTTGGTTTGACCATCAAAAGTCCTCCAATTCTTTCTATATGTATTTCCCAAATTGGGGCTTTTATCTGGTGTATTTTGATGGCTAACGCCACTTTATCATTTGTACGTGTATAAAAGATCTCCTCTCAGTTTCATTGTATCATCAGAACCTATGTTTTGCAATATTGAATTTGTAATTTAATCACGCTAGCCCAAGCGCCTGCTTTTGCAAGCTTGTCAGCATAATCATTGTATTTGTCTCCTGAATGACCTGTCACCTTCTGGAAGCGAATTGAGACTTTTGTTTTGGCTTCGTCGTAATAAGCTTTATAGGCAATTGTTCCTTCTTTATTTGTTTTCCATATACCAAGCGGCCATTTTGCGATACCTTCATAATCGTGATAAATGACTAATCGCTTTTTATTATTTGCAATGGCATACTCCATAGCAGCTCTGGCTCCCATGATCTCACCTGCTACGTTTCTCATACCTGCAAGGCTAGGATCAGAAAAGCTTTTGTTAAAGGTTTTTTCTTCGCCATTTTCCAATATTACCATGCCATAGGAGAAACGCTTGGTGGACTGATCGAAGCTTCCGTCCACATAGGCGACCAGTTCTGGTTCGGCAGTCACTTTAGGAAATGATTCTGAAGACGATTTTTTTCTTTTTCATCCTCAAATGGAAGCTGATTCTCACCTTCCATCCCAAGCTCCATGAATCCTTTTGCGCCTTCCATTGTTGGAAAGCTTTTATATTCCGCACACGGAAATTCCATGCACCTGCGCACGGCACTCGTCCCATGTGGTAAAAATTCCAGTCTTACGTCCTTTTCGGACGGCATAAAATTTCTTCGGCATATTTTTGCCTTTCTTGTTTGCTGGGCTTACTATAAGCCTATAAATTGCTTCATTGCTTCGCAATTCTCGCAATTCTAAAATCCATTCGGATTCGCTGATTTTCTTTGAAAATCGCTGCATCCTCATGGTTTGCGGGTCTCAAGCTCAAATCCTCATTGTGCAAGCACAATCGGATTTGTAGCTTTTCCCCTAGGCTTACTCCACACTCTTTAATGACTCAATCATATCAATCTTCTTTAATTGGAAGTACATTACTGCATTGACTGCCATTGAGAAGATAAATGCGAGTACCATACTGTAGATATAGCTTGGCACAGAAATATCATGTCCAAACATGACCTGATTAACCTGTACTGTCTTGATGATAAATCCATGAAGTACCTTTCCGATAAAAATTCCTACAAAGGCGCCAATTAAAGTCAGCCAGATATTTTCCCTGTAGACATACATAGCAACCTCAGAATCATAAAAACCTAGCAGCTTTATTGTTGCCAATTCTCGTTTTCTCTCACTGATATTGATGTTATTTAAGTTATAGATTACAACAAATGCCAGAAGGCTTGCTGAAATCACGAGCACTACAACAATAATATACAGACTGCTTAACATGCCATCAATCATCTCTCTCGTCGCACTAACATAAGTAACTGTTAAAATCTCATCATGATCCATAAGACGCTGTCCTAACGCATCTTCATTTGCGCGGCCGTCTTTATTTAGCTTTAACCAATACATGTTATATTCTGGTTCAGTCTGGAACACTTTTTCATAACAGCTTTCCGTCATATAAACATAATGCATCAGATAATTTTCCATAACATGTGCGACAACTGCTGTGACTGGTGCATTTTCACCGCTTGTGATTGACACAGTATCTCCCTCACCAACACCAAGCGCTTCTGCCATCTGCTCTGTCAAAATGACGCCATCATCAGTCAGTTCATATGTTTTCTTTGTTGTACGACTCTGAAAAACCATCATAGATTCCAATGCCTGCGCATCCTTACACACAACAGTGTAAGCAGTTCGCACATTTGAACCAGATGAAATATCCATCGATTTCATGCTGACCTTTGCAAACGTTTCAATGCCTGATTCATTTTCCATGATTTCATTAAGTGTTTTATCTGGATCATCTAGTTTGTCTGTCTCGTCCGTGTTTAATGCTGCCATCGCATCATACAGCTGAATATTATCATATTGAAGCGATGCAATATTCATAATAGAATCTTTAAGACCAAATCCAACAACCATCAGACCTGTTGTACATCCTATTCCAAAAACTGTCATAATCAGACGCTTTTTATAACGGAACAGATTTCTAAATGTATTTTTCTGTGAGAAGGACAAATGTTTCCAAATAAAACCAATCCTGTTCTAATAAAACACGCTTTCCTGGCTTTGGTGCTACTGGGCGCATAAGTACTGCCGGCTGCGCATAAAAGCTCTCTGTAGCATGCCACAATCGCAGCAAATGTAACACTGAACACGGCAAGCGCAGTAGATAAAATTGCATAATACCAATTATATGGAATTACTAACTTTAATAATGATGCATACATAAGGCGGTACGATATGATGATAATAAATGGAAACAGCTTTTCACCAATAAGCACACCAACAATACTGCCGCCTAGTGTTGCTGAAAGCGCATAAAGAAGATACTTTTTTGCGATAGCTGCCTTACTGTAGCCAAGAGCCTTGTATGTTCCAATAAGTGTACGCTGCTCTTCTACCATACGTGTAATGGCTGTCAATGCAACAAGTGCTGCAACTAAGAAAAAGATTGCTGGAAATACCTTTCCTATTGCCCCCATACGCTCAGCATTGCTGCCATAATCAGTATATCCTGGAAGACTTTCACGATTGATTACCTGCCATGTCGGCATCTTGATATCATCAAGCTCTTTTTGACCATCTTCAATCTCTTTCCATGCATCATCTAGCTTTTGTTTGGCCTCTGCCTTACTGCTCTCATAAGTTTCTTTCCTGTTTTGTAAGTTCTTCCTCATTTCTTTTATCTGTGCTTCTGATTGATCAAGTGTATTTTTTGCCTCGTCAAGCGCCGCATACGCCGCATCAATCTGTCCCTGTGCCTGCGCAATCTGATCCTCGCTCATCATGGCCTTTCTAGCATCGAGCTGAGCCTGCTGCTGTTTTAACTGTTCCACTGTTGTCTCATAATTTTGCTCGTATTCTTTTCTGCCCTCAGCCAATTGATCCTTTGCGTCTGAAAGCTGCGCCCAGCCATCATCAAGCTTAGCTCTGGCATCATCAAGCTCACTGTCAGCATTATCTTTTTCTTCCTGCCAGGTTTTTCTTGCATCATTAAGCTCTTGCCTCGGCTCTTTTGTCACTTCATCATATCGTGCCTGACATCTTTCTTCTTCAAGTGCTTCCACACGCTTTTGCACTGGCTCTACTGCCTGTGTATATGCATCTGTGAATGCGATCTTATCATAAGCATCAGCTGCAGTAAGATAAATCTGAGTATAATAATCCTGTGTAAACACATCCTTCTGCACAATTGCAAAGCCATTAATCTGACCACTTCCTATCATACTGCTTCCACGCTCCATGGAAATGAAAAGCGGGCTGTCACCAAATCCGGTAACTGTATAGCTTGTCTGCGTCAAATCCTCACTAAGCTCAGTATCAGTTCCTGATACAAATGAAATCGTGTCACCTACTTTTACTTCAAATGCCTTTTTCAGACGATTATCAAGCAGACACTCATTTTCATTTTCAGGAAGACGGCCTTCTGTCACTTGAATCTGATTCATTTTTTCTGGCATGGATAAAAGCTCAACTACGTAATCTGTCTCATTTTGCTTTGTGATTACATCCTTCATATACCCTGGCTCTGCGCCTGATATGCCTTCTACTTGTGAAAGTGCCTCTACATCATCATCTGTCAGACCCATCGTGCTTATCACACGAATATCCATCAAGTTGCTTGCGTCTGAAAACGCATCTCCTGTATAACGCATATCACTTTCCGTTGAACGAAGTCCTGAAAAAAATGATACGCCCAGTGCAACAATCAAAAAAATTGAAATGTAGCGGCCAAGACTTTTTTTTATCTCCACCCGTATATCTTTATTTAATGCTTTTTTCTTGCCATATGTTCCCCCCTTTATTACCACTCAATATCTTCTACTGACACAGGAGATGGATTAGTGCACACACTGGCTGCTTTTCCGTTTTTAATACGGATCACACGATCTGCCATTGGCGCGATTGCAGAGTTATGCGTAATGACAAGAACAGTCATCTTTTGCTTGCGGCACGTATCCTGTAAAAGCTTTAAAATCTGCTTTCCTGTTACGTAATCTAGCGCACCAGTCGGCTCATCACATAAAAGCATTTTGGGATTTTTTGCAAGTGCACGGGCAATTGAAACACGCTGCTGCTCGCCGCCTGATAGCTGTGATGGGAAGTTGTTTAAGCGCTCTCCAAGTCCAACCTCTTTTAATACTGTTTCTGCATCTCTTGGATTTTTACAGATTTGAAGTGCAAGCTCAACATTCTCCTTTGCTGTCAAGTTCGGAACAAGATTATAAAACTGGAAAATGAATCCAATATCCTCTCTGCGATATTTTGTCAGCTGACGGTTCTTAAAAGACTCGATATGAACACCATCTACAATGACCTCTCCGCTCGTAACAGTATCCATTCCGCCTAAAATGTTTAATATGGTCGTCTTTCCTGCACCAGACGGACCGACAATCACTACAAATTCTCCTTTTTTTTATTTCAAAATTCACGCCATCTGCTGCATTAATTGAAACTTCGCCCATATGATATGTTTTTCGCACATCTTTCAAAATTACATATGACTGCTCCATAATATTCTCCATTTCTTTTATTCTCTTTTTACTTATTCCATTGTAACATTGCCTATTTTTTTCTTCAAGCGCAACCCAATATTTTTATAAAAACTTTTAGTTTTACAGTTCCTTATTTACAAACAGAACCTCAACGCTTATAATAAAAATTAGAAACAATTTTTTAGGAGGTTTTTTATTATGGAAATCATGCATACAGATAAGGCACCAGCAGCAGTTGGCCCATATAGTCAGGCTGTAAAGACAGGAAATCTTCTTTTCTGCTCTGGTCAGATTGGACTTAATCCTGCTACAGGCGAAATGGTTGGCACAACTGTTGCTGAGCAGGCAAAGCAGGTGATGGAAAATGTTAAGGCACTTCTTGAGAATGCCGGTGCAACATTTGACAATGTTGTAAAGACAACCTGCTTCATCGCTGATATGAAGGAGTTTGGAAACTTTAATGAAGTATATGCTCAGTATTTTTCAAACAATAAGCCGGCACGTTCCTGCGTACAGGCTGTTCTCCCAAAGGGCGCTCTTTGCGAGGTTGAGGTTATTGTTGAGCTTTAATTATTTTTTAGTTTTTCAAAAAAAGCACCGCCACCTTTGGTATGCTAACCCTCATATAGGACAATGAAATATAAAGTCCTATATGGGGGTATTTTCATGTTCAGAAAGAGTAAGATAGAACCAGTAGAAAAAGTAAAAATAGTCGAACGCTACCTTGCAGGAGAAATTGGCATACGGCAAGCAGGAAAAGAATTGGGAG